>Ga0335079_10006596_pt1 | contig 13283 bp, 8 predicted proteins | sample Lox_Sample_33_FD_206719 | JGI IMG/M metagenome (GOLD analysis project Ga0335079, IMG submission 206719) | Soil microbial communities from Loxahatchee National Wildlife Refuge, Florida, United States - Lox_Sample_3.3 | ecosystem: Environmental > Terrestrial > Soil > Wetlands | place: USA: Florida... | reverse complement strand
GGCCGTGTGAGTAACATCCAGTTTTCGCATGATGGTCTTGCGGCAACTTCGAATGGTGCTGTGTTCGAGCCGCATGGACACGGCAATTTCCTTCATGCTCTTTCCCGCTCCGACCATGCGAAGGACTTGCAATTCGCGGTCCGACAGGGCGCCGATGGAACCTCGTTTGATCATGTCGAACGAACCGGTTCGCACCGCCGCCAGGAGACGGTCGGAAACCCCGGCGGTCCAATGGGTTCCCCCGGCCGCCACGACTCGCAAGGCGGTAAGTACCTCGGAGAAGGAAGACTGTTTCAGGACAAAACCGCTGGCTCCGGCGCCGATGGCGCCCATGACGCTGCCCTCGTCGTCACGCATCGAGAGCATGACCACATCGACGGCGGGACATTCGCGGCGGATTCGAGCCGTGGCTTCAATTCCGTTCATGCCGGGAAGGCTTACGTCCATCAGGACGATCCGGGGTCGCAGCCGGCGGCACACCTCGATCGCCGCCGGCCCGTCGCGGGCTTCTCCCACGACTTCGAAATCCGGTTCGCGAGCTAATACTGCCTTCACCCCATCGCGAACGACCTGATGGTCATCCACCAGCACGATTTCCACCAACATCTTCAAACCTCTCTTGTATTGGCAAGTGCAAAATGAAGAGGGAAACTTCTCAATTTTAAATAATAGGACTCTTATATCCTCTATTACCGTGGTCACGGTCGCGTTCCGGGGCGGCAGCCCTCGGCGCGCCGGCCATACCCGAAAATGTGTCAAACATTTCAGCAGGTTGCGCCGTCATAGTCTTAGATAAGGAGCATGCATGCGACGCGCGGCAGCCGGTTTCCTCCTGATGATCTGTACCGGATGGCTGGCCTGTGGCCAGACCACGGAAACCCGACAGGGATTTGAAGCGGCGGATGTTCACATCAGCCCCAAAAGTACTAGTTTGTTTTCCCGGTCTTCGACCTCCGGCGGCCGCTATCAGGTCAAAAATGCCACCATGGTGGACCTGATCCGCGCGGCGTATAACTTCGACGCCGACAAGATCCTGGGCGGCCCGAACTGGCTGGAGTTGGACCGCTTCGATGTAATTGCCAAGTCGCCGCCGGACATCACGCCGGATGGGAGACGACAGATGCTGCAGAAGCTGCTGGCGGAGCGCTTCAAGCTGGTAGTCCACGAAGACACCAAACCGATGCCCGCCTGGTCGCTCACCGCCGGAAAAAAACTGCAGATGAAACCGGCCGAGGCCGCGGGCGAAAACCCGAAACCGGAAGACATCGGCTGCAAACCGCAATCGCAGGCGCCGGTCGCCGGTCAGCCGATGGGCCGCGTCATGATGAGTAATTCGAGCGGCGCCGTCACAACCTTCGACATCGGCCCCGGCGGGACGGTTCGCTATGCCTGCCGCAACGTCACCATGGCCGCATTTGTGGACGCGTTGCGCAACATGTTCGGCACCAACCTGAACCAGAGACCGGTGCTGAACGAGACCGGGCTTGAAGGCCGATGGAATTTCGAGCTGACCTATACCGCGGGTATGCTCTTCATGGGTGGAGATACCGGAGGGCGCATCTCAATTCTCGAGGCCGTGGACAAACAGCTCGGGCTGAAACTGGAAGAGAAGCAGGTGCCGACGCCGGTGATGGTGGTGGACAGCGTCGACCGCAAGCCCGCCGGCAATCCGCCCGGCACCGCCGAGGCGCTGCCGCCCATTCCAGCGCCAACCGAGTTCGAAGTGGCCAGCGTAAAGGAGGCGCAGATCGAAGGCGGGCGTGGGCCCATCATGCGCCGCTTTGGAATGCAGGCGGGCGGCCGTTTCGAGGCCACCGGTTCGCCGCTTTCGTTCCTCATCAACCGCGCATTCAATACCAACAACCGCGATCAGATCGTCGGATTACCGTCGTGGGCCGATTCGACGATGTACGATATCATCGCCAAAGCGTCGGTGGAGACATCCGGCAACCCCATGATGGACTCGGACGCGCTCGCGCCGATGCTGCTGAACCTGCTGAAGGATCGCTTCAAACTGGCGTATCACACCGAGGAACGGCCCGCCGGCACGTACACGTTGTCGGCCGGCGGGAAGCCGAAGATGAAGAAAGCCGACCCGGCCAGCCGCATCTTCTGCAAAACACCGCAGCCGCCTCCGGGTTCACCGCCGATGACCCGGGTACTGACTTGCCAGAACGTCACCATGGGGATCCTGGCGGAGCGGCTGCAGGGCATGACCCAGGAGTTGACTTGGCCGGTGGCCGACGCGACCGAATTGGAAGGCGGATGGGATTTCACGCTGACGTTCAGCATGGGCATGCCCATGATGTTTCGCGGACCCGGCGGCGATGCGGGACCGGGCGGCGCGGCGGTTCCCACGGCGGCCGATCCGACCGCCGGCCTGACCATTTTCGAAGCGGTGGAAAAGCAGCTCGGGCTGAAGCTCGCGATGCAGAAGCGGCCGATGCAAGTCATCGTGATCGACCACCTGGAGCAGAAGCCGACGGAAAATTAAAGCCCGTGGCGCAGGCGCTCCTGCCGCCGTATCGAGACTCATCTCGATGTGCTTTTGATCTGCTGTTACCGGCCGCAAGCGCCCAGATGAGTCCCGGCGCGGCAGACACCAGTGCTTGCGCCACGAGTTTCTTTCAGACTCGCCGGCCGCCGAATACCGCCAGTTCGAACAACTTCATGTAGCAGTCCACGTCGGCGAATCCGATCTCGCGCAGCCATCGGCATTGCAATTCCACAGGCGCCAGGATATTGGCTGCCTTATCGGGCCGATCATAATAAGTCTCGGCGACCTCCGCCCGGCTCTTGCCGGCGTGGTACCGGCAGAGATGATCGAGAAAGTGCTCGTCGTGCACGGACTCAATCCACGCGGTCGGCGACGACACATGCTCGACGTTCACGAACACGCCGCCGGGAGCCAGCAGACCGTGGATCTCCGCGTAAATTTCGCGCTTCCGCTCATCGCGCTGATGGTGAATGGAGAAGCCGGAGACGATGGCGTCGAACGGGCTCCACGAGGCGACGCGTTCGACCCAGGAAGGCGCTGCGTAGTCCACTGTCAGAGGGTGAATGGCGGCCGGGTTGGACGCGAATCGCTCGCGGGCGGCGTCGATCATGGGCCCGGAGAAATCGATGAGCACTCCCTCGGCCCCGGGAAACCGTTCCAGTATGGCGGCTGAGAGGACTCCATCGCCGCAGCCGATGTCCAGGAAGCGGCGGATCGGGCGGGCGGCCGCCAGCAGGCGCACCATGACGTCGAGTTGCTCCATCGCCAGGGGAATGGCGCCGCGCACGCCTTTCAGAAATGCGGCAGTGAGGGTTGCCGCCTTCCACACCTCGTCGGTTCGCTCGGCCATATCCGAGTGTAGCTTGCCTGGACCGGCTACTACGCGAACGTCGTCTGTTCGGTTCGGGCGATGATCTCGTTCTGCAAAGCCGGCGTCAGATCGCAGAAATAATCGCTGTAGCCGGCTACCCGCACAATCAGATCCCGATACTGTTCGGGGTGCGCTTGCGCTTCGCGCAGCGTTTCCGCCGTCACCACGTTGAACTGGATGTGGTGGCCATCCAGCTTGAAGTAGCTGCGCACCAGGTGCAGCAGGTTGGTGATCCCTTCGTCGCCTTCGACTACTTTGGGAGTGAACTTCTGGTTGAGCAGCGTTCCGCCGGTGCGGGCGTGATCCATGCGGGCGGCCGACTTGATGACGGCCGTCGGCCCGAACCGGTCGGCGCCCTGCGCCGGTGAAATTCCGTCCGAGTGCGGTTCCCACGCTTTGCGTCCATCGGGAGTAGCGCCGGTCACGCTGCCGAAATACACGTGACAGGTGGTGGAAAGGTAATTCACGCGATACGTTCCGCCCTTCGTATTCGGGCGGCCGTTGATGGCGGCGTAGAAAGCATCGAAGACTTCGGCCAGGATGTCGTCCGCGTACGCATCGTCGTTGCCGTACTTGGGGGTCCTGTTCCAGAGCATCAGGCGCGTCTTTTCGTAGCCGCGGAAATCGGCGCGCAGCGCGTCCAGCAGTTCCGCCATTTCGAGATCGTGATGTTCGAAGACGTGATATTTGATGGCGGCCAGGCTGTCGGCGGTGGTCCCCGGCGCCACTCCCATGATGTAGGTGGAGTTGTAGCGCGGGCCGCCGTCGTTGTAGTCGCGGCCGGTGGCGATGCAGTCGTTCACCAGCAGCGACAGCAGCGGCGCGGGAAGATACGCCGCATAGAGGCGCTCGATGACGTTGTTACCGCGAATCTTGATCTCGATGAAGTGTTGCATCTGGCGGCGGAACGCGGCGAATAGATCGTCGTAAGATTGAAACTGCGCCGGATCGCCGGTCTCGATGCCGATCTGCTTGCCCGTCCGCGGATCGAAGCCGTTATTGAGGGTGATCTCCAGAACTTTCGGCAGGTTGAAATACCCGGTCAGGATGTACGCCTCGTTGCCGAAGGCGCCGGTTTCCACGCAGCCGGAAGTCCCGCCGACGCGCGCATCCTCGATGGATTTGCCCTGCCGCAACAACTCCTCCACTACCATATCGGCATTGAAAATCGAGGGCTGCCCCCATCCCTTGCGCACGATCTCGAGCGCCCGCCGCAGGAAACGGTCGGGACTCTTGCGGCTGAGCTGGATGTTCGACGACGGCTGCAGCAGCCGCATTTCGTCGATCACATCGAGCACCAGGTACGAGAGGTCATTGACACCCGACGATCCATCGGGGCGCAGTCCGCCGGTGTTGATGTTGCAGAAGTCGGTGTACGTGCCGCTTTCGGCCGCGGTCACTCCGACCTTGGGCGGCGCCGGCTGATTATTGAATTTCACCCAGAAACATCCGAGCAGTTCGCGGGCCTGCTCGCGCGTGAGGGCGCCCGTTTCGAGATCGCGCTGGTAGAACGGCCACAGATGCTGATCGAGGTGGCCGGGGTTGAAGGAGTCCCAGGTATTCTGCTCGGTCAGGACCGACAGGTGGATGAACCAGTAGGCTTGCAGCGCCTCCTGGAAATTGCGCGGGGCATGCGCGGGGACGTGGCGGCAGACATCGGCGATCTTCTCGAGTTCGGCGCGGCGAACCGGGTCTGGCGCCTCGGCAGCCATGCGCGACGCCAGATCGGCGTGGCGCTCGGCGAAGCGCATCACGGCGCCGGCCGCGATCCTCATGGCCTTCAGCTCTTGTTCCTTGGCGAAGGCTTGCGGATCGTTAAGGAAATCAAGACGGGCCAGCGCGGCGTCCACTTCCTGTTGCAGCTCGACCAGGCCTTTGCGGTAGATCACGTCGCCGAGGACGGTGTGTCCCGGCGACCGCTGTTCCATGAATTCGGTGAAAATGCCGGCTTCGTAAGCGTCCTTCCAGGCGGGCGTCATTTCCGTGAAGATCTGGTCGCGCATACTGTGGCCCTGCCAGAACGGGATGATTTCCTCCTCCTGCACCTTGCGCGCTTCGCTGTTCACGCAATACGAGATCTTTTCCCGCGTGTGCAGAATCTGAAAATCATCGAGCGAGTGGCAGCAGATTTCGGGGTACGTGGGCGCGCTCTTGGGAGACGGACCCCGCTCGCCGACAATCAGCTCCCCGTCGCCGATGTGCAGCGTGCGCCGCTCCAGAATGTAGGCCAGCGCTCCGGCGCGAAGCAACGGCGCCGATAGCGGTCCGGCCTGGCGGTAAAACTCCGTCAACAGGCGGCCGCGCTCGATGGTGAGCCACGGGGTGGCATCGAGGCTGGCCTGCCGCAATCGGGCAACTCGTTCTGTCATCTTGATCCTCCCATGGACACTTCGACCCCCGCGCTCGAAAGGGCGTCGTGGAAATGCGCCATCTCCTCGGGCGAGGGCTCTTGCACTTCGGCCACCGGGCATAATCTCCCGAGGCGTCGATACTTGTCCTGTCCGACCCGATGGAACGGCATCAACTCGACACCTTGCACCGGCAAACCGGCCAGAAACCAGGCGAAATGGCCGGTTTCGGCCGCAGTGTCATTGATGCCAGGTACCACCGGAATGCGCACGACAGGCCGGATTCCGGCATCCAGAATAGCTTTCAGGTTGCGCAGGATTATCGTGTTGGAAGCTCCGGCATAAAGCCGGTGCGCCTCTCGATCGATGAATTTCAAATCGAAGAACACTAGGTCCGCCGACGATGCCAATCGGAGAAACGTCTCCAGGCCCGCCACGCCGCAGGTTTCGATGGCGGTATGGATGCCGCGGCTGCGGCAGGCTTCCAGAAAGTCGATGGCGAAATCGGCCTGGCTCGCCGGCTCGCCGCCGGAGAGCGTTACGCCGCCCGCGGAGTCGTCAAAAAAGACCAGGTCTTTCTCCACTTCGGCGAGCAATTCGGGTACGGTTACGGTGCGGCCGGCGACTCGGCGGGCCTCGGCAACGCAGACCTCCGCGCACGTGCCGCAGTGTGCGCAGCGGTCACCGGCAGTCAGAACACCGCCGCTCAGGCGGATATTCTTCTGCGGACAAGCCGCGGCGCAGTCCCCGCAGTGGCGGCATCGCTCCTCATAATAGAGGACTTCCGGTCGAAAACTCTGACTCTCGGGATTGTGACACCACTGGCAGGCGAGCGGACAGCCCTTAAAGAAGATGGTCGTACGGATGCCCCGGCCGTCGTGTATGGAGAAGCGCTGAATGTTGAAGATTGTCGCAGTCTTCGACATTTGAGTGTTACGTGCCCGAAAATCTTTAATCTTTAGTATAGCGCGGCCGCTAGAGGTTTTTCCGGTAATGCACGCAGCGGTCGACCACTTCGTATCCGAGAGCCTGATGAGCCTGCTGCGAATCGAAGCTGTCGATCCAGGTATCCGATGCCATCTCGCGGCATCCGAGAGACCGGGCCCATCCCTCGGCGGCAGCGACGAGTTGCGCGCCCACACGCATCCGGCGATGCGACGGCGCGACATACCAGCCTTCAAGATATCCCACCGGGTGCGACGGGTCGCAGCCATCGGCATGCGATCGCAGCCCGGCGTGGGCGAAGCCCACCAACGAGCCCGCCGGATCCTCGGCGACGAAGATGGCGTCGGGTAGTTCTCCCGGCCCATCGCCGGCAATGTAGGCGGCAAACTGGGCGGCGTGCTCGGAGACGGCGCCATCCGGCCACAGGGAATGTGCCATCGCCGCAACGCCGGCAAGATCGCGCGGCTTCGCTCGCCTCACGCGGATGGTTTCCACGCCGCCATCATAGCGACTTTTGGCTCGCAAAAAAACGATAGACTGGCTCAATGGATGGAGCGCCGGATAAGTCGGAAGCAGCGTCCTACTACTTCACCTACATCGAACAGGTGAAGCACCCGGATATTCAAGCCGTGCTCTCGCAGCAGATCGGGGAAGCCGAAGCGATGTTCTCGCCGATCCCGGAGGAGAAATCGCTGTTCCGCTACGCGCCGGAGAAGTGGAGCATCCGGCAGGTATTGAACCACATTACGGACGCCGAGCGGGTGTTCGCATTCCGCGCCTACTGGTTTGCCCGGGCCTTCGATGCGCCTTTGCCGGGGATGGACCAGAACATCGCGGCCGCCGGGGCGGAAGCCGATCAGATCTCCTGGGCCGCCCATATCGAGGAATTCCGCCGCGTTCGTTTGTCGACCCTTTCCCTTTTTGCGAATCTGCCTTCCGATGCCTGGCTGAGAAGCGGCATCGCCAGCGACAATCGGTTTACGGTCCGCGCATTGGCCTGGATCGTCGCCGGACACTTCGCGCACCACACGCGAATTGTTCACGAGCGTTACTTGAAATAGCGGCCTTTCCGCGCCGCCGGCTGACGGCGGATCCGCGCCCGTGTGTCCTACAATGGCTGGATCGCTTATGAATCTTTTTGCAACCAAGACGGTAGAGGGGATCATCAAGGAATCGGAGGGCGGCGAGCATCATCTCAAGCGCACACTGGGAGCGGGGAATCTCATCGCGCTGGGAATCGGGGCCATTATCGGGTCGGGGCTGTTTTCGCTTACCGGCGTGACGGCCGCGCAGAATTCCGGGCCGGCGGTGGTGTTGTCGATGATCGTGGCGGCGATCGGGTGCGCGTTCGCCGGGCTGTGCTACAGCGAGTTCTCGTGCATGATCCCGGTGGCGGGATCCGCCTACACCTACGCGTACACGACGCTGGGCGAGTGGATCGCCTGGATCATCGGTTGGGACCTGGTGTTGGAATACGCGGTCGGATCTTCGACCGTGTCCATCAGTTGGTCGGCCTACGTGGTGTCGCTGCTTCACAGTTTCGGCATCGATCTGCCGGCGCAGTTCATCGCCGGGCCATTCGAAAAGCTCAAATTGCCGGACGGGACGATGGTGCAAGGCGTCATCAACGTCCCCGCGGTGATCATTGTCTTCCTGATCTCGATGCTGCTGATGCTGGGCATCAAGGAATCGGCGCGCACGAATGCCGTGATCGTGGTGATCAAGCTGGCGGTGGTGCTGGTATTCATCGGGGTCGGCTGGAGCTACATCCATCCGGCGAATTACGAGCCGTTCATTCCACCCAATACCGGTGACTTCGGCAGCTTCGGATTCAGCGGCATTATGATGGGCGCCGGCACCATTTTCTTCGCCTATATCGGCTTCGACGCGGTGTCCACGGCCGCGCAGGAGTGCCGCAATCCACAGAAGGATATGCCCATCGGAATCATCGGGTCGCTGGCGGTCTGCACAGTTTTATATGTCCTGTTCGGACACGTGCTGACCGGCATGGTTCCCTATACAAAGCTCGGCGTGGCAGCGCCGGTCGCGCTGGCCATCGACCAGACGCCGTACCACTGGATGAACAACCTGGTGAAGTTCGGAATCATCATGGGATTCACCAGCGTGATCCTGGTGATGCTGCTGGGACAATCGCGCGTGTTCTATTCGATGTCGCGGGATGGCCTGGTGCCGAAAGTCTTTTCCGACATCCATCCGAGATTCCAGACACCGTGGCGGTCGAATCTGCTGTTCTTCTTCTTCGTGGCGCCGTTCTCGGCGTTCCTGCCGCTGAGCGTGGTCGGCCACATGACCAGCATCGGGACGCTGTTCGCGTTCGTGATTGTGTGCGCCGGCGTCTGGGTGATGCGGGTGAAGAATCCGGCGGCGGCGCGTCCGTTCAAGACCCCGCTGGTGCCGCTGGTGCCGATCCTGGGGATTGTCTCGAACTTCGCGATGATGTATTCGCTGGGATGGTCGAACTGGCTGCGTTTGATCGTCTGGCTGGTGGTCGGACAGGCGATCTATTTCCTGTATGGGCGTTACCACAGCCACCTGACTAAGGGGATGAAATAGGGCGCGAAAGTCGCGTGGCGCAGGATTGTAACCGCGCATCACGCTCCAGAACCTGTCGCACCCGAGTCAGTCAGCGGCTTTTGAAAAACTGCCCGATGGCGCGGGTGGCCTGGCGGATGCGGTGGTCGTTCTCCACCAACGCGAAGCGGACGTGACCTTCTCCCATCGGTCCGAAACCGATGCCCGGCGAAACCGCGACCAGCGCCTTTTCCAGCAGCAGTTTCGAAAACTCCAGCGACCCCATCGCCTGGAACCGCTCGGGTATCGGCGCCCAGACGAACATCGAACCGCGCGGCTTCTCCACCGGCCATCCGGCGCGATGCAGTCCCTGAATCAACACGTCGCGGCGCTTCTGGTATAGCGCGCAGATCTTGCGCGTCTCCTCTTCGCATTCGCGCAGCGCGATGATGGACGCAATCTGCACCGGCTGGAATACGCCATAATCGAGATAACTTTTGATGCGCGCCAGCGCGCCGATCATACGCGCGTTGCCCAGGCAGAATCCGACCCGCCATCCGGCCATGTTGTAGCTCTTGGACATCGAAAAGATCTCGACCGCGACCTCTTTGGCGCCCTCCACCTGCAGAATGCTGGGGGGCTTGTAGCCGTCGAATCCAAGATCGGCGTAGGCGAAATCGTGGATGATGCGCGTGCCATGCTGCGCCGCCAGCCGCACGATTTCGCGGAAGAAATCGAGATCGACGCAGGTGGTGGTGGGATTGTGCGGAAACGAAATCAGCAGAAACTTGGGCTTCTTCGTCGAAGTGCGGTAGAGATCTTCCAGGCGATTGAGGAACGTCGCCGCGTCGGGCATAGGCAGCATGCAGGCGTGGCCTTCCGCCATGATGACGCCGTACTGATGGATGGGATACGCCGGATTGGGGGAGACCACGGCATCGCCCGGTCCTACCGTGGCGAACAGCAGATGAGCCAGCGCGTCCTTGGCGCCGATGGTGACGATGGCTTCGCGATCGCTATCCAGTTCGACGCCGTAATTGGCCTGATAGCGGCGGGTGATTTCCTCGCGCAGCCGGGGAATGCCGCGCGACTGCGAATAGCGATGATTGCGGGCGTTGCGCGCGGCTTCGACCAGCTTGCTGACCACCACGCGGGGCGTGGCGCCATCGGGATTCCCCATGCCGAGATCAATGACGTCGATCTGCGCGGCGCGCGCCTTGGCCCGCATTTCATTGATCACAGCGAAGACGTACGGCGGCAACTTCTGAATGCGATAGAACTCCTCGGAGTTTTCGGACATCATGACCATTCTACTGTGAGCGATAATGGAGATTCCCCCAAAAGATGCCCCTGGCTTCCCAACTCAATTCTGCCTTCGACGAGGGCGCGATCAGACGCGGCCGCCACCTGTGGGAATCAGGCGCGGTTCGCGTCAAAAAGGCAGACCTCTACCAGGTGTACGGACAGGTGCTGGGTGGCAGCCTGTACGACGTCCGGCTGCGGCTGCATGACACCGAACTGGAGGCATGGTGCGACTGCCCCTACTTCGCCAGTTGGGGTGGCTGCAAACATGTGTGGGCGTTCATCCTGGAGTGCGACCGCCGCGGCGTGCCCGCGGAGGCCCAGAAAAAGAAGGTCCTGGACATCATGGCGGATCCCCGCCCCGACCCGTTTGAGGACGATTTCGAAGATGAAGAAGAAGAAGAAGCGATAGACGATTTTCGACCCGGCCGAGGCCGCTCCCAGGCCGCGCCGCTGGTACGGTTTCCGGAGTGGCAGGAGCAGCTTTCGGCGGTGGAATCGCGGTTGAATCGGCTGGAATTCCGCCCGGCCGCGCGGCCGGCGGCGATGCAGGTTCTGTACGTGGTGGATATCGCCTCGACGAAATCGTCCGGACAGGTGACGCTGGAACTGCACTGCCGGCAAATGAAGAAGAATGGCCAATGGGGCGTCCGCAAGGAATTGCGGCTGACCCCGGAAAAGGCGGCGCAACTTCCGGACCCGCTCGACGCCGATCTTGCCCTGGCCATGTGGGGCGGGCAGGATCCATACTCCTATTCTTATTCTTACTACTACTCGTCGGACAGCCAGTCGAGCTTTCGCAAGGCCCTTCCCCAACGCCTGGCCGCCAGGCTCCTTCCACAGATGGCCACGGCCGGCCGTCTCTACAGCCGCAAGCCGTCCAGCGCCGATTTCGACAAGCTGGAATGGGACGACGGAGAGCCCTGGACATTCCGGATCGAGATCCGCCAGGGAGCCCGCGAGCAATGGAGCATTACCGGCGTGCTGGCGCGGGGCGATCAACGGCTCCCCCTCGCCGAGCCGGATTTGATGCTCGACGGATTCCTGCTGCACCAGGGAAAGATCGCGCGTTTCGATGCCCCGGGCCTGTTCGCGTGGGTAGCGCATCTGCGCGATGCCAAAAAGATCGTCTTCCCCGACCGCGAGCGCGACCTGGTGATGCAGCGGCTGCTGAATTCGCCGATTCTGCCGCCCATGGATCTGGATGCGGCGCTGCAATTCGAGGAACGCAGCGCGCAGCCGCGTCTGGGATTGCGTTTGAAGCAGCAGAAGAATCCGCGCGGGCAGGTCTGGCACGACGGTCAACTGCTGTTCGACTACGGCCGCGGCTGGACGGCGGACAACTCGGGGAAAGGGTTCTGGTTTCCGGATGAACGCGTCTATCTGCGGCGCGACCCCGAGGCGGAGCGAACCGCGCTGGAAACCATTCAACGGCTGGGATTCCGGCCCTCCAACGGACCCGCGGGGCGGTGGTCGGTTTCCACCAGTTCACTGCCCCGGGTGCTGCGCGATCTGATTGCGAGTGGCTGGCACGTAGAAGCGGAGGGCAAGGCGTTTCGCAAGCCGGGCGCCGCTCGGGTTTCGGTCAGCTCGGGAATCGACTGGTTCGAAGTGGAGGGCGCCATCGATTACGAAGGCGAAAGCGTCTCTCTTCCCAAACTGCTGGCGGCTCTGCGCGGCGGCAACAACATCGTCGTGCTGGGCGACGGTAGTTTTGGATTGTTGCCCGAAGATTGGCTGCAGCGGTTTGCGCCGCTGGCCGGGCTGGGCAGCAGGGAAGGCGACAACCTGCGTTTCCGCCGCAACCAGGCGGCCTTGCTGGATGCGCTTCTCGCGGCCCAGCCGGATGTGCGCGTGGATGAGACCTTCGCGCGCATCCGCGAACAGATGCGGTGCTTCCACGGCATCGAAACCGCGCCGCAGCCCGAGGGTTTCGTCGGCCAGTTGCGCGAGTATCAGCGGGAAGGGCTGGGGTGGATGCAGTTCCTCCGCGATTTCGGCTTCGGCGGATGCCTGGCCGACGATATGGGTGTCGGCAAAACCGCGCAGGTGCTGGCCGTGCTCGAGCAGCGGCGATCGCAGGGCGAAGGGCCATCCCTGGTGGTGGCCCCGAAATCGGTGGTGTTCAACTGGCGGGAAGAGGCGGCGCGCTTCACGCCCAAACTGCGCGTGCTGGAACACGTCGGAACGGACCGCGATGCCGAATCGATGACGGGCTACGATCTGATCCTGACCACCTATGGCACGATGATGCGCGATGCCGAGGTGTTGTCGCGGAAGCAGTTCGACTACGTGGTGCTGGACGAGGCCCAGGCGGTGAAGAATGCTTCCACCGCGACCGCCAAAGCCGTGCGATTGTTGCAGGGCAAGCACCGCCTGGCGCTCAGCGGAACCCCGGTGGAGAATCATTTGGGCGAATTGTGGAGCCTGTTCGAATTCCTCAATCCGGGGATGCTGGGAGAAGCCAAGGTCCTGAATATGTCGGGTGGGCTGGCGCGAAATCCCGGCGAGGAGGCGCGGCAGTTGCTGGCGCAGGCGCTGCGGCCTTTCATCCTGCGGCGCACCAAACAACAGGTGGCGCGCGAGCTGCCCTCAAAGACCGAGCAGACGATTCTGTGCGAGCTGGAGGATCAGCAGCGGAAGCAGTATGACGAACTGCGCCGGCATTATCGCGAGTCGCTGCTGCGTCGCGTGGAACAGCAAGGGCTGGGAAAATCCAGGATGCACGTGCTGGAGGCGCTGCTGCGCTTACGGCAGGCGGCGTGCCATCCGGGGTTATTGGATTCGA
>Ga0335079_10006594_pt1 | contig 13286 bp, 6 predicted proteins | sample Lox_Sample_33_FD_206719 | JGI IMG/M metagenome (GOLD analysis project Ga0335079, IMG submission 206719) | Soil microbial communities from Loxahatchee National Wildlife Refuge, Florida, United States - Lox_Sample_3.3 | ecosystem: Environmental > Terrestrial > Soil > Wetlands | place: USA: Florida... | reverse complement strand
ACTACAGTCCAATTCAAGGGGTTGATTGCACCGCGCGGTTCCGCGTAAGCGACACCAGATGCGGCACTTAGTGGATTGGCCCTGCTTCTTGCAAAGCAGGTGCTCTCCCAGCTGAGCTACACGCCCATGTCCAACTGCATCATTGTAATGGATTTCCTGTTGGAATGAGAACCTGCTCTGTGAACAGGCGCTCTCACATATTGAGAAAAGAGCCCGTTTCCCTGAACTCTCATCTTTCCAACATCCTACTTCGATTTCTCTTATAGTTCTACCTGCGGATTTCGCCGGCGTGGTCCAGCGAGAGAGGCACTGACAGAGAGTTGGAGCTAGAAACCGTTCTCGCTGACAGGCGCTCGACTTTCCAACTTGCTGGAGTAACAGGATCCAGTTCTCTGCGAGCGAGGTTGGAGGGCATAGCAGTGACCCAACCGACCTCGGCGGGCATTTGCATGACTGGTTTCCTTTTTGAAGTAGCCGTCACTAGCAGACCAGTCTGGACCGGGGAGCCAACTTCCTGCTTTTCACTGGGTTCAGTTGGTCAAGAAGGTTCCGGTCACGACTGGATGCACCAGAGAACCAATGGCGAGTCTTAAAGTGTCCAGAGGGCCAATCCATGGCTTGTTGCTTCATGGAGAACGTCACCAGTTTAGGCACCCACTGTCATGTGCATGACGATCTTCCGCGTTCAAGGTGTGACCTGGTAGGAGAGCATTCCATCAGAGCGAATGCAGCCGGGAAGAAGCCCCAGACAGTGCAAGGCGCGCGGTGGGACAACTCGCGACACCGATTCTTCGCCGGTTACCTCCAGGCCTCTTCGGCCACTGGAGGAATAAAACTCATAGCCCGCTCGGCGAGTGCAGTAATGGTCAGGCTCGGATTTACGCCGAGATTGGCGCCCACCACGGATCCATCGCAGATGTACATATTTTTGTAGCCGAAGACGCGATGGCGATCATCAACCACGCCGTGCGCGGATGAATCAGCAATTACGCACCCCCCGATACAGTGAGCTGTGCCCGGAACATTGAAGAGGATCTCTGGAAGCGTGCTCATGGCAGTGCCACCGGCTACTTGAGCAAACTTTTTCGCAAACTCATTGGCTTGGGGAATATAGGTGGGTACCTTCTCTCCACGACTAACCAGGAACTTCCTGAATGGCCAGAACCAGGGGCGCTTCCAGCACATCTCAATCTGTCCATCGAGCGCCTGCATGCAAAGAAGAATCACTGCCTCTCGCGCCCAGCCCCAAGGTCGAAACAGACGTAAGGTGTTGAATGGGTGACGAAGCAAAGTGCCTAAGACATTTTTCAGCCAGAGTACGATCCGACGCGAACCTGGGCGGCCATCCGTGAGAATTGTTGTAAGAAGGCTCATCGTGTCGGAGCCGCTTGGATAGCGGACGGCTTCGATGTGTGTGTGTTCGTCAATGTAAACGCCAGAGCCGATGGCTATGCCTTGCGACAAATCGTCGCGGCAACCCGGCACACGCGCTCCGATCAGCGATTCAGAATTGGTGCGAACGTGTTTTCCCAGGTGTCCGCTGATCTCGGGAAGTAAGCCTTTTTCTTTGAGACGAAACAGGAGTTCCATCGTGCCCAAAGAAGACGCGGAGAAAATCACTCCTCGACAGGTGAACCGTTGCGGCTGCCGCCTTATCCAAGCCGTGGATCGAACGGTGCGAACTTCATATCCAGCGTTTCCATCGCGCGCTCCCTGTAGTGGCCTGACGTTCACGACCTTTGTTTCCGGGAAGACGCGTGCGCCGTGCTTTTCGGCCAGATATAGGTAAGTGAGGTCCAGCGTATTTTTTGCACCATAGCGGCAGCCCATAATGCAACCACCGCAGCCGGTGCACGTGGTTCTCTCGGGACCTTCTCCACTGAAGTAAGGGTCGGTGAAGGTCTGGCAGCCAGGCGCTCCGTCAGCGGGCTGAAAGATGCCTACCTGGGTTCGATAAAAGGTGTGGCCACACCCGATGGCTTCAGCGGTCCGGTGCAGCAGATGATCGGCGGGACCGAGAAACTTGTTCTCCGTCACACCGAGCATTCGGGCTGCAGTTTCGTAGTGCTTCCTCATTTCCGATTTCCAGTTGGCCAGCCCAGTCCAAGAGCCGGATTCCCACACCTTCTCCGGTGGCCGAAGCAAAGTGCCGGCGTATGTGACTGATCCGCCGCCCACCGCACAACCATGGAAGACCGTCACATGCCCGAAGCATCGCATGTTGAAGAAGCCCCGCAGCCCGAGTTTAGGTCGCCAGAACCAGCGATGAATGGACCAACTGGTGCGCGGCAACTCCCTGGGAATCCAGCGCCGCCCCATCTCCATCACAGCAACCTTATAGCCCTTCTCTACGAGCCGATGAGCCGACACACTGCCGCCGAATCCGGAACCGATGACGATGAAGTCGAAATCGAATTGGTTATCTTTGGGCGCCATAGGATTAACGATCCGCAGTGGAAAAAATTTCCGTATGCTTCGGTCTCCGAACGCGTAATTCGACGACTTCTCCAAGTCGCCGCAGGGCTTCTGTACTTTGCGCCAATGCGGGTCCAAATATCTGGAAGTCGTGATTCATGTCCTCCCAGCTATCGAAAATGATATCAACTCCCTGCTCCCTGGCACGAGCGGCGAAGACTTGAATGCTGTCGTACAGAATTTCGGCGCGTCCGGCTTGTATATAAATAGGAGGAAGACCGCTAAGGTCAGCCCAGACCGGCGATACGAGCGGATTCCTGTACTCTGTTGGTTCACAGAACCAATCCTTCCATTGCTGAAGCATCTGTTTGTCAATCCAGTCAAAGCCCTGATTCGTGACGATGCTCGGGTACTCCCCATCAAAGTCCGTTGCAGGGGAGAGCGCAATGGTCAGTGCCGGCAGCGGCATCTTGGCGTCGCGTGCCGCCAGCAGCAAAGCCAATGCTAGGTTGCCACCGGCTGAGTCCCCGGCGACGATCAAATGATCAGAACTGGTCTCATTTTCCAGTAACCAGCGGTAGGCATTGAGTGCACTGTTGAGCTGAGCCGGAAACCGATGTTCCGGCGAGAGCGGATAGTCCAAGGCAAACGTTCTGGATTTCACTGCCCGCATGATTAGCTTGATGAAATGGGCGTAACCCATGGGATAGAAGGAATACCCACCGCCGTGCAAATACAGAGCAGTCACGCGGGTCTCTGCGTTCCAGTCAGAGAACCAATTGCCTCGGAACTTCTCCTGAACAATTTCAGTGATGTTCACTTCTGACATTAGCGACCTAACGCAGAAAGAATCCAAATGGCGGCGCGCATCCTGAACATCGCGCCTAGTGAAGGCAATGGCAAACTCTCGTTTCAAAAACTGCGTTCCCAGCTCCATGAGCCAACTCCAACCCGGTCGCCGGGGGCCTCTGAGCAACCGGCGGCCAGCCACTTCGAGAGCTGATTGGCAGAGCGCGACAGCGCTTCGTAACCGGTACCGGGCTGAGCCATAGAAATAGACTCTCGGAACCATGTGAATCTCCATTTCTCCGGCTCGGATAACTCATCACAGAAAACTCCATCAAGGAGGTGAAAAGGTGCAAGAAAAGTGGTTCAGGACCAGGCAAGCCGCTCACAATCAACGACGCTTTCTCGCCCTGGAATGGCCATCTCCTTAGGGCCAAGTCGTCCTTTTCTAGTTCCCTTTCGCACTCATCGGGAATCCAGGCGTGGGATCCGAGGGCCCACAGCCAGAAGAGCGAGCCGTGATCTGCAAGGGGATGGGTGACGCAGGGTGCGGAGCCGAGACTAGTGTTCGCACCATCTGGTCTGCATCTCGCCACCATCCGCGAAAGACTCGGCCGCTGGTATAGCGCACTTCCAACGGACTCCAATCGACAAGGTCGATAGTAATGTCCTTGAGGTCCACGATCACAGACCGCGTGTCAAGACGGAGCCCCTCGCGGAGCGCTTTGAGAGCGCTCTCTTTCCCGCTCCAAAGCAACGCCAAAAGCCGGAGGCGATCGGGGGCGAAATGCCTCGTGACTAGCGCCTGCTCTTCGGGGGCGAAAAAGTCGGCAAGGAAGGTGTCGCTGCGCGGCTCAATCAGCTCCAGATCGCAACCCAAATCGACAGCAGCCGGTGCTACAGCGCAAACTGCTCTTCCGCTTCTATGACTAAGCGAGATCGTCGCCGCCGCGAGCTTGTCCTCGATAAAAACTTCGGGCGCACCGGAAGGCGCTGGTCGAATTTCTATTTTTGAAAGCGCTTCAGGAAAACAATGCAAATCCAAACAAACGGCGAGAGCCCGTTTGGCCGTCCAGCGCCCCAGCCGCCAGTCGGCGCGGCGCTTAGCGAAGCGAAAGCCTTCCAGAAAAATAACTTCGCTCAGGCTCAGCCAATCGTTATCTTCGGGCACGTCCATTTCGGTCTGTTCCAGCCAATAAACATTCATAGAATTATTCCCCGATCGAGATGCCCCTAATTTGAGACCGCCGCTAATGGTGATTCAAGTGCACGCAAGCTCATTTAGACGTGCCGACCACCTGATGTCGCCACTTTCCACGCTGATCCTGCGATGCCATCCGCCCCGTCTGGTGGCGTGGCAGGCAAAGTCGCCGTCTCGGCAACCTTGGTCATTTGAATCACGCGCTCCCCGGTTTCCGATTCCTCCCTGGAAATCCCCCGCTCTACTGCGTCAACGAGATAAGGACGCAGGCTCGCGGGGGGGATAATATGATCTAGCGCTCCCACCTTGAGAGCCCTCTGCACGGTGTGCACACGGTCAAATTCAGAAGCCATCTCGCCCAACTTCTCACAATGCACGAGTTTGAAGAGTTCATCCCACTGGGCACGCAGACGGCCTTTCTCCGCACTGTCGGCTTTGACTATCGCCTGGCTCAGTGCTTGCAGACGCATGTCTTTGCGGGTTCGGGCTTCGACTTCGCTGGCGAAGACCACCGCTGCGGCCGGCGCACCGCCGATCACGGAAGCGTACGTCCCTTCCAACGCTGCCGCTTCGAGATTCTTGTTCAGCGCCCGCGAGAAAACCACATAAGCGCCACCGTGATACCGCGAAACCACGCAAAACACGATGGGCCCTTTAAAGTTCACCACCGCCCTGCCGATTTCCGCCCCATATTCTAGCTGCAACCTGCGCATTGACTCCGGGGAGCCATCGAATCCTGACAGATTAGCCAGAAGTACCACCGGCCGGTTGTTACTCGCGGAATTGATCGCGCGAGCCACTTTTTTCGAGGATTGTGGGAAAAGCGTTCCCGCACACCATTGTTCGGGCCCGTCGGCGGGGACAAATCCGAGGCGTGGCACAGGCCGGGACTCGATGCCGATAAGGCAAACGGGGTGACCCCCGAGATGAGCATCCCAAACCACGGCAGTTTCCGCCGCGCGCATGCCAGCCCAGCGTTCCAATGGTTCGTGATCCTGGTCTATGGTTGCCATCATCATCTTTCGGATTTCGAAGGATTTCTTCCGCCCCGGGTTGTGCGCGTCCGACAAGATCTCACCTATCAGTGCGAAGCCATCCTGGCCGTTCTCTCCGTGAGGATAGACACGCACGTCTCTGTTGATCGGATCTGCGGTTGCAGCCCGCCGGGGGAAGCGCTCCCGCGGTGCTACGTAGGTATGCTCGTAGTGGCGGAATAGAATATGACATGCTTCATCCATATTTCGCGCCCAATATTGCGCCTGGCCGTTGATGCCCATGATGCGGTCGTAGCCACCGATTCCCTGATTGTCCTCGGCCGACACGCCGCCCGAATAGTCCAAAGCGCGTTTTCCAGTGAGGACCATCGCCGCCTTCGGCGTCATGACCAGAATGCCGCGCGTGTGCATGAGCATGGTCGCCTCGGCATTCCAGTAGGGCTGCGCCCCCACGTTGATCCCATTGATTAAAAGATTCACTTCGCCACCAGCTTGCGTGAATTCGACTAGGCGTCGTAGGACGTGGGCAATCCAATCCATATTCTCCACGCCGCTGTCCATAGAGATCTTCGCGCCGGCCGAGATGGGGAACCACTCCAGCGGCACGCCCGTTTCTTCTGCAAGATCCACTGCGGCGATGATGCGTCGACACTCTGGTTCTGCGAGTGCGCCCAGATCCTTACTTGGATCACCCAGCAGCAGGACGCGCGTCATGCCCTCGGGATACCTCGCAGTATAGTTGCGTATCACTCCGACAACGATGTTGGCCCTGTTTTGGCCGTAAGGACGACCGACCGGAACTAGGTGGCCGTCCGCGTCAAGATCATGCTCGACAAAATCGCCAGCAGGAAACTGGGCGTGTGTGTGTTCCCTTGCGGGCGTGAGCATTTTAATGATCTCGTAGGGATAGATGAATCCACGCTGGCGCATACGAACCACTTTCTGATCGTATTCTGTGAGCGGCTCAATGGGATGCAGTGTGTCGGCGGGCCTGTAAGTTATAAGCATTTCGTTGCCAGCTGGGCTCGAAATGCACACCACCATTTCGCGCAATTCCCCTGTCGCCGGACTTGGGATGCGGACGCGCACAACTACTTGTTCCAACCCCAGACCTTCGGTCGCAGGCGCAAGTCTCTGCACCAAATCACGCAATTCGTCGCGCTCAAGACTGAGAGGTGGCCAAACATACAGAAGTATCCGGTTCCAATGGAGGCGCTGGCTCGCGGGCCGCCGCGACTGAAAGAGTCGAATGCCCGCGAGGGCTTCAGTCAACATGCGCTCCAGGTGCGGCAATTGCACGACGCGACCGGTTTTATCCCGTACGGGAGTCACGTCCCGGACCTCAGCACAGACGAACAGACGCTCATCCTTCGGATTATCGTTGGCGACAGCGTGGAGCACATAGACATCTTCTACGGACGGTAGCCTTTCGATCTTGAAGTTGCTTAGCCGCCACAAATGGAGCCGTGTGGCCATCATCGGGTGGATTCCGCGGAAGAGCGACTCCTCTTCGTACGAGTTTGCGTTGGGGCGATAGGTGAAATGCTGCATGCCGCCCTGGCCTTGAGCGTGGCCCGGGCTAGCTACTTCGACTACGATGCGCCGGATTGAGCGAGGAAAGCCGACCTGATTCAGCAGCGAATGAACTTCCTGCTGAGTAGTCTCCGCGTCGCCCAGTTGGCGCGAATGCCATGCGTAGAAATCGATTAAGATGTCGTGGTCCGTTGGCACTTCCGCGATCAGAGGGGATATCCCCTGCGCTGCTTCACGGAGCTGCGAGTAATCGCAATGTGTACTAAACACGTGAATGCGTCTGCCCTCATAATCGTATTCTGCAGATACGCAGCAATGCCCGTTCACTTCCACGGAGCGAAAAGCTTCGAGGGCCCGGATCCGGTAGTATCGCCAGGTGATCGCTTCCAAAAGCAGCTTGCGCATGGCAGGACCAGCTGTGGGGAACCGGCTGGAGAGCAGCCTAACCAATGGCTGTGGACAGTCCACCAGAGTACGCAATCGTTCATGGCGATCCGGGGCTTCGGGATTGGCAGCCAAGCACGCGAGGTGTTCCTCCACTTGCTCGTAGACTTGCTTGCGCGCTTGTTCAAACAGCGGCTGATCGAAATAGCGATAACGCACTTCCCGGGCCAGATCACCGACTGCGGGGAAGAGCCCATTGGTCACGGAGATCATCCGGTCGAGGAGCGCGTGAAAAGCTTCCTCGCCGTTAGGAGCGCGTGTCTGGACGCTCCGAAGGCAGCGTTCCAAGACGTGCAGAACCGGCACAACCTGCTTCTCGACGCGCTGGTGCGATTTGTAGATCCAGAGCAAGCTCTCTTGCAGTCGAGGCGAGCGATCCAGAGTCTGCACACCGTAGTGAGCGAGCGCACGGCGGAGGGCGCTGACGAAAGTCGAAGGTAAACCTTCGCCGCCCGTATCCAACATGCGCAAGTAGGTGAACAAGTAGGCTTCAGCGCTAGGCTCTTCACCACTGGAGTGGTGGTTTACGAATGGTTCGCGTTGAAATAGCGAGCAGATGTCCACAAAAATGTTGAGAATCTCATCGTCGCATCGCACGATCTCGTCGCTGTTTGCGGACTCCTCATCATGACTCCAGTCCGCAAGCAGCCTCGCCGCTTGCTTCGGGTCCACATCAAAGCCCAGCATGAGCTGGCGGAGACCTTCCAGGCTCTCACGGCAGCCAAAAAGAGACGCTTCGGAATCTCCGCTTGAGGGGAATGATGTGCCGAAAACCACGCGTTCCGCAGCGGTTGCTTTATCATCCCCGACGATGGGTTCGATCTGCAAGAGCGGAGCTCCGGTATCAACCTGAACATTGGGTATCGTCATCACCTGTCGGACTTTTCCGGAAAATGGGGCTACGACCTGCATCTCCATTTTCATGGCCTCAAGCACAGCCAGCCGGTCCCCGGCTGTAACTCTGTCTCCCGGCTTGACGGCGATGGAAATCACGACCGCAGGCGCAGGTGCGTGCACCACACCCCCGTCGTCGCGATCAACCTGATGCGATACTCCCTCCACTTCAATTCGGTAACTCAGTCCCTGAACGACAGAGACGACATGAAAGCGCCGCCTGAAAACGGAAAGCCAATACTCAAACTGTCCCAATCTTTCGAGCTCCGCGTCAATGCGAGATCTGTCCACCTCCACGCGGTACCTCTGGGGACCGAGCCGGTAGGTCTTCGCTGAGTAGGAGTTCCCTCGATAGCGCAGCTCCGCAGTCTGGCCCACTTCACTCCGCACCTGTGGACGTCCTCGTATGGCCGACGCATAGAACTGCGCTTGTTCCACGGCCAACTGTGCGTCATAGGTCTCGATCGCAGCCTGCACAATGGCAACATCGGCGTAACTCCGCAGGATGTGTTCGTTAGTTGCTGCCAGCTGGTCAAGCCACCCGGTATGTACCTCACTACGTTGCACCTCGTCGCGATTCAGCATTTCCAGCAAAAATGCTCTATTACTTGCCCCGCCTTTGATGACCACCACGCTTTGACGCAGGGCCCGCTGCAATCGCGAAAGCGCCTCTTTCCTGTTTTGGCCGTAAGCAATGATTTTCGCGATCATCGAATCGAACTCTGCGGGGACTGTGTCGCCTTCTTCCACCCCAGTGTCAACCCGAATTCCGGGCCCGGTCAGAATTCTGAAACGCTCGATGATTCCCGGGGCCGGAGCAAAATTATTGTTCGGGTCTTCCGCATTAAGCCTGACCTCAATGGCATGGCCGGTGGTGCATGGTGGTTCTCCTTCCAGACGGCCGCCTCGCGCAATATGAATTTGAAGCTTGACCAGATCGACCCCCGTCGTGCATTCCGTCACCGGATGCTCGACCTGCAGCCTGGTGTTCATCTCCATGAACAAGAAACTTTCAGTTTTCGGTTGGTACAGGAATTCCACGGTTCCGGCGTTGTGGTAACCAGCTGCTTGACTCAAACGCACGGCCGCTTCACGCAATGACAGGTCTTGCACCGGCGCGAGCGCCGGTGAGGGGGCCTCTTCTAGAATTTTCTGATGACGACGCTGGATGGTACAGTCACGCACGCCGACGGCCCAGGTTCTCCCATGGTGGTCAGCGATGATTTGGACTTCAACGTGGCGCGCCCCCGGCATCAATTTCTCCAGGAAAACGGTGGGGTCACCGAAGGCTTTGAAGGCCTCAGAACGAGCACTCTCGAAAGCTTCTGGAAGCTGGCTCGCCGAACACACTTGGCGAATGCCGTGACCGCCACCTCCCGCAGTGGCCTTAATGAGGAGGGGATAACCCAGTCGTTCGGCGTGGAGCAAGGCAGCGTCTAGCGTTTCCACTGGCCCGCCGCTCCAGGGCACTACCGGTACCTGGGCTTGCTCGGCCAGTCGTTTCGAGGCGATCTTTTCGCCCACGCTCCGCATGACGTTTCCATCGGGACCGATGAACACGATCCCCAATTCGCGGCACAGGTCCGCGAAGGAAGCGTGTTCGGCCACAAAGCCCCATCCCACCCAGGCTGCATCAGCCCGCGCCGCCACCAGAGCTTTTTCGAGCACGCGGTAGTCAACGTAGCTGCTCTTGGATTGCTGGGTGGCCGGATCCATAACGAGGGCGGAGCCGATACACAGTGCCTCATCCGCCTCACGGACATACATGGCATGACGGTCCGGCTCGGTGAAAAACGCAATGGTGCGCAACGACGTGCTGCGTTCCTGATTGAATTCGCGGACCGCGTGGATGAACCGCATGGCGGCTTCACCACGATTGATGATCGCTACGCGTTGGAATTCACGCTGCATAAGCTAACTTTTCAATAGGCCGCGCCGCTCGTCGAATTACTTACGTCACGCGGCTACGCCTGCTTCGATTGACCTCAGGGCCTGCAACGCCTTTATGCGTTCGGGATCGGCGGCGTTCGGAACCGCGACCGTGCGGTAACCGCTGAGCTGCACGTATCGATTTCCCGCATCATCCACGACTTCCGCATCAAAGCTTTCTCGTCCTGCGTCGGGAGTGACCACCGCGTACAACCTGCCTTTGGCCAGCTCTGGCGCGCGTAATAACGAGACCCGATCAATGTGCTGTGGCAGGCCCATGCGTCCTTGCATGCCCATCTCCCAAACCCCCGCGGCTTGGAAGCAAAGCTCGATCAGGCGCGGCGCCATCAGCGTCAGCAATTCGGCCGGGTAATGATTGCCGGGCAGGTCTTTCGACATCAGCGCGACAATCTGCTTTCCGTCCCACCACGCGCGTTCCACAACCTGATAAGCGGGACCGTGAAAGTAGAGACGGTAAATGGAAGCAGCTTCGATCAGTGATCCGGCAGGCGCGCCGAGGGGTTGCGCGATCGCAGCTTGCGGTGGCAGTTTCGTCAACCGTACGCGCCCCGTGAAGTGCGTTGTCGTTTGGGGATTCGTCTGATTTGGAAGTGGTCGTCGGCCGATCAATCGGCAATCAGCCCTCAAATCGTCGCCGCTCTGATGAATGACCGCTTCGACTGTGAACGTACGAGGATCGTTCCGGTAAAACTTGAATGGCGCCAGGAAATCCATCTCCTCGATTGCTTTGATCTTCCAGTCGGGGAGCAAGCAAAGGGCAGCTTCGGCAAACGCCTCGATGCCCATGACGCCCGGCAGAACTGGGGTGCCGTCTATCTGGTGATCATGAAGGAATGGCTGGATCTTGGGGTCAAGTGTGGTTTCCACAGTCAATGGACCGAAAAGGCCGATGCTCTTGATTTTTCCAATGATGGGTCCCTGTGCACGCGAGCGCCTGTCGCCGGAGAGATCTGCAACAGAGGTATCAAGTCCGCCTGTGTCGTCCCATTCCTCCGTAAGAGCACCCAGGCGCTGACCGATCACTATCTCACCGCATGCCCCGCCCGCTGTCAGTTCTCGCCGGATTAAAGGAACGCCCTCCTCAGGCGCCAACATATCAATGCCAGCCTTTTCCATGACCTTCGGAATCGAGCCGCGGGAGGCCATACCGAATCCGCCCCACGCCGTCCAGTCAATGGCAATTCCGCGTGTCCCTGGACGGGTGCTGCGGAAACTCGAAGTGATCTTGCACAACAGATCGTTGGCAGCACTGTAGTCCGTCTGCCCAGGATTCCCGAAACGGCCAGCAATCGAGCTGAACGCTACCGTCGTCCCCAGTGGCATGTCACCAATGGCATGCAGAAGATTGAAAAAGCCATCGCTCTTAACGTCGAAGGTCAGATCGAATTCACGAGGATCTTTGTCCGGCAAGAAATGGCTTCGCTCTATTCCAGCGGCATGCAGTAGCACGTCAACGCGCCCGCTTTGTTCGCGTACCTTGTCGATCACTTTGGCCACACTTTCTGCGTCAGTGAGGTCAACGCTGAAATAGCTCACTGCGCCGCCGGCAGCCCGGACGGCGTCGATCGCCATTTGAGCAGCCTGCGCCCGCTCCAGGGCCATCAGCTCCTTCTCCACCAGTGCCGGTGTGGCACGCTCACCGCGAGACTGTATGCGCGCGAATAAATCGCGCTTGAGGCCCTCTTTATCGTTCAGGAAGCGCTTGAGGTCCGGATTGTCCGGATCCGGCTTGGGCACGAGATCGAGTAAATAGAAAGTGCCGCCAGAGGCCGCTGCCAGATCGGCGGTAATCGCTGAGACGATACCTCCCGCCGCGCCCGTAATGACGAAAACAGTATTCTCGTCGAGCGTTTCGCCGGGTTGACCATCTACTGCAGTCTGTTCACTCAGTCCAACTGTCCAGCGCAGCCCTGTCTTGTAGCCAATCTCGATCGCTCCGGGATCGCGCAACGTTTCCTCGATGAGGAGTTCGGCGACTTCCGACGCATTGCGCCCCACTTCGAAATCAACTGCTTTGACCAAAACGTTCGTGCGTTCCCGCTTATATGTCTTTGTGAAGCCCACCACCGCGCCTCCGAGGGGCGCTACCGCACCGGCTTCATCGTAGCCGTGCTGGCCGCCAAGACGCGTTGCTGATACGAGAAACGTGCCCGGCGCGGCAATCTGCTCATATAGGATTCGCATGGTGGCATAGAGCGACTTGACGCGCACTCGCACGGCTTCGCGCCAGCTCGCTAGTTCCATTTCACTCATTTGTTCTTCGCGATCCAACGCGGGGAGCCAATAAACCCCCTGTACCGAGCCCGCAGAAATCCAAGGCCTCAAGCGTTTGGTGAGAGCATCCGAATCAGATGTGCCGGCTATGCGAAGAACATCCACCCCCTTCGACTCTAGGAGTTGAGATAATGTATCTCCGACGCCACCGGTATCGGCCACGATCACTACGCGGCAGCCGCGGCTCAGGGTAACACCTGTTTGTTTGCAGAGGCTCAGAGCAGGGCGAAGGATTGGCAACGGCACTCGTCGTGGAATGTTATTTGCGGCATCCATGCTGGCGAGTGGCGGACGCAGAGCCTTTTCCGGCTTCGATGCTGGAGATGATGGCGAGAGCACGGGCCGCTGCTTCGCTGGCTCCGCTTCCTGAACAGAAGAAGGCGCTACAAGAGCGGGTAGTTGCAAACCTGATCTTTCACGCGCGAACTGAATCACGTGCGCCAGAGTAGGAAAGTTTCGCATCTGCAAATTTTCGTCGCGTGGAATGTCATAGTTCGCTCGGATGGCCGCGAACATCTCCGCCTGTTTCACGGTGTCGATGCCGAGATCGGCTTCGAGATCGAGGTCCAGGTCCAGCATGTCTTTTGAATATCCGGTCTTCTCCACCACGAGATCGAGAATGTGTTCCTTCAGTGGATCGTCAAGGAGCTTCGCAGGAACTGACATGGATGCCGGCCCGCCGGGTTTGATCTCTGCCTTGCGTATCGGCGGTGCTGCCGCAGGAGATATGCTGGCCAGATCGGGACGCTTCTCATGCACGAACTGGATGACGTGGGCCAACGTCGGGTAGTCAC
>Ga0335079_10006593_pt1 | contig 13286 bp, 20 predicted proteins | sample Lox_Sample_33_FD_206719 | JGI IMG/M metagenome (GOLD analysis project Ga0335079, IMG submission 206719) | Soil microbial communities from Loxahatchee National Wildlife Refuge, Florida, United States - Lox_Sample_3.3 | ecosystem: Environmental > Terrestrial > Soil > Wetlands | place: USA... | reverse complement strand
CTGGACGCCCTGCTGGGCCCAACCCGATAATACGGAAACAAACGAGGACTTCCCGGGATGATTTCGGGAGGTTTTGGTCTTGGCGGTTGCTCGCATATGATGCCTCCAAATATGCTGCATTGCAGCATTCAAGTTAACTTTACTAGTAACAACCACTTGTGTCAAGCTATATTTATCAGATTGTGCGTAGCAACATGAGGGCATTGCGATGACGCCTACTCCCATCGTTATCAAGAAATACAGTAACCGCCGGCTGTACGACACCGCCGGCAGTCGCTACGTGAATCTTGACGATATCGCCACGCTCATCCGCGAAGGCAGGGAACTGAGGGTGGTGGACGCGAAGACCGGGCAGGATCTGACTCGTGTCACGCTGACGCAGATCATCACCGAGGATGCCAAGGACAAACCGACCGGCCTGCCGCTCGAACTGCTGCGCCAGCTCATCATCGCCTCCGACGAAGTGCGACAGGAGTTTGTGATGTGGTATTTGAAATCCGCGTTTGATACTTACCAGAAGGTGCAAGACGCGGTGCAGAGCCGGTTGGGCGAAGTTCAGTCAGTCATTCTGTCGCCGGTGGACACGATGAAGAAGTTTCTGGGAACGGCGCCAGCTCCGCAGAAAGAGGAGGTTGAACCGGAGATGGAGGCGCTGCGCAAGCGGGTAGCAGAGCTGGAGGCCCGGCTGGAGAAGCGCGGGCGAGGGAAACGGCGGAAGCGAGGGAAGGGCTAGAGCGTCTCGTGACGGATTCTGAGGGCGGCATGACCCAAACGTGCTATGGAGCCGCGGCGAACATCACAGTATAATCCTACCCGGAAAGCAAGCGCCGCGGCGCGCATGCTCCCGTGGGTGTGTGCGAATTGCGGGCGGGTTCAGGACGAAATTGCGCACACGGAAGCGGGCAAAGGGTTCTTCGAAGCTCAGGTCTCGCAAGGCATCACCCCAACCTCACCCTGAAGGCGACATTTCTCTTTGGACCGAAGCGCTTTTCGGAGCTGAAGTTCTGCTGTTGCACGCGACGCCGGTTTACTACGGGTTCGGCGTGCCCCATGGCGACGGATCGGGCGTGGTACTCATTCCCGGATTTCTGGGCACCGATCTTTATCTGAACGAACTTCACGCGTGGCTGGAGCGCATCGGCTATCGCGCGTATTTTTCCGGCATCGGCATCAACGCCGACTGCCCGAACATTTTGATCCAGCGCCGGGTGAATGAGACGATCGAACGAGCGCTGAATGAGACCGGGCGCAAGATTCACCTGCTTGGCCACAGCCTGGGAGGCGTGATCGCGCGCTCGATTGCCGGGGCGCGGCCGAAAGATATCGCGTCCGTCATTACGCTGGTTTCGCCGATTCGCGGCACCGTGGCCAATCGTGCCGTGATCCATGCGGCGGATGCGGTTCGCCTGCGCATCTTGCAGGAGCACGGCGATGGCGTCCTGCCGCGCTGCTACACGGGGCGCTGTACTTGCAATTTTATCGACTCGCTGCGACGCGAAGTTCCCCATGCCATGCTTCAGACCGCGGTTTACAGCCGCTATGACGGTATTGTGGACTGGCGTTATTGTATGACGAAGAATCCCGGGAGCGATTTTGAGGTGCCGGGTACGCACATTGGGATGGCCTTCAATCCGGCGGCTTATTCCATCGTGGCTGAGCGTTTGGCGCTGGCGCGTGCATCGAAGCTGCGCCGGAGACCGCGTGCTCAGCGGCCCACCATCTCCAGCACCGCGCCGGTGGCGGTTTCTAACTGAGTGGGTGCTCCCCTCAACTGCCCCAACCCCTGCTCAATCCTTACGGACGCCTTTGCCAGGCTGTTGTTCGCCACCTCGAAGCAGCCGGAACAGTTGGTCTTCAAGTACGGCAAGCGATGCAGGCAAGGCCCAGCGCCATCGAAAGCTGCTTGTAATTGCAGGCCATGTCTTGAGGAGCAGCGAAAATTCCACGCGAACTCGTCGGCATCCCGATTGTTTTCCTGCAGGTTCCGGAATACATGCTGTTGGCCCTCGTGCCAGAGCACCGCTTTGCGAAAGACCAGGCCAAAGGGCATGTCGTAGGTTAGCGCCTCTAGCGTGGTCGCAGGACCGCTGGTCCGAGGAAAATACCCGTGCGCCCAGGTCCAGAAACCGCGATGACGGTATCCACAGTTATGCCCCTGTACACCAAACGCGAGGCGATCATCGGCCCAACTTCGGCCATCGAGGATAATCTGACCCGAAAAAATCGCGTCGGAATGGGGCGTGCGTGAGAAACCAATCCAGCCTTTGTCGCTCAGCGTCACGCGAAACGTGGAACGGCAGTGCAGATCCCAGGAGATGGTGTGTCCGTCGACTTGCAGTGCTCCCCGGCAGGAATTCTCTTCGATTGCGTTGCTGCCGTGTCGAAAATGAAATGGGTCTTGGCCGCGTGCGCTGAGTTCCAGACCGTTCAACGCAAATCCTTGAATAAAACTCTGCGGTTTCCCGTCCCGCGGAAACCACGTGGCCCATACCTGAACCGGCATTCCGCGCTGGGCTCCGGGGCAGCCGCCTCGCCCGGGATTCATCAGGAGATAGCGGAACCACCACGCACCACTCCCATCCGCCAGTCCGAGACGAACAAACCAGACTTCGTAGCGGCGACAGACGGAAGGCGCGGAGTAAACTTCGTTCAAGGTCTGCACGGTAAACCGTCTTGATTGTACAGTCGCTGGGGCGCTATGCAGGTACTGAGGGACGTGCGGACGGCATTACCTTCAGAACAAAAGCAAAACCCCTCCGTGGTTCCCATAATCCGTAGGTCGTTGGTTCGAGTCCAATCGCTGGGGGATACCAAGATTTGTCAGATAGATGATCGCAGCCACCTCCCGGTAAGTTGGGATGGGACGACCGTCTCGCATGTCACCGTTCGCTGACATTCCCAAAATGTCGCCGCTCGCCGACTTTTCCTCTTGTCGCCATTCGCTGACTTTGCTGCAGTGTACAGGATCGCTGACATTTGCACCAAGGACGGAGCCATGCGCATTCGAACACCTGTCGACCTCGGAGCCTTTATTCGTCAACGCCGTATCGCGCTCGGCCTTGACCTAAAGAGCCTGGCCGCCAAGGTGGGAGTCAGCCGCCAATGGATCGTCGAAGTCGAAAAAGGCAAGCCTAAGGCTGAGATCGGCCTTGTCCTGCGCACGATAGATGCTTGGCATCCTACTCGCTGCCGGCGATACAGACAAAGGAAAAGCCGGAGCGTACAACCGCCCGTGGACATACAGGGTTCGATCGTGCTCCGTCACCGACGCTAGGCTCGCCACGTATCCGGGGCGCTCGCCGCTGGAAACAAAGCGCCGTAAATTAACGTTCAACCTCTGCCTTTCGAACCCTTACATCAACTACTTGCCCAATCCTCCGCAACGCTTCCGCACTCGGCGGCGAATCGAGTCCAAAGAGCTGAAAGTCATGCGTCATGTCCTCCCAAGTTTCGAGGACGATATCCGCTCCCTGCTTCTGGGCGCGATCTGCGAAGGCTTGAATGCTCGGGTACAGAATCTCGGCGCGGCCAGCCTGTATATAGATCGGAGGAAGTCCGTGCAGGTCAGCCCAGAGCGGCGCCACCAGCGGATTCCGGCGCTCAGCGGAATCGCAGAACCAGTCCGCCCACTGCTCCAGCATTCGCTTTTCAATCCAGTCAAAGTCTCCCTTGCCGATGTGGTTCGGGTCGAAGTCCGTTGGTGGGGAGAGTGCAATTGCCAGTGCGGGCAGGGGAAGCTTCGACTCCCGTGCCGCCAGCAGCAAGGCCAGTGTCAGATTGCCACCGGCGGAATCGCCGGCAAAAATCAGACGGTCAGGATCGGCACCCTTCTCGAGCAACCAGCAGTAGGCGCTGAGCGCGTCTTCAATCTGCGCCGGGAACCGATGTTCCGGGGAGAGACGATAATCGAGGGCGAATGTTCTGGACTTCGCAGCCAGCGTTATCAGCGCGACAAAGTGGGCGTAGGCCTGCGGATAAAACGAATATCCGCCACCGTGAAAATAGAGGACGCTCACGTTTGGCTCCGTGTTCTTGCCGGCCAACCAAGTTCCTCTGAACTTTTCTTGCACGACCGGCGTGATGCTTACAGCGGACAACGCCGGTGAACTAATCACGATCGAGTCAAGATAGCGGCGTGCTTCCTTCACATCGGTCATCTGGAAGGCAGCGCGCGTCAGCCGCTTCGCCGCTTGCGTGGCCAGTTCTACGAACCAGCTCCAACTGGGCAAGCGTGGACCCTTGAGCGCTCGGCGAGCAGATACTTCGAGAACGGATTGACTCAACTCGGCGCCGCTGCGGAGGCAGTAGCGCAGTGGGCCTCTGAAATGTATCCGGGCAGTCATGCCAAAACCAATCCTCTAAACGCACAGCGAAAGCGTCTCCAAAACCGACACTATATCGCCTTTTATTTCAAAGTGGCCATCGCTCTAGGCATCACGATCTGCCTTTGGCCTCGAGAATGCCGTTCGCAGGCTTTCGCTGAGCTGTCCTAGGGCGGCGTCGTTCCGACAACTAGCTTACGCCCCTAGAAACTCGTCGACGACCTCCTTGAAGGGGCGTTGAAGGGAGCGATGAACTGGTCCCCGGTTTCGTTTTGGCATCGCGCAGGTCGTCGAGATCGCGATTCGCGCGTTGTCACCTGCAGTGAATGACACCTTCACGGGGGTTGCGTGCGTCGACTGGCTGGCCGACGCGCTGCTCACGCTGGCCGAGCGACCGCCGCTCGAAGGGAACTGGTACGACGGTGGCAGCCGGCTGCGGATCTGGATGCCGCCCGTGCAACTAGAGCGCCTCGCCAAGCTCGCGTTCGATCAGATCCGCCAGGGCCTCGGCGACGACGCCCGCTGTACTGATCCGCCAACTCGACGCGATTCGCCGGCTGTCACCGCGACTTCCGGATGCCTGCCGTCAAATGCTGGCGAACGCGATCCGCGAAACCGCGAGCGCGCTGGTCGCGCTTGATCGTCGCGACCTCGATGCCGCGTGACACCGTGCACACACCGCGATTGAAGGATTGCCCCGGCCCGCGAGCGGCGAATAGGAATCTTCGCAGTATTGCCTCCTGTATCCCCGCTGGTTCGAGGTTACTACTATGCCTCTCACGCGGTTGCCCCAATTAGTCGCGCCCTGCAGCGAACGCGGAGGTGACCAAATCAGAGGGTTGTGTAAAGTCCTATCATTTGGGGTACTGTGCCTCCCGAAAACCTCGAAGCGTCTGAGCGGAAGAGAGGAATCCTTAATCTTCCTAAAGTTTCCTGTTATTTGCGAGAATCCGACCATTTCCTGTGGCGACACGCTGGGTGACGTCAGATGGGCAGTCACCTTCCCGTCTGTATAAGACGTGTAGAAATCATCAGCGGATGCGTCTGAGTGTATCGCTAAAAAGGTGCGCGCCAGGAACGCACCCGTAACGCCTCGAGCTCGATTGAAGATTGTTATTGCAACACTCCTTTCGGTATTTCGGGTCATTGGGGGTGTTCTCAACCAACATTCTTCAAATTGCCCGGTTGATCGGACCTTTGTCGCTGCGTATTCAGTTGTTTTCCCCGTTCAAGTCCCAGCTGGCACCGAAGACAGTGTTGAGTCCACGGCACGGCTTCGAGCCTTCGCAGGTCAATGTCATCTCCGCATTGGACGCACACACCGAAAGCACCCAGCCGTATTCGCGCCAGAGCCGCCTCGATCAGGCGGAGAAAACCACGGCGCCCACTAGTACGTTGGAAGAGAGACTCCTTAGAAAGTGTCGTGATGCAACGATCCCCGACATCTTGGGGGTAGTAAGAATCCAAACTGCGTGTCTCCTCCTCCAATCGAGTCAGAGATCTCAGTGCCTCTTCGCGGTGCATTTCGAGATAATGGCAGAACCGCTGAATTTGAGCGACGTTCATGTGACTCTCCTCTCGACGTTTGCCGTCTTCATAGGTCCACATCTGTGAAGTTGTTTTGAAACTGCGGTCCACGTCGCAGATACGCATCGAAGAAGCGGAGCATAAACGGTGTCTGGCTGCCGACGCCGATAAACAGGAGAATCGGGATGTCAGGGCGCATTGCCTTCATCTGCGCCCTAACCGTGGCTCCCGTTTCATCCGGTAAGTCGTATTCGAGGAGTACTCCATCGATGGCCTGCTTACTAAGCAAGTCGCGGGCCTGCTTGCCATTGATGGCAGGCATCACCTCGTAACCGATCCCTTCGAGCATGCAGGTCAGCACGGCCATGTCTTCCGGCTGGTTCTCAACACATAAGATTTTCATTCCGTTCATTACCATCCTCCGGATTCCTTGCTTGTTGATCTCTGATTTCCCTGTAGAACCTCCCGCTTAACTCGCATGGTGCCCGGAGGCCGTTCTTCTTTTGTTCGCCGTCTTGAATTCCAATGCAGGACAGTCGCCGGATCTTTGGCAATCCCTCGCCTGGAACCTAACGAGCTTAAGAGCTGTTCGTGAGGACTAGCTGAGTGGAGGCGGGCGGTTGTAATGGAAGCCCTTCGTCTGGAGCGCAGAGACTAGCTGTAGTGTTCCGGCCAACTCCGTAGGTTCTGCAGACGGAGGGGTAGGCACAAACACATCTGCCGGAGAGCTCCTTTGCGGTCCGTCGTGATCAAAACGAGGTCTTTGATCGTGATGCGACCTTACGCTAATAGCTGAGTGGACCGAGGGTTGCGTCGGAAAGGTTGGTGGAATATTCCGTGCGACGAGGACAGCGGAAAGGGCCGGGATAACTAAAACAACCCGAGCCCAGGTGCCCGTACATTTCATGAGCCGGGATTGCGCTGCACGCGCCATATCACCCTTATTCCTGGAGATGACTCTAAGCCGATCCTGGTTGCCTCGACATCGACGATTGACAGCTGTTCACCTTATGGCACGCTGGTAACACTTTGCTCGCTCCAGGCTGAATGTAGCCTGCCCACACCTCGGAGGGAAGTTCTTGAACATCTTGTCCAGCGCTTTGCTCATGAGCTGATCCTCTTTCACGGGCTCCGAATGAAATGCATCCCGTGCATAACCTCGGAATACGAGTCCGGGTTGGGAAGAGCAGCCTACTGTCGCTCTTCAATAAGCTGAGCATCGTTTTGCTAGACTTTTAATCGACTGCACAGTGATAGTAATGGGACTGGGAGAACCCGATCTCGTGAGAACGTCCGAGCTCGTGCTCAGCCAGGGTGATTGCTCACCGGTAACTTCGACCTCTTGCCCAAGATACGACCGCAGTCTGATCTTTCCGGTGCCTTGCAGTTCGTAGCTGTTAGCTTGGTCGGGCTGATCCAGTACGTAATCGGTGCTCAATTTAGTCACACAACCTCTTACAGTAATGTCATCTTTCTTACGCCCCTGCGTTTTGTTGGATTGTTTCGAGGTTGTGTTCTGTGCCAACACCGAAATGCTGAAACAAAATAGAACCGTAGCTATTTTCGCTGCCATTCTGCACCCCAACGTGTACGTACAAATGCAATATCGAAACTCCTTGATAATCGACTATGTACAGGCTGGACCCTCAATCGTGAAGCTCATGTTCTCGAAATCGAACGTATAGCTCGGAAAGACGTTCAAAGCACTTTGTCCCAAATTGCCATAGAAGTAATCCTCCGGAACACCGCGTGGCTTGATCAAAACGGGCACGTCCTCCATGCGAGCGCACGCCCCTCCCAAGCGCAAACTTATTTGGGGAGCATAATAGGCAGGCAGGGTACGTGTACCTCCGGCTCCGGTCAAAACCACCTCATCAACCATCTGGGAATCAAACTGGTCCGGAAAATCCTGATAATACCGCGCTGACAAAAACGAGCCCGTCGCTCCGGTATCGATCGTGAACAATTCCTCTTTACCCCGAATTCCCGCAGCGACGATCGGAGTAAGTCTCTGGAGAAACAAATTGCCCGTTACTGAACTGCCTGGGATCGATCGAAGTCCAACCCCAAATCGACCCTCTGCGAAAAACGTGATCTTCCGCAAGGCGGACAGTACAGGAAATCCGAGACTACCTGGAAGCGAATATTGCAAATCGGGGATGAACATGTCCTTGTCGTCCACAACGATCACTGCGACATTGCGAAATGCAGCGTCGCCGATCTCAAGTTCCGGGATGACAGCTGTGTGCACAGGAACCGGAGTGGCACTCATGCCTTCCATCGTGGCTTGGTTAGATGAAAGCTTTAGTCCTAGTCGGACCGCTGCACTTCGGCTAATCGCAGATAGGTTAGCGCCGGTGTCCAGGATCATCGAGATTTGTTGGCTTCCTATGGTTACCGGCGCTTTGACAAGTCCCAGGCGATTGCGGGTCGTCACGATGGTAAACGATGTATTGACACTTGCCGTCTGCGGTGGTGCCCTACGCAACAAACTCCAGCGTCTAGCTTCTCGCTTGACTTTCGCTAGTTCGTCGCCGCTAATGTCTCGCGCGTAGTTCTGTGCCAAAGTGGCATAAGTGTCCGCTGCCGCCGAGTACTGAAAACTTTTCTCATAATCGTCGGCTAAAGTGCTTAAGGCTACTGCTGCCTTCGTTCGATCAACTTTCGATAACCAAGGAACTAATGGCTGCAAGAGGCTGATCGATTGTGACGCTCGATTCCGGCGGTTCGCCATGATTCCCGTGAAGAACGCGCGATCTTCGGCAGAAAGACCTACGTCCGAAGCTAGGGATCTTTCCAATTTTAGATAGCTCCGTCGTTGCAGCAGAAGATCCAAGTCCTTGCTGGTGACGTGCTCATCGCCGGTTGTACTGGAAACGCGCAATCCCGCAAGCATTAAGAGCCCCAACGCGACGGCCATAACGGCGAATGCGGTTTTCATTATCCTTTCGCAGACCTGAGTCGTCGAGCCGGAGTAAAAGATTCTCGCTTCGCGCAAAATGCGTGCTCCTTACGTTTCAGTTACTGCTGTGAATGACTCGCAACAGCATTCCACTACCACTGCGAACATCGATATTTCTTGTCTCCGAAGTAAGCAGAATCTGACCAACTGGCTCAGTTCGGCCTGCGTGTGAGATCGCCAAATCGGCAAATCCGTAAGTTCCACATGCATCCGACGCAAACAGCCAAAGCGCTTGCGGCTGATCGTTGCCGTCGATTTCTCCACGGCACTTGCTTCCCGGCATGGAACTGATTCGGGCTAGTACTCCGCCAGAAAGCAGAGATCTCCCGACGACAGTTGAACCATTTGTAATGGGCCAACCGCCATGGTAATTGGTCTCGCCTCCGATCTGTTCGGTTGCCCAGGCGGTTTCTGGCGTTCCACGGTCAGGCCCCATCTCCGGCAATTGTGCCTCGTAGATTTCCGTCATAGAGGCTATGGCTCGAAGATCTGTAGTTAAAGAGACCGGCCTAGTGGTGCGAAGCGTATCGAACTCAAAAGAGAGTCTGGCCCCTGCAGTTTTCGTAGCCGCATTCACCGCAACGATGTGTCCGACTAGCTTGGCACCGACATGGATTTTGGAACCAGATGCCAGCGGGACATCCTGAGCAAGGCTTCCTATGAGCTTTTCTCCAGCTTTGCTTGTTTTCGAATTCAGCGAAGAGCTCAGTTTCACCGGCAAAATGGTTCCGCTGGGAATTGGGTTCTGAGCGAACGATGCTGCCGCTAAGAACAGGAGAGTTACTATTGTTATGCTCTTCATGGGAAACAACCTCCTGATCGCGGTGTCGCTCTCCAGGAGTGCGAGCCGCATTAAACCGGCTCACCACTCGAGATCACCTCCTAACAAGTTGATGCTTGGCTACCGCTTCCGGGAACTTAATCCTCCGATCCAAGAAGTAAATGGTATCGATCCTAAGCTCCACAAGTATGTCTTCGATTGCGGGCGCTAACCGTCGCACGTAGCCTCTATCGACCAGAACAATGGTGCTCTGAGGATGCAGCCACTTGAACAAGTGTGGTAGTTCGTCAGCCCGCACGCGCACGCAATCCATTCGCGTCGAGCCTCGATTTCGCAATCCTCCCGAAGATCAAAAACCAAGAGATCCAGGTAACAAACAGCCCATTTCGAGAGCAAGAGACTGGAAATCAAAACGTAATCGATCTCTTGTCTCGCCTTGGTGCTTGGCTTCAAACCGTAAGACCGAGCTAGTAGCGTGCTCCAGATCACCAGCACAGCGACGCAAATTACGTACATGAGAGCGGCTATCACAGCTTGCCTCGGTTCTGTCGTCCGACCGAGGAAATCGGGGATTAACCCAGAGCGGCCCGTCTACATTCGTGCTCTGCCCACAGGCACACCGGATGTAACCCTGAAGTCGCGAAGGACTTGCTCTTCCTGCTCTAGAGCCTTATTGAGTTCCTGAACGATCTCCATCAGCTCTTCTGAATGCTTCGTTTCGAGAGCGGCGCGACACAATTCTCTCCAGTTTCTGCGGTTTCCTTCTGTCATGATGCCTCCCGGCTCTATGTTCCCGTTGCTAATAAGGTCTCATCCCGCAATCCAGTTTGGCTGCTTGGCACTGCAAAATCTGGATCGAGTGTGAAACTACAACTCTTGCTCGCCCTCAAATCCCCAGGCCATCAGTAGATCGGGCGGGACGTATTTCCGTTGCCTGTTTGCCCGAGCCCATTCTCTGAGCTCCAATGAATTCTTGTATTGTGCTGGGGAAAGCCCCATCGTCTTTGCCGTCATCTCGAAGGACGAATCGGTGGCAGGCTGCATAGGTGTAACGCCCGTCGTTCCCCAGCTTCGATTCACATGCCTTTTATGCATTGGCCTCTCTTCGCCTTCAGCATCCGAACCGAGCAACACGAAACGCGTACGACCCCTAAGCCCCGACTATCCCGCTTTCCTTAGCATCACATGTTGTCCAGGCGGCTCCTAAGCGAACCAACAGGTTGACTTAGTTGCGCTCACTGGGCGTAACTCTTTCGCCCGGCTGCCGTGTTAGTCGAATGGACGAGTGTCGCGAATCGTCGCAACCGTATCTTGTGAATGCTTCGTGGGAATTAGCTGAATGGCGGCGGTCTGTTGTAATGGACACCCTTCGTCTGACGATGGGGAAAGCGCTCGGAGAATAAGGCTATTGGGGCCGACTCACTAATCGGAGGGGGGAGCAAAAGCACACTTGCCGGAGAACTCCATCGCAGCGTTTCGGCAAACCGCGGTTTCTGATCGTGATGTGAACTAGCCCTAACAGCGGAGTGAATCGAGGACTCTGCCGGGAAATTTGGCGGAGCACTTCGTGCGACCAGAACCGCTGATAGGGCGACGGAGACAAGCACCGTGCGGGCCCAAAATTTTGTGTATGTCCTGGTCTGGGACTGCAGCATAAGCAGCAATGTCCCCTTTTCTTGCAGAGTATTGTACGCCAGGCTTGGTGGACGCTGTCAACAATTACTCAAGCACTGCTTAGCCAATCCCGCAGTTGTCAGATTCTCAGCAGGATTCTCACAACGCAGACACGACCTTTCGTACCTGCGCCAGATTCGTACCATTACAGCTTATAGGAGTTTCGTTGAGGAAATGGCGGAAGCGCTCGGCGAGCACCGATCGTGATACTCCTGCTTCTTCGGCCAAGGAAGCGATGGTCCACGGCTGTGCCGGGTTCCGGTGCATCAGCACCAGACACCTTCCAACCTCCGAATCGCGGGCGCCGGCCAACCAACCGGTTTGTTCAGGTGGAAGGTGCGCAATGTAGGTCCGCAGTGTTTCAACAAACAAAACCTCCGATAGTTTTGCCAAGACTGCTTCCCCGCCAGCGCGGTATGCATCGGTCTCGTTCACCGAAAACCGTATTGAATTCTCCAGCCATCTGCCCGACGCATCGTTGCGAATGCTGACCTTGAATACTGAAGGTAGGCCGCTAAGAAAAACCTGGCTGAGTCGTGGCTCACAGGCCATGAAGCCACAGACAAATTTGGTCATTTCCCCTCCGCCACCCATGCGTGACAGCTTCAATCCCTGGGCGACAATTCGCGCTATTTCCTTCGCCATGTCCACGGACTTCGTCGCCGGGCCGTTTTCGAGGATATGCGCGTCACCGTGGGGAAAGATCACGATGTCGCCGGTGTCAAGAGCAATGCGCTCGCCATCCACCAGACGGGCAGAGGCGTGTCCCTGCGTCAGTAAGTGGTAAACGATAACGTGTCTCGCGCCTGGCGCTAAATAGGGCGCGATCGTGGCAGAAGCCGGTGAACAAAAACTCCACGGGGAGGAGAATTCTCCGTTGTAGAACATGGCCCCTTGGAGTTTCACGACCTTCAGCACTTCGGAAAGCACATCCATACAGCCTCCCGGCAAACCCCTCCGGACTCTTGAGCAAATCATCATACGGCAACTAAGTCGTGAGCAAAGAAATCGGACGCGCGGACAAGTCCCGCAGGAATCCTGCGGCATAGTAGCTACGTCGAATCAACCGAAGCAGTGCATCGCTAGTCGATTCAAAATTTGAACATACTGGAGGATGAAGTATGGAAGTCATTCAAGGGAAACCAATCGGGGAAGCCTTAGCCCGAGAGCCGCAGTTCTACACCCCTACCTCAAGGGAAACAAATGTGTCCGAACCCGACCCTACCAAGTACTTGCGTATCGCGTTACGGTTGGTGGGTGTGGCCTTCATCGTTGGGATTTACACGTTTATTAACGTTTGGCCGTCCGGCTGGTCCTGGCACACTGGTCACTCGCATCACCTGCCGCATTACCTGCAGATGATTCTGGGGGTATACGCAACACTGGGCGTGTTTCTGCTGATCGCGAGCCGCAATCCTCTCGCGCACTTGAGCCTCATCTGGTTCACGGTGTGGTCCAGCGTTGTACACGCTGCAATCATGGCAGTACAGGCGCTGACAAATCCGGACCAAATTGCACACCTTTGGGGTGATGTTCCGGCACTGCTTGTTTTCGGTGCCGTCCTTGCGCTTCTGACACCACGAGGCACGGTAGCGACTCCTCTTGCAGCAGGCAAAAAGTAAGAACCTAAAGACACTGGAGGAAACATGATCAAAACTACGACTGCACTGGAAATCGTCGATCTGAAGACACGGCTGAAAGAAACCTGGATGGCTGGAGATTACGACCGCTTTTCGCGTTACATGGAGCAAGGCGCACGCATTTTTTATGAACAACTGGATATTCCGGCTGGATGCCAACTGCTTGATGTCGCTTGCGGATCGGGTCAGGTCGCGTTATGGGCGGCACGGGATGGAGTGAATGCTACAGGCGTAGACATCGCGCTGAACCTGGTGCAACGGGCGCAGGCGCGTGCCAAGGCGGAAGGTCTCAACGCGCGTTTCATGGAAGGTGACGCCGAAGAACTCCCGTTTGAAGATGCCAGCTTCGACGTCGTAACCAGCCTCGTCGGAGCGATGTT
>Ga0335079_10006591_pt1 | contig 13286 bp, 10 predicted proteins | sample Lox_Sample_33_FD_206719 | JGI IMG/M metagenome (GOLD analysis project Ga0335079, IMG submission 206719) | Soil microbial communities from Loxahatchee National Wildlife Refuge, Florida, United States - Lox_Sample_3.3 | ecosystem: Environmental > Terrestrial > Soil > Wetlands | place: USA... | reverse complement strand
CGAGTTCCTGCAGGTGGACACCGAGATCGATCCGGAGGCGGAAATCTCCCCGCGGCTCGTCTACTGGACGCCGGCGCTGCGCTCGGGCGCCACCGGCGGTCCGCCGGTGCGCTGGCCCTGTTACCTGCTCGGCGCGGGCGAGAACGTCCTGCAGATCCAGCGCACCATGCCCTCGCACCTCAAGCGCCAGCTCACCGAGCTGAACAGCTACAACCTCGAATACCAGCGGCTCACCGCCACCGCCAGGCTGGCCGCGCCCGAGTCGCTCATGGCCTCACTCCCCGGAGGCGTGAGCCTGCCGCCGAATGCCATGCTGCAGGACATCGACACGCAGTACGGCAAGGCGGACGCGCTCGCGGTGTACTACCAGCGCCGCTCCGACCGGCTGTTCGACCTGTTCGCGTTCATGGCCTTCGCGATGGGCGTCGCCTACCTCATCTACGAGAAGCTCACCGACTCGCGGGCGCTGCTGCTCGCGTATCTGCTGACTTTGCTCACCAGCCTCGGCGTCTACTACGTGCTGCAGGGCAGGCGCTGGTTCGGCAAGCACCTCACCTACCGCGCGCTGGCCGAGACGCTGCGGGCGCGCTTCTACCTGCGCCTCGCGGGCGCCGATCAGCGCATGGACGCGGGTGAGGTGCTGGCGCTCTCCGGCATCGAGCGCTTCCGCGGTTTCGGCTGGATCGGCTTCGTGATCAAGGGGATCGAGGCGGCCGACGATCGCGCCGATCCCGACCGCCGGCTCGAGATGCAGTGCGTCGAGCAGGCGTGGATCGAGGGCCAGTTCCGCTATTTCACGCGCAAGGTGGCGCGCCTGGAGAGAGCCAGCCGCCGGGTGAAGCACATGCGGCATTTCCTGTTCGTCGCGATCCTGCTGATCATCTCGATGCTGTTCGCCTTCGGCGATGAGCTGCACCGCATCGATATGGGCCTCGGGATCCCGGTGAAGAACGTGCTGACCTTCTCCATGGGTTTCATGGCGGTGCTGCTCGGCGTGTGGGAGCTGCACCAGGACAAAATGGCGACCCGGGAGCTGCTGTGGCAGTACCGCAATCAGCTCAGCCACTTCGCGCGCGCCAAGGCGCAGCTCGGGCGCACGGTGACGCCGCGGCGGCGCAGCGATGTACTGGTGGACCTCGGCAAGGACTCGCTGATGGAGAGCTATCTGTGGGCGATCCACCGCTACCACCGCGAGCACGAGCCGCCGGCCGCCTGAGGTAAGATCGCCGCAGGCTTCCCGCCCTGAGGTGACCTCATGATCTTTCTCGTAGCGCTGATTCCGGCCACCGGGCTCACCGTCGCCGGCTACGTCGCGCTGTTCCTCTCCGGCCGCTCCGAGGGGGCGATGCGCACCTTCGGTCGCTACCTCGGCATCTGGGCTTTCGTGCTCGCTGCCCTCGTTGCCCTCGGCGGCATGTTCGCCGCCGGGCACATGCATCGCATGCATGCCGGCATGTGGGACATGCACGACCGCCTGCACCGTCAGTGGATGGAAGGACCCGAGCATGGCCCGGGCCCGCCCCCCGAGGGCCCGCTGCCACCGCCGCCGGCCGCTGCGGCGCCGGCGACGCCCGCCGCGCCCGCGAGCCATTGAGCCGCAAGCGCCCTGGAACGCGGCATGCTGCGTTACATGAGATATACGATGTAATGCACTGATATATATATATATTTATATTGTGTCAGAAGCACCTGCATCCTCACGCCGCCGCGGGCGCACCCGTGCCGCCCGGTCCGCGGAGCCGACGCTTACGCCGCTCCCGCGCCTCGAGAATCATTTCCCGCCGCTGGAAATCCTCACCGCCGAGCAGGTCGAGCGGATCCTCGAATCCGCGTTCCGCGTGCTCGAAGAAGCCGGGCTCGAGATCCGCAGCAGCGCGGCGCGCGCCGTGTACGCCGCCGCCGGAGCGGCGGTCGATGAGGCGACGCAGATGGTCCGCCTCGGGCGCGACATCGTCGAGGCGCAATTGCAGCTCGCGCCGCAGCGCTTCGTCCTGCATGCCCGCAATCCCGCGCGCCATCTCGCGGTCGGCGGCAACGTAGTCAATTTCGGTCCGGTCACCGGGGCGCCCAACATCCGCGACGCCGAGGGCGGGCGCCGTTACGGAGACCTCGAGGCGTTTCGCAACATCCTCAGGCTCACCCACACGCTCGGCGTGCTGCACTGGCAGGGCGGGATCGTGGTCGAGCCGGTCGACGTGCCGGTCGCGACGCGCCACCTCGCCACCTACCAGGCGCACATCGAATGCGCCGACACCGTCTGGGCAGCCCGCGGCATCGGCGGCGTGCAGGCGAGCGATGCCATCGCGCTCTCGGCCATCGAGCACCGCTGCAGCATCGAGGACCTCGCCGCGCGCCCGACACTCATGACGGTCACCAACGTCAACTCCCCGAGGCGCGTCGATGAGGAGATCCTCGACAACATCATGATCATGGCGCGCCACGGCCAGTGCGTCGTGATCACGCCCTTCACCCTCATGGGCGCCATGGCGCCGGTGACGCTCGCCGGCGCACTCGTGCAGCAGACGGCCGAGGCGCTCGGCGTCGTGACGCTCTGCCAGCTGCTGCGTCCCGGCACGCCGTGCGTGCTCGGCGGCTTCACCTCCAACGTCGACATGCGCAGCGGCTCACCCGCCTTCGGCACCCCGGAGTACGTGCACGCCGTGCTCGCCGCCGCGCAGATCGGCCGGCGCCTGAAGCTCCCGGTGCGCACCAGCGCGGTGAACGCCTCGCCCACGGTCGATGCCCAGTCGACCTACGAGACGGCCTTTTCGCTGCAGGCGGCGGTGCTGAGCCACAGCCACCTGATCAATCATGCCGCCGGCTGGCTCGAGGGAGGCCTGTCGGCCTCGCTCGAGAAGATCGTGGTGGATGCGGAGCTGCTGCGCAACTGGGCCGAGATCCTCAAGCCCGTAGGCTTCAGCGACGATGACCTCGCGGTGGATGCCATCAAGGGAGTAGCCGCCGGCGGGCACTTCTTCGGAGCCCCGCACACGCTGGCTCGCTACGAGACGGCCTTCTACCGGCCGCTGCTCTCTGACTGGTCGAGCTTCGAGAACTGGCGCGACGCCGGCAGCCACACCGCCACCGAGCGCGCCACCACCATCTGGAAGAAGCTGCTCGCCGAGTACCAGCCGCCGCCGCTCGATGCAGCGGTACGCGAGGCGGTCGCGGACTACGTCGCGCGGCGCACCAGCGAGCTCCGGGACACGTGATCAGCAACGCCCGCATGTATGCCGTGACCCCCGAGGTCGAGACGGCATGGCGCACGCTGCTCGCCCGTATTGCGGGCGAGGCGCAGGTGCCGCTCGACTACCTGCCCTACCCGGCGCCGCAACCGCTGGAGGAGCTGTGGGCGCGGGGTGACCTCGGCGCGGTGCTCATGTGCGGTTTTCCCATCGCGCTCAAACTGGCGCCGGTGGTGCCGCTCGCCGCTCCCGTGCCCCGTGCCCCGTGGGCGCAGGGCCGCGCGGTCTACCGTACCGATCTCATCGTGCGCGAGGACGCGCCCTACCGGCGCCTCGCAGACACCTTCGGCGGCCGCTCGGGCTGGACGGTCACGCACTCGCACTCCGGATTCAACGCCTGGCGGCATCACCTGCTTGCCTTTCGCACGGCCGAGCGGCCGGCGCTGTACCGGCAGATGACCGGCAACCTCATCACCGCGCGCCGCGTGCTCGATAGCGTGCGCGAAGGACGCATGGACGTGGGCCCGCTCGATGCCTACTGGCACCTGCTGATCGCACGGCACGCACCGGCGCTCACCGCGGGCGTGCGGGTGCTCGATGCCACGGCGCTCGCACCGTTCCCGGCATTCGTGGCCGCGGCCGGCGCGCCGCATCCGAGCGTGGAGCGGCTGCGCGCGGCCTTCGTCGCCGCAGCCGGCCGGCCGTGGTTCAGGGAGCTCGCCGAGCCGCTGCTGCTCGAGGGATTCGCGGCGGTAGATGAGAGGACGTATGCCCCGCTCCTGCAGTGGGATCGGGAGGCGAAGGCCGCGGGCTACGAGCTGCCGGCCTGAGAGCCGCCCTCAGCGGCGTTGCTCCGGAACCCGGTCGGTCGGGTGGAGCGGAGAGTCGTGCGGCCGCAAGAGAAAGCGCGCCGCCACCTCGAAATAGGTGCGATAGACGAGCCCGCCGTTCTCCGCAATCAGCCGCTCGCGGTGCAGCCGGTAGCGCGCCGGGTACTCGTACCACGGAACCCAGGGCGCCTCGTGATGCAACGCGTGCAGGTTGTTGAAGAGGTACAGGGGACCCAGGAGCCATGCGCCCTCGACCAGTGCGATACGTTCGCGAAACTGCGGGCGCGCCCGATGCTCGGCGAAGGAGCGGATCAGCGTGAGGCTGGTGCCCGGGATCGCCATCGTCAGCACGTAGAGCCACAGCGGCATCCCGCACACGAGCCTCACCCACAACAGCACCGGAATGCACCACGCCAGGTGCTCGAGCCACACCGCGCGGACACCTTTCTCATTGCTGCGGATGGCATGCCACTCGCCACGCAGGAAGCGGCCGATCGCCCAGAAGGGGCCGAGAGTCACCCGGCCGGCGAGCGTTTGCGCGCTGCGCACCAGGCCACGGGTGAGCGGATTCAGGCGCGCCCACGCGTCCCGGGTCCAGTACCAGGACTCCGGATCGTCGATGGGATCGGTGAGGCGCTCGTCGTTGTGGTGCGCGAGGTGGCTCGAGCGATAGCGCTCGAACGGCAGCCACAGCGACAGCGGCACGATGGCCAACAGGCGGTTCACGGCGTTCCAGCGGGTGGGATGGCCGTGAACGATCTCATGCTGCAGCGAGCCCTGCAGCGTCACCAGCAGCGCGCCCACCGGCGCGACCACCCACAGCGGCCAGCGGCCGTAGGCGAAGGTGACGGCGAGCCAGCCGCCATAGGCGACGATCGCCACGAGCAACGTCGGAATCTCGACCAGAGGTCGGGCGACGGCGCCGGTGGCGGGCGCGCGGGAGTCGGCAGTCGATGTGAGCGGATCGTTCACGGAGCTTGAGCCAATTTTACCCCAAGCCGCGGGGTGCGGCCGCGAGGGTACGGTGGCCGCGGGCTCACGGGAAGCGCGCTGCGTCTCAGTCCAGTGTGAGCGTGCGCAGCAACCGGCGCTCGAGCATCGAAAGGCCGTCGTAGAGCAGGATCGCCATCAGTCCGGTGAGCAGGCCCCCCTGCAGGATGAAGGCGGTGTTGCTCGAGAGGAGCCCGGCGATAATCACCTCGCCAAGGCCCTTGGCGGCCACCGTCGAGCCGATTGTGGCGGTGCCGACGTTGATCACCAGCGACAGGCGCACGCCCTCGAGGATGAGCGGCATGGCGAGCGGCAGCTCCACCGCGAACAGGCGCTGCCGCGCGCTGAGCCCCATGCCGCTCGCCGCTTCCATCACCGCCGGCGGACAGGTCCGCAGTCCCACCAGCGTGTTCTCGAAGATCGGCAGCAGGCCGTACGCGAATAGCGCGATCAGCGTCGGCCGCTCCCCGAAGCCGACCAGCGGTACGGCCACGGCGAGCACGGCCACCGGGGGGAAAGTCTGGCCGATGTTGACGAGCGTGCGCGACAGCGGCAGGAACTGCGCGCCACGCTGACGCGTCACGAGGACACCCAGGCCGACGGCGACCACGGTGCTGGCCGCCGCCGCCACGCACACCGTACCGAGCTGCGCCAGCGCCAGCGTGAGGAGGTTGCCCTGGTCGTAAATGGGCGGCGCGCCGTACTGTGTCAGCGGCGCGAACAGCGGCGCGAAGCTCTGCGGAGTCACGAGGAAGGCAATGAGCAGCGCGAGCGCTGCAACGCGGAGCACCGTGGCGGGGCGCGGCATGCTCAGGGGTGCCCGTGGGCGAGGATCGCGGCGACCGTGAGGCGGCCGCGCGCCGTGCCGTCCGCATCGACTACGCGCGCGGAATCCGCGCCGCTCCACACCAGCTCCGACAGCGCGTCGCGGAGCGAGGCGCTGCCCTGCACCGCCGGTCCCTCCGAAGTGCCGGGCAGGGCCGCATCCGCGGCGGTGATCAGCGACAGCAGGCGCAGCGCCCGATCGGCGAGCCCGGTCATGCGCGTCACGAAAGGATCGGTCGGGCGGATGAGCAGCATCGCCGGCCGGTCGTACTGCAGCACCCTCCCCTGGCTCATGACGGCGACCTTGTCGCCGAGCCTGAAGGCCTCGTCCATGTCGTGCGTCACGAGCACGATCGTGGTGCCGAAACGACGCTGGATGCCGAGCAGGTCGTCCTGCGCCTTGGCGCGGATGATGGGATCGAGCGCGCCGAAAGGCTCGTCCATGAGCAGCACCGCGGGCTCCGCCGCCAGCGCGCGGGCCACGCCGACCCGCTGCTGCTGGCCGCCCGAGAGCTCGTGCGGCAGGCTTGCAGCGTATTTGCCGGGGTCGAGCTGGAACACCTCGAGGAGCTCCGTCACGCGCGCGGCGATCCGCGCCGTCTCCCAGCCGAGCAGCCGCGGCACGGTGGCAATGTTCTCGGCCACCGTGCGGTGGGGGAAGAGTCCGTGGCCCTGGATTACGTAGCCGATCCGCCGCCGCAGCAGATGCGCGGGCTCGGCGCGCGTATCGCGGCCCTCGATCAGCACGCGGCCGCTGGTCGGCTCGATGAGCCGGTTGATCATGCGCAGCAGCGTCGACTTGCCGGAGCCCGAGGTGCCGACGATCACCGTGATCGAGTTGCGCTCGATCTCGAGCGACACCTGGTTGACGACCGTGCTCTCGCCGTAACGCTTGCTGAGGCTCTCGAGGGTGATCATGCTGAGGCTTTCACGCGGTCCATGGCTTCGACCAGCGCATCGAGGACGAGAGCGGCGGAGAACGCCAGCGTCACGATCGGAATCGCGCCGAGCAGTACCAGATCGATGGCGGTCTGCCCGATGCCCTGGAAGACGAAGGCCCCGAGGCCCCCGCCGCCGATGAGCGCCGCCACGGTGACCATGCCGATGTTCTGCACCAGCACCACGCGGATGCCGGTGACGATCACCGGCAGCGCCAGCAACAGCTCGACACCGAGCAGCACCTGGCGGGCGGTCATCCCCATGCCGTGCGCGGCCTCGACGGCGCTGCGCGACACGCGCCTCAGGCCCGCCACCGTGTTGGCCACGATCGGCAGCAACGAATAGAGGAACAGCGCCACCACCGCGGGAGCTGCGCCGATGCCACGTATGCCGAGGCGATCGGCAAGCGGCACCGCGGCCGCCAGTGCGCCGAGCGGCGCCATGAGGATGCCGAACAGCGCGATGGCCGGGATCGTCTGGATAATGTTGAGGGTCGTGAGAACTCCGGGGCGCAGGCGCGGCAGCCGGTGGCAGAGGATCCCGAGCGGCAGCCCGACGATCACTGCGGCGCCGAGCGAGCCGAAGGCCAGTGCCAGATGCTGGCGGAGCTCACGCGCGAAGCGCACGGCGTTGACGGCGTACTCACGCATCACCGAGAGGTGATCGAAGGTGCCGTGGGCGAGAGTCAGTCCGGCGATGCCGAGCGAGGCGGCGAGCAGCAGCACCCGCAGCGCCGGCCCCGGGCGCAGGCGCGTGGTCGCATCGGTGGCGAGCAGCCCGAGGCAGATGAGCAGCGTCCAGAAGGCCGCGCCGGGCGCGATGCGCACCACCAGGTTGCCGGGAGGCGTGAGCGCATTGCCGGCGGCGGCCGCGGCGAGCGCCACCGCGACGACGCCGGTGAGCGCCAGCACCAGGCGCACGCGCGCATCGGCGATCCAGAGCGCCGCCGCAGCGGCGAGCGCGAGTGCCGCCTCGCAACCCAGTGCGCCCCAGCCCGGCAACACCGCGCCGAGAGTGCGCGGGTCCCCGGGCACGATGCGGTTCGACTTGAACACCACGAACGGCAGGAAGAAGAGCGCCGCGGCGCCGGCGACGACCAACACCGCCCCCAGGGCGTCGAGCCGCGGCCTGGACAGCCTCACCGGAGGAATCCCGCCGAGCGCAGGTAGTCCGCCGCGACTGCCTCCGCCGACTCACCGTCCACCTGCACGCGCGCGTTGAGGTGCTGCAGTGTCGCCGTGCTCAGGCTCTCCATGAGGGGCTTCACGATGGCGGCCACCTGCGGGTATCTGCGCAGCGCCGCCTCACGCATCGTCGGCACGGGCGCATACACCGCCTGGTCGTGCCGGTCATCCTCGAGAAGCTGCAGGTTGGCCGCCACGATGCCCCCGTCAGTGCCGTAGACCATCGCGGTGTTGGTGCCGTTGGTGCCCGCGGCCGCGGCACGGATCGTCGCCGAGGTCTCCCCACCCGCGAGCACGATCATCTGCCCGGAGGACAGCTTGAAGCCGTAGGTGCGCTCCAGCGAACGTAGCGTCCCGGCGTTGGCGAACTCCGCCGAGCAGGCGAGCATGACGCGTCCGCCGGCGTCTACCCAGCGCGCGAAGTCGCTGAGCGTCGCGAGATGCTGGGCCGCGGCGACGTCGCGCCGCACGGCGAGCGCCCAGGCATTGGTCGCATTCGCCGGCGTCAGCCACACGATGTGGTTGGCGGCGTAGTCGAGGCGCGCGCCGAGCTCGTATCCCGAGCGCAGGTCCTTCCAGGCGGGGTTGTCAGTATCGTTGAAGAAGAATCCGGCATCGCCCGTGTACTCGACGTAGATGTCGATCTCGCCGACGAGCAGCGCCTTGCGCACCACCGGTGTCGCTCCGAGGGTCATGCGGTCGATCGTCGGCACGCCGTGTGCATCGAGCAGCAGGCGGATCATCTCGCCGATCATTGCCGACTCGCTCGAGAGCTTCGAGGAGACCACGACCGCCGCTCCCGCCGGCCGCAGCGCAGCGAGCGCGAGCAGCGCGACGCACAGGAATCTGGCTGTCCTCCTCACCCATACACGTTGTCGATTGTCTCCGTGCCCGTCAAGAGTGCTTGTCAAGCCGTGTACACGGGGCGCGTGCGCCTTATGATGTTGCGCAATGCCATCCGCCACCCGCCCCGCGCGCACCACGAGCGGCCGCTACTCGCTGTGGCGGCTGTTGCGCGAGGGGGTCGCCGGGCAGCGCGGCTGGTCGCGCGCCTGGGCGAAGGCCGCACCCCGGCCGCGCTACCGCGTGGTCATCGTCGGTGGCGGCGGCCACGGGCTGGCCACCGCCTACTACCTCGCGACCGTGCACGGCATCACCGACGTCGCGGTGCTCGAGCGCGGCCCCATTGGCCTCGGCAACGTCGGGCGCAACACCACCATCGTCCGCTCCAACTACTTCCAGCCGCCCAACATCGGCTTCTACGAATTCTCGCTCAAGCTCTGGGAGCGCCTCGAGAGGCAGCTCAATTTCAACGTGATGATGAGCCAGCGCGGCACGCTCAACCTGTTTCACACCGAGGCCCAGCGCGATCTCTTCACCCGGCGCGCCAACCTCATGCGGGTCGCCGGGGTCGACGCCGAAGCCCTGAGCCGCGAGGCCGTAAAGCGCCTGGTGCCGCTCGTCGACCTCGATAACGGCCGCTACCCGGTGCTCGGCGGCTTCCTGCAGCGGCGCGGCGGCACCGCGCGCCACGATGCCGTCGCCTGGGGCTTCGCCCGCGGCGCATCGGAGGCCGGCGTCGACATCGTCGAGCATTGCGCGGTCACCGGCATCCGCCAGGCGGGCGGACGGGTGACGGGGGTCGAGACGGAGCGTGGCTTCATCGCCGCCGACACGGTGTGTCTGGCAGTCGCCGGATATTCCTCCGAGCTCGCGCGGCTTGCGGGCATCACACTGCCGATCGAGACCCACGTGCTGCAGGCCTTCGTGACCGAGGGCCTGAAGCCGCTCATCGATGTCGTACTCACCTATGGCGCCGGACACTTCTATATCAGCCAGTCCGACAAGGGGGGCCTGGTCTTCGGCGGCGCGATCGACGGCTATAACACTTACGGCCAGCGCGGCACGCTGCCGATGGTCGAGGAAGTGACCGCGGCGGCGGTGACGCTGCTGCCGGCGCTGGCGCGCGTCCGGGTGCTGCGCCAGTGGGGCGGCGTCATGGATATGACCATGGACGGCTCGCCGATCATCTCCCGGCTGCCGCTCGCGGGGCTGATCATGAACGGCGGCTGGTGCTACGGCGGCTTCAAGGCGATCCCCGCCGGCGGCTTCACGACCGCGCATCTGATCGCGCGAGGTGAGGCGCATCCGGTCGCCGCGCACCTCGACCTCGCTCGCTTCGCGGCGGGGCGTACGGTGGATGAGCGCGGCGTCGGACCCTCGCCCTGGCTGCACTGAGGTCCCGTCCGAACTCATGCTGCGCATCCCCTGTCCCTGGTGCGGCGAGCGCGATGAGGTGGAGTTCCGCTATCGCGGCGATGCCCAGCGCGTGCGCCCGGCGGCGGATGCCGGCCTCGAGGCCTTCAGCGCCTATGTCTACGAGCGCGACAACCCGCTCGGCTGGCACCTCGAGTGGTGGCTGCACGCCGGCGGCTGCCGCCGCCTCCTCAAGCTTCGCCGCCACACCCTGAGCCACGAGATCCAGTGGGTGGGAGCGCCGGACGATGAGCCCCCGCCGCGGCCGGCGGAGCGCTGATGAGCGGCCCGTCGCGCATCGCCCAGGGTCTGCTCACCGATGCCACCCGGCCGATCGGTTTTCGCTTCGACGGCACGGCGCTGCGCGGGCTCGAGGGCGACACGCTCGCTTCGGCGCTGCTCGCCAACGGACGGCGGCTCACGGGCCGGAGCTTCAAATATCACCGGCCGCGCGGCATCGTCACGGCGGGCCCCGAGGAGCCCTGCGCCCTCGTCGACCTGCTCGAGCGCGGCGGGCGCGAGCCCAACCGGCTCGCGACCACGCTGCCGCTCACCGAAGGCCTCAGCGCGGTCAGCCAGAATCGCTGGCCCGCACTCGGCTTCGATCTGCTGGCGGTCAACGATCTGATCGGGCGCTTCCTTCCCGCGGGCTTCTACTACAAGACCTTCATGGCTCCCGGCTGGGCGTGGGAGCGGCTCTACGAGCCGCTGATCCGCCGCGCCGCGGGTCTCGGCCGGCTCGCCGCGGCAACCGGCGAGCACGCCGACCCCGCCGAGATCGTGCACGATCACGCCGAGGTACTGGTGGTCGGGGCGGGCAGCGCCGGCCTCAGCGCCACGCGCCTGCTGGCCGGGGTGGGGCTGCGCGTGCTGCTCGCGGAGCAGGACGTCGCCCTCGGCGGCGGGACGCTGCTCGATGCCCGCTGGAACGGCTGGCGGCAAGCGGTGGTGCGGGAGCTCGAGGCCACGCCGCTCGCGCGCTGCCTCACCCGCACGACCGTGCTCGGCGCCTACGGCCACGGCGTATTCGGGGCACTCGAGACGCTCACGCCGGCGGAAGCGGCGCGCTTCGGCGGACTGCGCGAGCGGCTTCGGATCGTGCGCGTGAAACGCGTGCTGCTCGCCTGCGGCGCGACCGAGCGCCTGATCGCCTTTCCGGGAAACGACGTTCCGGGCGTGATGCTCGCCGGTGCGGTGCATGGCTACCTGCGCCGCTACGGGGTCGCAGCCGGCACGCAGCCGGCCTTCTTCCTCAATAACGACGAGGCCTATGACGGTGTGTTCGCGCTGCACGAGGCCGGCGTACGCCCCGCGGCCGTCATCGATGCCCGCGCCGGTGCACGCGCCGCGGCGCGTGCCCGCGACTTCGGGTTCGAGGTGCTGCCGGGTGCCCAGGTGACCCGCGTGTTCGGTCGCCGGGGCGTGCGCGGCATCCGCGTGGCGCTCCCTGAGGGCGGATCGCGCGTAATCGCCGCCGACTGCCTCGGGGTGTCCGGAGGCTACAGCCCCGCGACCGCCCTCGCCTCGCAGCTCGGCGCCCGTCCGCAATGGCGCGAGGCGATCGCAGCCTTCACGGCCGAGCTCGCCGGCGACTCCGGACAGGTCGCGGGCGCCGCGCACGGCGTCTTCGGGCTCGCCGCGGCGGCCCGCGATGGCCAGGCCGCGGCCCGGGCGATTGCCGCCGACCTCGGGCGCGCGCCGTCCGAGCTCTCCGGTCCGCCAGCGCCTGCGGATCCGGAAGTCTCGCCCCTGGTGGCGTTGTGGGAGGTGCGCGCACCCGGCAAGGCGTTCGTGGATCTGCAGAACGACGTCACCACCGAAGACGTGCGGCTCGCCTGTCGTGAGGGCTATGAGCACGTCGAGCACATGAAGCGCTTCACCACCTGCGGCATGGCGACGGACCAGGGGCGCATCGGCGGCCTCACCGCGAGCGCGGTGCTGGCGGCCGCGCGCCGCGTGCCGGTCGCCGAGGTCGGTCAGTCGAAGCCGCGACCCTATGCGCAGCCGGTGCCGTTCGCGGCGCTCGCCGGCGGCGAGGTGCGCGGACACTACAAGCCGCGGCGCCTCCTGCCGCTGCATGACTGGCATGCGCGCGCCGGAGCGAGCTTCGTCAACACGGGCCTGTGGCTGCGGCCGCTGGTGTATTCCGCTGCGCCCGGCTGGGAGCCGGTGCTCGCGGAGGCGCGCGCCGTGCGCCGCGGCGTCGGCGTCACCGACGTCTCGACGCTCGGCAAGATCGACGTGCAGGGAAGCGATGCGGCGCGCTTCCTCGACTTCGTATATGCCAACACTTTCTCCACGCTGCCGGTGGGACGCGCGCGCTACGGCATCATGTTGCGCGAGGACGGCATGCTGTTCGATGACGGCACGACCTCGCGGCTCGCCGCCGCGCACTTCCTCGTCACCACCACCACCGCCAACAGCGCTGCCGTCCTCGAGCACCTCGAGTTTCATCTGCAGACGGTGTGCTCCTCACTCGAGGTGGTGCTGACGGACGTTGCCGACCAGTGGGCGCAGTTTGCGGTCGCCGGCCCGCGCGCACGCGAGGTCGTCGCGGCCGTGGCGCCGGAGCTCGACCTGTCGAACGAGTCCTTCCCATTCATGGCCGTAGCCGCGACGCGCCTCGCCGGCATCCCCGGACGACTGTTCCGCATCTCCTTCTCCGGGGAGCTCGCCTATGAGCTCGCCGTGCCCGCGAGCGCTGCGGCCGCGGTGTGGGACGCGGTGCTCGCGGCGGGTCAGCGTTTCGGCATCCGACCCTACGGGCTCGATGCCCTCAACACGCTGCGCATCGAGAAGGGCCACGTGACGACCGCCGAGCTCAACGGCAATACCAGCGCCGCGGATCTCGGCTTCGAACGCATGCTGAAGAAGAGCGGCGATTTCATCGGCCGGACGCTGAGCCGGCGGCCCGGCCTCGCCTCTGCCGAGCGGCTGCAGCTGGTGGGCCTGCGTCCGGTCGATCGCTCGCGGCGGCTGCGCAACGGCATGCAGCTTCTGGCGCGGCCGAAGGACCCCGTGAGCCTCGGCTACGTGACCTCCTCCACGCCCTCCGTCGAGCTCGAGGGCTGGGTCGG
>Ga0335079_10006590_pt1 | contig 13288 bp, 11 predicted proteins | sample Lox_Sample_33_FD_206719 | JGI IMG/M metagenome (GOLD analysis project Ga0335079, IMG submission 206719) | Soil microbial communities from Loxahatchee National Wildlife Refuge, Florida, United States - Lox_Sample_3.3 | ecosystem: Environmental > Terrestrial > Soil > Wetlands | place: USA... | reverse complement strand
GGCGTACCCGTTGCGAAGGCTCTCGGCGAGCGCCCCATAGCTGATGGTCCCGGCCCATCCGCCGTTGCCCACCACCTGGAGCTTGCGATTCCAGCCCGCGGTGGGCAGCCAGAATTCCACCTTAATGTCGGAGTCGCTGGAGGGTGTCAGCGTCGCGGCCACCCGGCAGAACTCCGGTACGGTCTTGTACGGATCGGGGCGGCCTGTGGGCGGCGTGAACGCCCCGGCCGCCACCACTTGCGCCGAGGTGATTTTCGCTTGTGGCAGCGAGAGCGAGGCAAGGCCTTCGCAGGATGCCGCGAATGCCGGCGCCGATGCGGCCAGCGCGAGCAGGGTGACAAGAGTGAGTTTCAAGGAAGCCTCCAATGCAGCGAGGCTATCACAGGCCGGCGTACCGTGCCATACTGGACTCCACTGCTGGAGGAGGACTTCGATGCGCAGCTCCATTTTCCTCGCACTGCTCGGCGCCGCGGCCATGGCACAGCCGCCGCATCCCAGGCACAAGATCCTGTTCAACCGCTTTCTGGTCCCCGAGATCCAGATCATGATCGCGGACGCCGACGGCAAGAACGAACGCCTGCTCGCGCCCCATTCGGGAGCTCCGATCGCCACCGAATATTCGCCCTCGTGGTCGGCGGACGGCCAGTGGATTGTCTACACGCAGGAGCGCGGCGGATCCTCGGACATTTACCGCATCCACCCGGACGGCACCGGTCTCCAACAACTCACCGAGGACCGCGCCTTCGACGACCAGGGGGCGCTTTCGCCGAACGGGCGCTCGCTGGCCTTCATCTCCACTCGCGGCTCCGGCACGGCGAATCTCTGGCTGCTCGACATCGGCTCGCGAAAGTGCACCGCGCTCACCACCGGACAGCCGGGCAATTACCGGCCCGCGTGGTCGCCCGATGGAGCGTGGATTGCTTTCAGCTCCGACCGCGACACCACGCCTGGCACGTTCCCGGGCCAGTGGGAGGTGCTGCAATCCACCGCCATCTACGTGATCCACCCGGATGGGACGGGACTGCGGCGGGTCACACGGACGGGCGGTGTAGCAGGTAGCCCGTCGTGGTCGGCGGACGGGAAGCGGATCCTGTTTTATGAGACGGACGAGACCGGAGCCTACCTGGCGAAGAACGGAAATTCGCGTACCGAACTGGTTTCGGTGGACCTCGCCACGGGCGAGCGCAAGCAGTACACGGCGTCGAACGTGGTCAAGCTTTCGCCGCATTGGCTTTCGGAGGGACGCATCGGTTACGTGGTTCGCACTGCGGACCGCAGCGACGCCAAGGCCAACGGCATAAAGGTGTGGTACCCGGATCGGCATATCGTGTCGCTGGTGGAAGGCGACGTCCGGCATCCGAGCTGGCCGCCCGATGGCACGCGTGTGGTCTATGAACGCGTGGTGCGCCGCGCCACTACCGAGCACCTGATTCCCACCGCCAGTCAGGATCCCGAGTTCGAGCTCTATCTCAGCGAACCGTTCCCCAGTTTTTCGCCGGACGGGCGCCAACTGATTTACAGCCAGTACGCCAATAACGGCGTATCGGCGGGCGACACCAGCCTCGAAATCATGGATGCCGACGGCAAGAGCAAGCGCACGTTGTATCACGAAAAAGGCGTGTCCTCCTACGACGCGAGCTGGTCTCCCGCGGGCGAACTCATCCTGTTCAGCGTCGGCCGATATTTCCGCTCGCCGGGGCTGCCGGCCGCACAAATTGCCACGGTGAAAGCGGACGGCTCGGATTTCCGCGCGGTGGTGGATGATGGCGTGAATAACGGGTTCCCGAGCTGGTCGCCGGACGGCAAGCAGATCGTCTACAAGCACGGCAAGCACCTGGTGATCCGCACCCTGGCGGACGGGAAGACCGTGCCGGTGACGGATGGCGCGCACTACGACAATTTCCCGCAGTGGCATCCGCGCGAGAACCTGATTCTGTTCACCAGCGATCGCGACGGGCGCTTCGAGATCTACACCGTCCGCACGGACGGCACAGGGCTGAAGCGCCTGACCAACGTGCCCGGCAGCAATGCGCATGCATCCTGGTCGCCCGATGGCTCGTGGATCGTCTTCAGCAGCGGGCGCAAGGGCTTCAAGGACGAGATGGCGCTGTACGACGGCACTCCCCAGCCCTACGGTGAAATCTTCGCCATGCGCGCCGATGGATCGGATGCACGACAATTGACCGACAACAAGTGGGAGGACGCGAGCGCGGGCTGGGCGCCGGAGCGGAAGTAGGCCACAGGTTCGGCTATACTTTTCCTGAATGCCAAACATCCTCGTCAGGAGACTTCGGTGAAGTGGTTTGATTACGTGGCGCCTCGATCGCTCGATGAAGCGGTGGCGCTGATGGCGGCCCATCCCGGCGCGCGGCCGCTTGCCGGTGGAACAGACCTGCTGGTACAGATGCGGTCCGGCCGCAAAGAAACCGATTACGTGGTGGACGTCAAGCACGTCCGCGAGTTGAATGAACTCTCGTACGATACCGCGCGCGGCCTCACGTTGGGCGCGGCTGTGCCGTGCTACCGCATCTATGGCGACGCAGCGGCCGCCCGCGCGTACCCATCTCTGGCGGAGGTGGCGGCGCTGATCGGCGGCACGCAGATACAGGGGCGGGCGTCGATCGGCGGCAATCTCTGCAACGCCGCTCCCAGCGCCGATTCCATTCCTCTGCTGATCGCATTGAGCGCGCGATGCCGCATCGCGGGCCCGGGGGGTTCGCGCGAGGTGGCAGTCGAGGACTTCTGCACGGCGCCCGGCCGGACCATCCTGGCATGGGGCGAACTGCTGGTGTCGATCCAGATTCCTCCTCCGGCGCCCGACTCGGGCGCACGCTACCTGCGCTTCATCCCGCGCAACGAAATGGACATCGCGGTCGCCGGTGCGGGCGTCCACGTCGTCATGGAAAACGGCAACTTCCTCTCGGCGCGTATCGCGCTCGCCGCGGTCGCACCGACTCCGCTGTTCGTACGCGAGGCCGGCGATGCCCTGGCCGGCAAGGCGGTGAACTCCACGTCCATGGCGGAGGCCGCCGAACTGGCGCGCCTGGCGGCGCGGCCCATCACCGACATGCGCGGCACCGCCGAATACCGGCGGCACCTGTGCGGCGTGCTCACGCGCCGCGCGCTCGAATCGGCGATCCAGAAAGCCCGGGAGGGACGCTAGCCATGCAGAACAAAGTTCACGTTCGAACCACCATCAACGGAGAGGAACTCGAGTTCCTGTGCGAGCCGCGCCAGAGCCTGCTGGAGTGCCTGCGCGACATCCTGGGCCTGACGGGCACGAAGGAAGGCTGCAACGACGGCAACTGCGGCGCCTGCACGGTACTCATGGACGACCGCATCGTAGCATCCTGCCTGGTGTTGGGCGCGGAGGCCGAAGGCGCGGCCATCACCACCATCGAAGGCATCGCGCAGGGCAGCCAACTGCACCCCATCCAGCAGGCGTTTCTGGAGGGCGCCGCCCTGCAGTGCGGCATCTGCACCCCGGGCTTCATCGTCGCCGCGAAGGCACTGCTCGATCAGGAGCCCCATCCCAGCGAGGAGCGCATCCGGCTGTACCTCGCGAACAACCTGTGCCGGTGCACCGGGTATGACAAAATCGTGCGGGCGGTGCAGCAAGCCGCCGCGATCGAGGAGGCAGTGCGATGAGCGACCGGCAATTCACGGTGGTGGGGACACGGCCCGTGCGCCACGACGGCGCGGATAAAGTGACCGGCCGGGCGATTTACGGCGCCGATTTCCAGGCGGCGGGCATGCTCCACGGCTACATTCTGCGCAGCCCGCACGCGCACGCCCGTATTCTGCGCATCGACACCTCGAAGGCCGTGGCGCTGCCCGGCGTCAAGGCGGTGGCGACCGCCGCCGATTTTCCGCAGGGCCCGGACCGCCTGGTGGACCTCGGCGACGGTGAAGTTCCGCTGAGCTATATCCGCGGCAATGTGCTCGCATCGGGCAAGGCGCTCTACCGGGGGCACGCCGTGGCCGCGGTGGCTGCGGTCAGCCGGCACGTCGCCGAAGAGGCGGCCGCCCTGATCGAGGTGGAGTATGAGCCGCTGCCGTGTGTGCTCACCGCGCTGGAAGCCATGCAGGAAGGCGCGCCGCTGCTGCACGAGGACTTGAAGACCCGGGAAATGGGCAAGCCCACCGATCGCGCGAGCAACGTGGCGGACCACCTGAAGTTCGCGATGGGCGACATCGAAGCCGGCTTCGCCGCGGCCGACGTCGTGGTGGAGCGGGAATTCCACACCGCCACGGTGCACCAGGGCTACATCGAGCCTCATGCCGCCACGGCGCTGTGGAACAACGACGGCCGTGTGCTGGTATGGTGCAGCACGCAGGGCGCTTTCGTGGTCCGCGACGTCACCGCGCTGGTGCTGGACGTTCCGGTGTCGCGGGTGAGAGTGACGCCGACCGAAATCGGCGGAGGCTTCGGGGGCAAGATCCCGGTCTACCTGGAGCCCGTGGCGGCGATACTGTCGCGCAAGACGGGGCGGCCGGTGAAGATCGTGATGTCGCGCAAGGACGTGTTCGAAGGCACGGGGCCGACGCCTGGATCGTACATGCGGGTGAAGCTGGGGGCGAGGCGCGATGGACACATCAGCGCCGCGGAGGCTTACCTGGCGTACGAAGCGGGGGCGAATCCCGGCTCGATGGTGGTGCCGGGCGCCATGTGCATTTTCGCCGCGTACCATATCGCCAACGTGGCGATCGATTGCTACGACGTGGTGGTGAACAAGCCGAGCACCGCGGCTTATCGCGCGCCCGGCGCCACGAACGCCGCGTTCGCCGCGGAAACGGTGGTGGACGAGATCGCCGAGAAGCTCGGGATCGACCCGGTGGAGTTCCGCCTGCGCAACGCCGCGAAAGAAGGGACGCGGCGCGCCGACGGGCCGAAGTACCGGCGCATCGGCTGTATCGAGGTGCTGGAGGCGATTCAACGGCATCCGCACTACAGTGCACCGCTCGAAGGTCCGAATCGCGGCCGGGGGGTGGCGGTGGGCTTCTGGTTTAACATCGGCATGCCATCCAGTTGCAGCCTCAGCGTGAATGCGGATGGCACGGTGAACCTGGTGGAAGGCTCGACGGACATCGGCGGCACGCGGACCTCGATCGCGATGCAGGCTGCGGAAGTGCTCGGCATTCCAGCGCGGGACGTGAACCCCACGGTGGCCGATACGGATTCGGTCGGGTACACGTTCCTTACCGGGGGCAGTCGCACCACGTTCGCCACCGGCTGGGCCGCTTATGAAGCGGCGCAGGACGTGATGCGGCAACTGAAGGAGCGCGCCGCGAAGTTGTGGGAGGTGGATGCGGCGGCGGTCACCGCGGAAGGAGGTGTGTTCCGCTCCGGCGACAAGTCGCTCAGCTTCCGGGAACTCGCGGCGCGCATTGGCGAGACGGGCGGTCCGGTGGTGGGGCGCGGCGCGGTGAACCCCAGGGGTGTGGGAGGGTCGTTTTCCGGCGCGATTGCGGATGTCGAGGTGGATCCGGAGACCGGCAAGGTCACCGTCCTGCGGTTCACCGCCGTGCAGGACGTCGGTAAGGCGATCCATCCCAGCTATGTCGAAGGACAGATGCAGGGGGGAAGCGTGCAGGGCATCGGGTGGGCGCTCAACGAGGAGTATTACATGGGACCGGACGGCACCATGCTGAATTCCAGCTTCCTGGATTACCGCATGCCCACGGCGCTCGACCTGCCGATGATCGATACGGCCATTGTAGAAGTGGCGAACCCGGGGCATCCTTTCGGCGTGCGCGGCGTGGGCGAGGCGAACATCGTGCCTCCGCCCGCGGCAATTGCGAATGCGATCTACCGCGCGGCGGGCGTGAGAATGCGGCGGCTGCCGATGAATCCGCCGGCGATCATGGAAGCGATCTGGAAACAGAGGGACTGACGATTGCCCGAGGTACACATTCCGGCGATGCTGCGCGAGGTGACCGGCGGGCGGTCTGTGGTGGAGGCATCCGGCGCGACGGTACGCGAGGTGATCGAAGATCTCGAACGGCAGTGGCCGGGAATTCGGGAGCGGCTGATAGAGGACGGGCGACTGCGGTCCAACCTGTCGGTGGCGGTGGATGGAGAGATCAGCCCGCTCGGTTTGCGCGAGGCGGTTGCGGCGTCGAGCGAGGTTCATTTTGTGGCTGCGATCAAGGGCGGCGGATAGCGAAGGCGCGCCCGGCGATGCAAGTTGCATCGCCTAAAAATAGCAAGTTGTTGAAACGAAAGAGGCGGCTTTTCGAAAAGCGATGCAGGCTGCATCGCTTCGCGCTGCCTATGGCAAACTGCCAGGTCTGCTCGAATCTGCTCACAGGGTAGCAGACGAGTTAGGTGAGGCTTGCGGCTCTCGCCGGGATGTGGTTGAAAACAGGGATAAAGTCCTTGGGGGCAGTGGTGTGACTGAGCAAATCGACGCTTTGGCCGTCAGACGGCCAAGTGGCGGTATGAGCACGGCACACGGGACTCGGGCGGACCCTTTCTCTCAGTGGGCGATCCACCCGGAGAGCCGAACCCTGACGACATACCAATTCGATGGCCGCTTGCTTTTGAAGGTACGCATCCCTCACCGCCGGGATAGCTCGCGGGTCAACCAGGCTCTAGCCAGCTTCCACTCCCGCTTCACGCTCGGAGCCGAGATTTTCAATGCCACGGCGGTCTGCTCAATGCTCAAGCCGGCGAAAAAGCGCAGCTCCACGACCCGAGCCTTACGCGGATCCATTTCCTCCAGAGTATTCAGGGCGTCGTCCAACGCGATCAGGTCCTCACTGCTTTGCGGGCACGCATCCATGGCGTCGTCCAGGCATACGTGCGGCAGGCGTCCTCCGCGCTTGTTCGTGAGTTGCGCCCGGGCCGAATCCACCAGAATACGCCGCATGATCTGTGCCGAGACGGCAAAGAAGTGCGTCCGATCCTGCCAACGCACACCCTCCACATCCGCCAGCCGAAGATAGGCCTCGTTGACCAGTGCCGTGGTTTGGAGGATTTGCCCGGGAACCTGTCTGCGCATGTGCCGGTGGGCGATCTGGTGGAGTTCGGCGTAGACCAGCGGCGTCAGTTGGTTTAACGCCACAGGATCGCCATCTCCCCAGGCATGCAGCAGCCGAGATATTTCCACCGCGGAGGACATCGCCGCATTTCCAGTTAATCATAGTAGCTCCTATCATGCGCTCGTACCACCCGATCCGCTTTGCGGATCCGCCATTTCCAGACCAGCGGGAAGCCACCGGCTCGCCATCGAGCAGAGCAACCGCTCTTAATCTTGTGCGCCAAGAGTCTGAGCGAAGGTCTTGCCGTAAGGGTAGAAGAGATCCTTGCGCCCCTGCTGCCAGGCAGCCTTGAGTTCGGGCGTGGTGATGTCTCAATCCGGCCGGCATTTCCTGGTCACGGCGCGCAGATCCTGCCGGAGCCCCTCGACCGTGGGCCGTCCGAAGAACCAGTACCCGTTGTAGGTCCTTTTGGATAATACGGCCTGCGTCTGATAGAAAAGGTCAGTGGGCTCCGCCCCCGCTGCGATATTCGTTAGTCTCGCTGATGTTGTCGGTGCTGATCGTGACCATCTGGCAATACCCGACCTCCATTTCGCGATGGAGCACCAGCAGCCCTTCCGCCCGCCTGCGGTCCTTAGGAGAGAAGCCCCCGCGACTAAGCACGAGAATCATTGGGTTCGGTCCTTGCAGTTCAGAGAGCTTCCGGCGTTTCGCCGTATGGTCGGAGGCATCTTAAGGACTATTTTGTGCCTCGGGAGATCTTCCAACCTCCGTGCGCCGTCTGTCCTTGTTCTTGCGGCGCCGGTCAGGACCGTGCGGCTCCGTTCTTCGTGACCAGCACCATTCGGAACCGTGCTTTGCCTTGCATCATACGCGCATAAGCTTCGGGCGCCTGTTCGAGCGAAGCAGTCTCGATCATCGGCCGGATATTCTCCAAGACGCTGAAGGCGAGCGTGTCTTCACTGTCGATGGGTGTGCCGGTCAGGCTGCCATGGACCGAGCGTCCCCCGAAGATGAGCGGTATCGAGCTGAGCGGGATCGGGTCTTCCGGTGCGCCTACTACGAGGAGTTTGCCGCGTACCGCCAGGCCGCCGACAAGGCGCGCCATCGCGTCCCCGCTGGTCCCCGTCGCGAGGATCGCCCTTGCCCCGCCCATGCGTTGTAGCGCCGTCGCAGCATCTTCGCCAGCAGCGTCGATATAGAGATGCGCGCCCAAATCCTTCGCGAGCTTCTGCTTGTCGCCTCCACGCCCGATCGCGACCGTGCGGAAGCCCATGTGCCGGGCGAACTGTACACCTAGGTGGCCAAGGCCGCCAATGCCTTGGACAGCCACCAGATCTCCGCCGCGGAGGTCGGCGTTGCGTAGTGCGTTGTACGTTGTGACTCCCGCGCAGAGGAGCGGGGCGGCCTCTGCCGAACTCAGTTCATCAGGAATGGAAGCGATGCCGCGCGCTTCGGCGATCATCATTTCTGCATAACCTCCGTCCATCGATACTCCCGAAACCGCGGGATTCAGACAATTCACCGCATCTCCGCGTCTGCAGGGTTCGCATATTCCGTCCTCGCCGGCGATCAGGCCGACTCCGACGCGCTGACCGCTTTTCCACCGGGATACGCCCGGGCCCAGTGCATCAATCCGGCCGATCACCTCATGCCCGGGAACGCGCGGGAGCTTCAAGCCTGGGTAAGTCCCTGTCACGGTATATGCGTCTGTGTGACAAATTCCGCATGCTTCAACGCGAATGCGAACTTGGCCGGGTCCGGGCTCAACGATTTGCCGATCCACAACGCGAAGATCGCCCGGTGCGGATACCTCGATAGCTTTGTAAGTCGCTGTCATTTGCATTTCTTCTCCTTGAACTTCAAAATGCTTCTTCACTCATTTGGAATCCTCGAGTCTAAGATGCGCTAACGCCCGATCACTTCGCAACGATACAACATTCAAATTTGGGATGATTTCTCTTCACTCTTTCAAAAATCCGGTCCAGCGCTAATTCTGCATCCTGATTCGACCCGATCTGAGACGCCCTATCGCGGTCACTCTACGGCGTTGGGTAGCTCCAATTATATGGTCTGCTCATCTGATTAGAAAACAGCCGTGCGCTACAATTGCCACCGGGGCCTGCCAATGCGCCCGGATCGCTGGCGACAGGTCGAACTTCTCTACCACTCCGCCCTGGAACGGCAGGGGCCGGCGCGGGATGCCTTCCTGCAAGATGCCTGCCGGGAAGACGAGCAACTGCGGATCGAGGTCCAGTCACTGCTCGATCAGACCGAAAGCGGCCTGCTCGACCACCCTTTGCAATTAGGCCCGTATCAGATCGTGGGTGTCATCGGCGCAGGCGGAATGGGCACGGTCTACGAGGCCGTGGATACGCGCCTCAAGCGCACGGTTGCGATCAAGGTCTCCGAAGCGCGGTTCAACGCCCGCTTCGAGCGCGAAGCGCGTGCGGTCGCGGCGCTGAATCATCCGCACATCTGCACGCTCTACGACGTGGGCCCGAACTACCTGGTGATGGAGTATGTGGAGGGCGAGCCCTTATACGGTCCGATGCCGCTCCAGCAAGTGCTGCAACTGGCCATCCAGATGGCGGATGCGCTGGCCGCGGCGCACCGCAAAGGCATCGTTCACCGGGACCTCAAGCCGGGCAATGTGCTGGTGACGAAGTCGGGCGTCAAGGTGCTGGATTTCGGACTGGCCAAGGTGGGGGAACCGGCCGCGGGCGAAGGCGCAGAGACCCGCACCGCCGCGCCGCGGACGGAGGAGGGCGCCATTGTCGGCACCACCTCCTACATGTCGCCGGAGCAGGCCGAGGGCAGGCTGGTGGATGCGCGCAGCGACATTTTTTCGTTCGGCGCGGTGCTCTACGAAATGGTGACCGGGCAGCGCGCCTTTCGCGGCGGCAGCAAGCTCGCGATTCTCTCCGCGATTTTGAAAGAAGAGCCGGAAGCGGCACGATCGCTGCGCGCGGAGATCCCGCACGAGCTCGAAAGGATCGTCGCGCGGTGCCTGCGCAAAGCTCCTGAGCGCCGCTTTCAGCACATGGACGACCTGAAGGTCGCGCTCGAGGAACTGAAAGAGGAGTCGGACTCGGTCGCAGCGGCGATGAAAGCGCCGCCGCGGCGCTTGCGCTGGCCTTGGGCGGCTCTACTGCTGGCCGTGCTGCCGGTCGCGGGTTTCTTCGCCTGGCGGATGTGGTGGCCGCCGCAGCCGGCGGAGCCGCTTCGGGCGGTCGCGCTTACCACGCTTCCGGGGGTGAAGGGCTCTCCCTCGTTTTCCCCGGACGGCAACTACCTAGCATTCGCATGGACCGGACCGAAGCAGGATAACTTCGACATCTACTTGCAGCAAATCGGCGCCGGCTCTCCCTTGCGGCTGACCACTGACCCGCGGCGGGACTACGACCCGGCCTGGTCGCCCGACGGCCGCTGGATCGCCTTCCTCCGCAGTGAGTCGCGCGCGCCGGCATTTATTCGCACAGGAGGCATAGTGCAAGGCGGGACCAGCGATGTCATACTGATCCCTCCTCTGGGCGGGCCGGAGCGCAAACTGGCCTCGATCCGGACGCAGAACTACTTTTTCGCGACGTTCCTTGCCTGGTGTCCCAACAGCGACTGCCTGGTGGTGACGGACTCCCCGGGCGAGGGGAAACCCGACGCCTTATTCATGGTTTCGCTCGAAACCGGGGATAAGCGGCAGCTGACCAATCCCCAGCCGCCCGTGTCTGGCGATACGCACCCGGCGGTTTCGCCCGACGGCCGTTGGCTGCTCTTCCACCGCGAGTCCGCTCCCCCTAACGCCGTGCTCCACTTGCTTCCCCTGGGAAGAAATCTGACTCCCACGGGCGAGCCCGCGCGCCTGCCGTTCGCCGGCCGGAACCGCGACTACACGGCCTGGATGCCCGACAGCCAGGAGATTATCTTTTCGAGCGGCGGCAGCCTTTGGAGAGCGGCCGTCCCTGGCGACCACGCGCCCGGCGGCTGGGGCGCTTGATACTGCCGGATGGTTCCGTCACCGAAGCACCCACTCCAGAGTCGGAACGGTCGCTGTTCATGCAGACCCATAGCGATCTGGCGCGGGAGTTCGGGTTGGAACCGCGGGATGCCCAAAGCACCGAGTGGCACTACGAACAGGGGCTGTATCGGCGTCTTGGCTTGAGTGGCGTGAAGAGCGCTACGCGTAGCGAGGGAGTTACACGTTTCCTGGCAGAGCGCGCTTCCGAGGGCGGGAACGGCCGCGGCCGCTAGGGCCTCGCTGTTGCGTGGCTGCGGCAGACCTTTTACCGAGATTTTCGTACTCGACCTTGGCGCGATGCAGCAGAGTCTCGTAAGTGACGTCTTTTTCGCCGTTCAGGTTGGCACGGACACTCTCGGTGGTGATGAGGTCGTGCATCAGCGCGACCTGTTGACGGTGTCTCACGAAGAGGCTCCTTTCCCTCTCCCCATTATCGGTCCCTGGCCCCCTAGGCGTAAATACCACCACAGTGCTACAGCAGGCAACGTAGTTTCTTCCGTTTCCGGTAATTCTCACGGCTGGCCTGGGCGCGTCGTTTCCGCGCGCATCTGGGGCAACGCTCGGAAGCCCGCGGGTTGAGGGTCTGGTAGGGCTGGTGGCAGTCTTTGCACTTGAGCGTGGATGGCTCGCCGTCTCCTGGCCAGAGATTGGTGGGTGCGATTTCCGGGTGGAGGCAGAGCGCGACTACCCTTCGCAGGCGAGAACAGCACGATGTCCGCGGTTTCCCGCCCACAGCCGGGCAAGGCGTCCCGGCTGGTCTACGTCCGCAGCATTGCCGTCGGGAGTATCTGGCGCATTGAGACGTCCGCTCCCGGTGCTCCTGCGTCATCGCCGCCCATCGCCACCATTTCCTCGACGCGCGAGGACGCCAACCCCCAGTTTTCCCCGGACGGACGCCGCATCGCCTTTGAATCGGATCGCTCGGGGTCCAACGAAATCTGGCTTGCCGACGCCGACGGCTCCAACGCAGTGCAACTCACGTCAATGGGTGCTACGTCGGGCGCCGACTGGACTGGCATGCCTCGCTGGTCGCCCGATGGCCAACGGGTTGTGTTCGAGTCCAATCCGGAAGGCCAGTACGGCGTCTACCTGATCTCCGTTGCGGGAGGTAAGCCGCAACGGCTCATTTCCAACCTGGCCAATGAGCCCGTCGCCAGCTTCTCCCGCGACGGCAAGTGGATCTACTTCAGCTCCATCCGCGCGGGAGAGTTTCAGGTCTGGAAGGTCCCCACCGCTGGTGGAGATGCAGTTCAGGTCACACACAACGTTGGGTACGTGGGCTTCGAGTCGCCGGATGGCGCCTACCTCTACTACACACAGAGTCCGGAAGTGAGCGCCCTGTGGCGCCTTCCAACCGCCGGAGGGAATCCCGTTAAGGTTACGGAAGGAGTCATTCAGCGGGCGTTCGCCGTGCTGGATAAGGGAATCTACTATATCGACCAACCTTCCGTCGAGACACGGCTGCAGTTCTACGACTTCGCCACTGGAAGGTCCACTGCTGTGGCTCGAAACCTTGGCGACGTGGAGTTGGGGCTCACGGTATCTCCCGACGGGCGCACGATCCTCTACACCAGGCTGGACGCCTCCGTCAACGACCTGATGCTGGTCGAGAACTTCCGCTGAGCCCGGCGCGCGGCGACGCTAGCTGCCGCAGTCGCAAGGCGAATCCCGCATCACGAAGCCGTGATAGACGCCGTTGGTGTCCACGTAGTATCCGGTCGTCTCCCCCGGGTTGTTGGTCATGGGAAAAGTGCCTTGGCCCGGCCCCGTACCCGCGCCCGAAATATCGAAGAAGGTGAACGCGCCGTCCACGCCGCGCAGGTAACCGTGAGCCACGCCGTTCGCGTCGGTGTAGTATCCCGTGATGACGCCGGCGGAGTCGATGCCCTGGCCCTGGGTGCCCTGGCCAGCGTCCTTGCCCGCTGCCGGAGCGTCGAACGCGGTGAGCTTGCCGTCCGGCGCGCGCAGCAGCCCGTGATACACGCCCTTCGCATCGACATAGGTGCCGGTGATGGCTCCCGACGCATTGATGGCCCAGGTCAGAGTGCCCTGCCCGCTGCCGGTGCCCGCGCCCGGGGCATCGAACGCGGTGATGGTTCCGTGGTGCGCACGCACGAAACCGTGACTCACGTTATTGGCGTCCAGGTAATAACCTACGATCGTTCCCGACGGATTGATGCACTGCGCCCAGCCGCCAAAAGTGCCCTGGCCGGCATCCGTGCCCGCATGCGGAGCGTCGAACTCGACGATCACGCCGTCGGTCGAGCGCAGAAATCCGTGCCACACGCC
>Ga0335079_10006588_pt1 | contig 13289 bp, 15 predicted proteins | sample Lox_Sample_33_FD_206719 | JGI IMG/M metagenome (GOLD analysis project Ga0335079, IMG submission 206719) | Soil microbial communities from Loxahatchee National Wildlife Refuge, Florida, United States - Lox_Sample_3.3 | ecosystem: Environmental > Terrestrial > Soil > Wetlands | place: USA... | reverse complement strand
CGCATTGCTGGAATCCGGCGTGGATTACGTTCTGCTTCCAAACGTTGTGGACGCCGAAACACGGTTCATGCAGTCCGAGTCGAAACTGTGCCCCTGGAACCAGACTTTGCCGTTCGTGGTGCGCGCGGTCGAAAAGCTGGAGCGTCGTCTGGACGGCAAGCTCCTCTGCCCAACCATTCACTTCCGCCAGGGACAGCAACTTGTTCGGGTGGAGTTGCACCGTCTGGCGGATCAGCTTGGACTACACAAGACAGCCAGCGATCTTGCTGTGGCCGAGGCATATCGAGCGCAACGCGAGTTCGCAGAAACTGTGCAACGCGCAGGGCAAGCAGCGCTGCAAATCTTGAGAGTGAGGGGCGAGCCGGCAGTCGTGGTGCTGGGCCGTACCTACAACATCTACGACCGCGCCGTGTGTTGCGACATTCCCCGCAAACTGCGGGCACTGTACGGCATTAATGTGCTGCCCTTGGACTTTCTCCCGCTGGATGGCGAGGATGTGTCCGAGATCAACGACAACATGTATTGGTACTCGGGGCGATTGATCCTCGCGGCTGCTCGATTCGCGCGGACCAATCCCGACCTCCACCTGATCTACATCTCCAACTTCAAATGCGGTCCGGATTCTTATCTCAAGTCATTTCTGGAAGAGGCCAGCTGCAAGCCCACTCTGGTGCTGCAGTTTGACGGTCATTCCAATGATGCCGGCTACATCACCCGGTGTGAGGCATTTCTCGATAGCACGGGGTTCTTACGATGCCATTCTTTAGACATCGCTGCATAACTCGCAAGGTTGGCGCGGACCATCCCTTGGCCGGGAAAAGGGTCTATGTCCCCGCAATGGCCGAGGGTAGCGTCGAAGCAGTTTGTGCCGCAATGCGATGGCTGGGTATTGACTCGCGTCCAACACCGCCCTCGGATGCACGCACTCTCGAGCTGGGCAATAAGTATACCGGGGGCGACGAATGCTTTCCGGCCAAAGTGACAACCGGGGACTTTCTCAAGATCGCTCAGCAGCCGGGCTTCGACCAGAAACGTACCGTCTTTCTTATGGGAACAACCGACGGTCCATGCCGATTCGGGCAATATGCGCCGTTTCTGCGCAAAGTGCTCCGCGAGCTAGGTTACGGAGAAGTGCGAGTCTACTCTCCTCACGGAGAGCACGGCTACAGCGACTTCCAGGGTTTTGACACTGCATTCGTGCGGACGGCCTGGCGTGCGCTGGTTTCAGCGGACATTCTGCGAAAACTCTTGTTGCAGACCCGGCCATATGAAATGGAGCCGGGGGATGCGGATCGCGCTTACCGTGAATCAGTCAGTGACCTCTGCAAGACGATTGAGCAGAGTTGTTCCAGCACCCCGTGCCAGATGCGCTCACTGGGAGCCTCACTGTTGCGCACAAGAGATCGGTTTCATTCTGTCCAGGCAGTTTTCGATCGCGCACGTCCGTTGATCGGAATCGTCGGCGAGATTTACTGCCGATTGAACAACTTCAGCAATCAAGAGCTAGTGCGCCGGCTGGAAGCCCAGGGCGCAGAGTGTTGGATGACCGACATCGCCGAGTGGATTGCCTACACCAACAAAGAGGAAGAACGCAATCTGACGCTGGCGGGACGCGATCATTCCTGGGCGATGCTCAAGTCGAGGCTGCGCTCCAGAATCCAGCGAGCGGATGAACACACGCTGCGAGCACTATTTTCAGAAGACTTTGTCGGCTATGAGGAACCTAGCATAGAAGAAACACTGGAGTTGGCGCACCCTTATCTTCCTTTTCCCGGAGCCGAAGGTGAGATGGTCACGAACACGGGCCGAAGCGCCTACCTCGCGCGGCACGGGGTGGACGGAATCGTTGACATCAGCCCGTTCACCTGCATGAACGGCGTCGTCAGCGAAGCCATCTATCCCAAGCTCAGCCGAGATTTCGCGGGGATCCCGATCCGAAATTTCTATTTCGATGGCCAACAATCAGATCTCGACCGCGACTTGGGAATGTTCCTCGACATGGCACGCTCGTATCGGAATAGAAAACCTAAGGAGCGCTCGTACCCGGCCCGGTTTTCATTGCAGGAGCAGACGGCAGTCGCGCATTAGTGGAGCCAACGCAGAGTTTGTTTCTGCACTGGCTGCGGATTCAACCTGTCAACCGTGTGTTTCCTCTGACATTTACTTTCGACCCTGCCTCGGAATAGCCTTTGTTCGCGGTGGGGCGACGTCCTGGCAGGCACAGAGGCGGCCCGGAAAAACGCTGACTGTAATCCCTGATAGGACGAAGACCTCGACGTGCGACAGCCTTCGTTGAGCAGATTTGGATCTGTATCGACCTATCCCTGATACCAGTCTTTGCGGGTAAACGGCAAACCACTTTGCCCATTCAATGGCTTGGCGAGCAGAGTCTGGTAAATGTTCAGACGACCACTCCGGAAACTGTGCGCTGCACCGGCCATGTAGAGGCGCCATATGCGGTAAGTGGTATCGTCTGTGACCCGACGCGCGTCTTCTGCATGGGCCTCCAGACGTGCGACCCAGTGGTGGAGTGTCAAAGCGTAGTGCTCACGCAAACTTTCCACATCCCTCACCTCAAAGCCGCTTAACTCGGCTGCTCGAAGACTGGTGCTAATCGGTACCAGCCCGCTGTCGGGAAATACGTACCGGTCAGTAAAGGATGGGCCCCGCCGGTGATGGGTGGCGGAATACGCAATCCCGTGGTTCAGGAACACTCCACCCGGGCGCAACTGGTTCCAAGCCCAGCGGAAGTATTCCAACAAGTGCTCTTCGCCGACGTGCTCAAACATGCCAACGCTGACAATCTTGTCGTACTGGTGGCCATGGTCAATATCACGATAGTCCGAAACTTCCACGCGGCATCGATCAGTCAGGCCTGCTTCGCGCAGGCCTTGTCGCGCCACCTCCGCCTGCGGCACACTGAGTGTGAGCCCTACCGCTTGCACGCCGTAGTGTGCGGCCGCATGCATGACCAGTCCACCCCAACCGCAGCCGATGTCCAGGAGACAGTCGCCTGGGCATAGCCGCACCTTCCTGCAGATGTAATCCAACTTGTGCACCTGGGCGGTATCCAGGTCTTCTTCCGGCGTGGCGAAGTAAGCACAGGAGTAAACCATGTGACGATCCAGCCACAACGCGTAGAACTCGGTCGGGAGATCGTAGTGATAGTGAATTACCTGGCGATCGCGGTTTCTCGAATGAACTCGCCCGCGGAAATTGGCCAGTTGGCGGTTCGTGGGAACTCGAATATCCGCTGACCAGTTCTGCAGGCGCCGAGCGAGATCGAGTCTCTTCCCAAGGCTGCGTCGCTGGTCTAGCAGATAGTCTGCTAGATCGAAAGCGGCTTCGATGTCACCCTCAAGGTCGAGGTTGTTGTAAATATAGGCCTCTCCGAGGGTGAGTTCGTTGGGCGAGAAAAACAGGGCACGCAGCGCTCCCGGATGTCTAAGAACCAGCGTGAACCGGGGCTGCGTTTCTGCTCCCCAAATCGTGCCGTCCCATAACCGGACCTGAAAGTCCCGGCGCGGATAATCTCCCAGGAGAGCATTCAGGAAGTCAGTACACACCGCGGCAGGCGTCTCGCCGAATAGGGGTTTCGCCACTCCCGCCACACGCACCTCCAAGCGACCTTGCCGTTCTTTGCCCGCCCCTCAACCCAACCAGCCTTGCATCCAAGCGATCCAATTGTTCGGGTGAGCATCACTTAAGCCGCACGACCAGTCTCAACCTCGTTCGGGGCTGCTATGGGCAGGTTAAATTTTAGTACTCCGGCCTGCAATTCGACGACTGCCCTCTCCGGCATCACCTCCGTTGCAAGGTCGACGACTTCCAGGATTTGATAGGGATACGAGCGGGCCTGCTCGACTGTTGCGACCTGGGCTTTCGTCCCACTCGTCTCTTTGTCACCTAGGATAGTGATCTGGCGCGGCTCGATGCTGATTTTAAGGTTAGTCTCATCAAAGCCAACGACAGTAGCACAAAGATCAATCCGGTCTTTAGACTGTGATATAGAGATCGAGACCGGGCACAGCAGTTCGCTTTGCGCCCGGAACCAGTCGTCTATATCGTGACCATGCTCCCGGCCTCTAGCTTCAAACAGCTCATGTGCACGGCGTGCAATAGCAAGCTGCATCTCCTGCATCTTCGCTTGGAGATCTGCAGGATGTGATGGGATCAACCGCACGGCGGGCGGACCAAATTTTGATTGCGATGTCCTTTGAGATTTCATTACGCCCTCCTTCCGGAATTGCAGTGAAGGAGCCTCGCTCACCCTCGTCATGACCGGCACAGGCTAGGGCGGGCTATCAAGAGACGCGTCGCGCGTAAACGAGCACATCGTCCTCCTTCATTCTCATCCTCCTTTATTTTCATCTCCTTAACTCAAGAGTTCAAGTCGTACCCGGATCAACAGCACCCGTGAAAAATAGCGCAGCCCCCGTCCGCCCGCAGCGCTTCAGCCCGCACAGATATGTGTCATCCAAGAGCCCCATTCGGGAAAGTAGGCGAACAGCGCGATCAGCGCATTGGGTGCAGGGAGATTAATAGATCTGGTTGATTGATCAGATCTGGAAACGCCGGATGGTACTGAACAGCTTGGGGTTGCATGCGGACGACCAGGTCGAACAGCTTCTCCCCTTGAATGACTTGAGTGACCAATTCCGCAGCAGCGCGCGTGAGATCGGGAATCTGTGCTGGCTGACTCGAAGGGAGCCAGGCCCATTCCGCAAGGGCATTGCGGCGGCATCAACTAGTTGCTCGGTCGCGACAGCTATACCGCACTGGTTTGGGACTGCGAAAGCAGTGGTCGCATCAAAGGGCTGTGACGGTGCATGCATCCACGCTGTTGGCTCCCTCGCAGGAGCTGGTGGCTAGAGCGTAACCAATGTCACAGCCTTTTCAATTTGTTTTCCCCTCCTCTGCAACCAACACCCAAAACCGTTTGACCACATTCCATTTCAATGGTCATCACGTGCAGAGGGGAGCCCAATGCCGTACACGGGCACCATGAGTTCCGTGCCACGCACCCGAAACCGATCCTACAAGTTCATCAGTCACGCTGTGCCGCGCTGGGCGACAACGGCAGCCTCGTCGGGTACAACCAGCAACTCGACTTACTCGGTTGAGTGCGTAGTCGCCAACTGCATCTGGAAATTCCCGATCATCGGAAACTCTGAAGGTTAAGTCGTCGCATGAGCGCGCCTTTAGTCGTAAAAAAGGCGGTACTCCCGCCAGGATGCACCGCCCTTCTCGTGCTACACCCTCACAACGATGCGACGATTTTGCGGTATTCTCCTTCGGTAAAGGCTTTCATGGTTTGGGTGGTCACGTTGCCCATCGCCCCTGTGGCCAACATGAATTTCGCGCTCGCCTCATCGTTGGGAAATTCCGAGATCAGCACGGCATCGTACTTTCCCATGGTCAAGTACCAGGCGTGAATCTTTCCTCCCGCTCTCTCTGCAGCCTTCTTGGCAGCGTCGAGCCGCGCTGGGCTTTCCTTGATTTTTGCCGCTCCTTGCTGGGTGTAGCGGATCAGCGTAATAAAGTGCGACATACGGCGTTCCTCCTGATTCGAGACCGCGCCCTTAACGGGAATTTCCTGCTAGGGCTCGAAAACGCCGCGATTGTACACCCATTACTGCCACCCACGATTTCTCAAGAATTTTGGGTAGCAGACACCGCAGAGGTTGAAGAGGAGTCCTAGCGATCCCACGCGTCCGCCCAATGCTCGATCCTCTGGGTCGCGTAAAAGTACTCGCGTTATTCCGGAACCGGCTGCGGTACTATTTAAGGCCGCGAGGGGTGGAGGAAATATGATGTCCAGAACGCATCGATTGCTAACCATGTGGTTGTGCGGCCTTTTCGTCCTGGCTGGCGTGCAGCTCCAGGCCCAGAGCTCAGTCGCACAGCCTACGAAAAGCTCCAGCTCGGAACTCGTCGGACAGTTGACCAAGGCACTCTCCATCACCCGCCCACAGGCTCGCGGCGGCGCGGGCGCCTTGTTTAATTTGGTCAAGAGTCGCCTGAGCGCGGAGGAATTCAGCAAGGTGTCGGCCGCGGTGCCTGGCATGAATGGTCTGCTCAAGGCGGCTCCAGCCTCGGCCGGGAACTCCGAGCTGTCCAGCCTGGAGAGCTCCCTGCCCGGAGGCATGGGCCGCATGGCCGAAGTTGCGGAGGCTTTTCACAAACTGGGCCTGTCCCCGGAGATGGCAGGCAAGTTCGTGCCGGTGATGACCAAGTACGTAGAATCCAAAGGCGGCCTGAGCACTGCCTCTTTGTTGGAAAAAGCACTGAAGTAGGCTCGGGTTCCGAAAAAATCTCACCAGACCCTGCATTGATGGGCCCGCACCATGGGCACGCCTTTCTTGCAGGAGAAGGATTCCTGAAACTCGGGCATATTGGAGACAACATTGTTCACCCGGTATTTCGGGAGGGAGTGCGGATTTGTCAGTACGGCGGTTCGCATCAGTTCGGGACGAACCTGCTCGCACCAGGAGTTGGCGTACGACAAAAAGAACTTCTGCCGCGGCGTCCAGCCATCAGCTTCTTCAGCATCCACAGACTTGCCTTGCGCCTGAAGTTTATTCGTCAACGCTATAAATGCCAGTCGCAGGCCACCGTTGTCGGCTGTGTCCTCGCCCTGGGTCAAGTGTCCATTTTGCTTGACGCCAGCCTCCGGTATTTCCTGGGTGTACTCGTCGGCAATGCACTGTCCACGCTGTTCGTAGGCTTTCGCATCCGAGGGCGTCCACCAGTCGCGCAGATTCCCGTGGGGGTCAAACTTGCGGCCTTCATCGTCGAACCCGTGCGTGATCTCGTGTCCAATCACCATGCCGATGGCGCCGTAGTTCACTGCATCCTCCATCTTGCCGTCAAAATACGGCGGCTGCAGGATGCCGGCAGGGAAGTTGATGGTATTCAGTTGCGGATCGTAATAGGCGTCGATGGTGGGCGGCGTCATGCCCCACTCCGCGCGGTCGACCGGCTTACCAATCTTAGCGAGCTGCCGGCGAAACTCGAAAGCCGTCGCCTCGTGAACATTGTTCAGATAGCTGTTGCGCGTGATTTTCACCGAGGAGTAATCGCGCCATTGATCCGGATACCCGATCTTGTCTTCGATGGCTCGCAGCTTGCTTTTGGCCTCTTCCTTGGTAGCTGCCTGCATCCAGTCAAGACTGGTTATGTCCTGGTCCAGCGCGTGTTCGAGGTCATGGACCAGCGCGACCGTGCGCTGTTTGCTTTCCGGCGGAAAAGCCGCGGCTACGTAGGCCTGTCCCAGGGCCATTCCAAGATCGCGGTCGGCCGCACGTACGCAGCGGCGCCAGCGAGGCTGTTGCTCTTCCGCTCCCCGCAGGGTGTGGGTATAGAACCCCCAATTCTCGTCGACAAAAGCTTTACTCAAATAGGCCGCCGAGCCGTGAACCAGATGCCAGCGCAAGTACACTTTCCAATCATCCGGCGAATGCTGTTGGATAAGCGCTTCAAGGCTACGGAAGAATTGAGGTGAAAGCACGATGTAGTGTGGCAACGACGGTGGAGCTCCCAGGACCTCGATATAGTGCTTCCAATCGAACGAAGGAGTCAGCCCCTGGACTTGCTCTAAGCTCATCTTGTTGTTTAAGTTCTTGGGATCACGACGCGCAACATTATCCATCTGTGCTTGCGCCATAGCAGTTTCTATCGCGATGACAGTCTTCGCATCGGCCGCGGCTTGTTGTGCGCTTTCTCCCGAAAGCGCCAGCATCTTGAGGACATGGGTCTCATACTGGCTGCGGATTTCCTTTGATTTAGGGTCGTCCTTTAGATAAAAGTCGCGGTTCGGCAATCCCAATCCGCCCTGATCAATAGCAGCTACGACTTTGGTTGCGTCGTCAAAATCCTGTTGTTGGCCGAAGCCCAGCAGCGCCGCCCCAGTCTGATTATCATCGGCCTGCCACGCGCCAGGAATGGCTCTATGGAGATGGGCCACTTGATCGGCAAGCTGCGACCTGCTTTTCATCTGATCAATGCGTTCCAAGTCCGCTTTCAAATCGCGGCTCCCGGCAGCCTGGATTCCTGGTTCGTCCGTGCAGGCAGCCCAATAGTCACCAATCTTCTGCTCATAGTCCGTGCGGCTACTGGTTTGCGAAGCCGACTTCTCCAAGGTTCCACGCAAGATATTCTCATTCCAGTACTGCAAGCCGCTACCAGTTCCCCAAGCCACCTGGTCGGGGGGAATCGGATTGGCGGCGTTCCATTTGCTGCACGCGTACTGATAAAAGTCCTGGCAGGGGTCGAGCGATTTATCGATCAGGCCGAGATCGAAGTGCTCCAGTTTGGGCGCTCGCTCTGACATGGTCGCGCCCTGGACATTCGCGCGAACGATGCCAAGCACGGGGCAAAATAGAGCGGCCAGGATCGCAAATCGTGAGATACGCATTCATGATCTCCTTAAGCTAAGAAAATAGGGAATGTGGTCCGCGGAACCGGAACAGCGAATCGATTTGGCTTGCGGCGTTATACAGATAGCGAAATGTCTGCGCCAAGAAGTTTACCGCAGTTTTCAAGGGTGCGCCCGTGGTTGGCACGGGTTTCGCACCTGGTGCGCGTGCTTTGTAGTACGCGATCACGTCGGCGTAGATTCCAATTTTGTGCAGGGTTTCGTGCGTCAATGGTCGTGCGCGGACAATCTACGTCGGACTGGAGAATCCTGCGAACGTATCCTCATTCACGGAATGTCAGTTGGGCTGACCAGTATTCTGACCCACAGGGTACTTATTGCTGCAGGGTACCGCTGACAACCGTGTCCGCGTCCGTCTCAATGGCTAGCGCCTCCTTCCCCCCGTCGACAACCACAAAGCTGAAATGCATTGCGGAATGGCCACTCGGCGTTATGGTAGCCGTGCCCGTGCAATCCGCGATGACCGAGTAAGAACCCGTGACGGGTGCCTCTTTGAATGTCAGAATCGTGCCATCCTCACTACCGGCCACCCGTCCGCTTATCACTCCGTCTCCCGCTTTGTTGACACTCAATACCAACTCACCGATGAAAGTCACCGGTCCCGTGGCGGGCGCCCCTGCGAGGAAGACGCCGCTCGCTTGAAATCCAAAACTACCCTTAACTCCGGCATTGGTGCAGGTCGGGGAGCCCTGCGCCACAGCCAATCCCCCGGTGGTCGCGCCTGCTTTTCCGTCAGCTTCTCTCAGCCCGGTTCCTCCCGAGGTAACCACAAAGGAAATGGGATTAGTTTTACCGCCTGCCGTGATCGTGCCTGTGCCAGTGCAGTTCGAGGCGACTGCGTATTTTCCCTTGATAGACCCGGAACTAATCACGCCGTCCTGGGATTGTGTTCCCGTTCCGGTAAACGTGGCTGTGGCTGAGTCAAACGTGAGCTGCAGAACGATGGTGGTAAACGTGCCGCTGCTGTCTGTGCCACCGCCCAGAAACCCGTAGGGGCCACTCAGCGAAGCTTTTGAACAAGTCGCCCAGGCAGCGGAACTGAGTGCAAAGCTGGCAAGAACTACTATTCGAGCAATGCGGAACATTTTGAAAATCATACTGCTCTCCTCACGGTAGTTTTGCTGGCGTTTATCTATCCAGCGATGAGGAATCTAAGCCCAGAAGCCAGGACTCGGTTCGATCTGCTAGCAACCGGAGGCAATCCCTCGATGCCGGAATTCTCCGCTCCGTCCAACTCTGCGTCAAGATGCAAAGTCTTGCACTCAGGCCAACCCAGCCCAAGTGTCTCAGCATTGACAGAAATGATGTCCCTGGTTTGATGATCCAGCTTCGTTTTGCACCCGGTGCTGTTGCACGCGGCGGCTCTGGCGAATCGTAACGTCTGCCCACAATGCCAATGCCCGCTCACGGGCCGCCGTAATCAACGAGATCAAGATATGGCGAGTAGCGGCTGGCCCCGGCATCGAATTCCATGCTGATCAGCGAGACATCGGGTTCGCGGGCAGCAATGGGAAAGATGTCGGCTGCCGAGGCCACAGCGAGTATTTCGAAGCGTGGATCTCGCCCCAGCGATTCCGCCAGGAGTTGACTGCCCATGCGGTTGCGATCCGCAACCACGATGCGAATGCGGTTGCGCCAGCTGTGGACCTGCTCGTAAAGGTGACGGCATTGTCGATCAACTGTGACTGGTTAGATCTTGCAGCCGAGCGCAATTTTCGATACGGCCGGTTTGAAGCACCCCATCGAGAGCTATTTGAAGGCGGCGGAAGAGGGATTCATTGCGGCTCAATTCCTGCTCGGGTTGGCCCATCTTGAGCGCCATCCCCGTCTCCAACGCGATCCGACAGCGTGTCATGGCGTCGAACCCCTCGCGCATGGCTTTCGGAGTTGTGTTCAGCCGTTGTTCCAACAGCGCGCTGCCCCTCTCATCCAACACGCAATACCAACTCGAACGATCCCCCAGGTCCAATCCAATGGTCAGCTTCTGCTCTCGAAAACTCTTCGTCTGCTTTGCCGCCGTGGTGATAACCTTCTTCGTTGCTGGTCTCCTTATCTCTTGTGCTTTAAGCACGTAGATAACTTGGGAGCGTACAGCATCCCGTCGGAGACCGGCCTTCTCATCCCATCTGATTTTCGACAGTTGCGCCAGATAGCGTCGCTGGCCGTTATTTTCTTAGGGATGGGAAGAATCGGGAGTCAGCTTCCAGAGCGCATTTGCTTCCTCAAACCGGCGCGACATCTTGCCCCCATCGCTGCGCTGTTCCAATAAAGTCTCGGCGTCCCACTCGCTACGCGCCACACCGAAAAAATCACCCCCATAGACGTGAATGGCACCGGTCAAGCGTGGGATCGGGTTGGTCACGGAATGAATAATATCCTTTCCCAGAGGTACAGCGTCCCTTTCCGCTAATGCTTTTGCCCCCGTAGCTTCCACCTTGCTGCCTCGGTTGCCGTCCACGCGACGCCAAAAGATGTTGTCTTCGCGCCCCGTGTAGATTCCAATTACAGCCCACATTCGATGATTGTGGGGCAGCAAGGTCATCCACGGTGCCCAGATGACATTCAGGATCGTGAGATCGTCCGAGCGATAGAGCGGCTTAATCTCCCCTTGCCTCGGCTCACCCAATCCATTTACAAGCGCTCGCGGATTGGATACCGCTCGGGCTACGGCCTCGCGGACCGCTTTGGAGGATGCGTCTTGCCGGATGGCATCTCGACAATCGAAGATGAACTGATCGAGGTCGAACGTCATAATGACCTCCACTGTGTGCAAATCGTAACACGAGCCGAGCGGATCGCAATCTTGCCCGCACACAAGCATCGAACGCCCGGCCCGACGGGAACTGGTGATCTGATTCTTGACGTAAGATCTCTATAGCGCTCAGAACCCCGGCCAGAGGGTCACTGAGTGCTAACGCCTGATTTCGTCAGTTGAGGCTCACCAGCGGGCTGTGTGTGACACTATCCTCCCGTTGACGCTGATGCAAATCCTATTAAGGTCGCGTGCAGGGTTTCCAGGTGTAACACGCCTTAGACCGGTCGCCGCAACCTTCACGGATGCCCAGCCGTAGGTATCCACTTGCATTTCGGGAGTCCTGCAAACGGGTAAATGCAAAGAATACCGTAGTGGGTCTTGCCTTCAATCTGGAACTCCAACCCTAGAGGAGCCTTTGAGCAATTTACTCCTCTGTTCGGTGTTAGCTATATCTTCTGATCGAATATTTATCCGCTTGAGCGTTACACGCGTTCAAAGCATGGCTACTTTCTGCCGAGGAAGCGGATGCGGGACGTGAAGGCGCGGCCACTGGAGCCGCTGAATCTCAGGAACTGGGGAGAATTGACGTCGGCGTTAACAACAACCGGATTGGAGCGGCCGGTGATGTCGTCAAAGCCACCGCGCAAGGCCCAGTAATAGCCAAAGAGGTGGAAACGTTTCTCCAGGTGCAAATTCAAAGTGAAGTAAGTTGGAAAACGATGGGAGCCGGGCAATCCGAACAGGAGTTGCTGATCGGTAAAAACGTTGAAAGGGAATCCGGTGCGCGCCTCGATAGAGTAGGCAAGGTCCAGGTCGTGGATGATCGGGAGGCGAAAGAAAGGCACGAAGCCCCAGGAGAGTAGGCGGTTGGGTGCGTCCCAAAGAAAAGGGCCAGGGGCCTGTGGGCTCACGATGGTGGAGGTTCCTGGAAGGACGCGACCGAGGATGGGAGCGTCAACGTTGAAATTGAGCACTTGATTGGAGTGTGTGCTGGAGCGGGCGTAGGAGACGATGACCATATAGCGCTCGCGGAAACTGCGACGCAGATTAAGTTGGAAGGCGTTGTACCTGTCGTCGCGTGTGTCTTGCAGGATGAAGTTGCCGCCGGGCAAGTTGTTCGGCGTGTTGTAGACAAAGTCCTGACTGCCGCGGCGCTGCAGGAATTCGGCCTTCAAGAAGAGAGATGCCGGGAGTTTCTTTTCGAGTGCGGCACTCCAGTTCAGGAAGCGCGGCGACTGGAGGCTTTGGCGGTTAACAAAGAAAGTGGAGAGAACAGGAGATGGAGTTGGGATGACGGTGCCACTGAGATCAGTGGGCTGGCCGGCCGAGTTGAAGAAGTAGTCTTGCCGTTCTCCGGCATAGGGGCGCGCGATGAGGATAAGATCGGTGGCGTCGTAGACGACGCCCACGCCTGCGGAGAGCTTGGTGTGGCCGGAATTGTCCAGGACGTAAGTACCGGCGAGGCGAGGGGAGAACAGCGGGTGGCGGATGATTTCATCCCAATCGAGACGCAAGCCGGGTTCGAGAAGGAAGCGGTCAGTGAGCTGGTTTCAACATTATGGGTGGTGGAATAGTTGCCACCGAAAAATACGGAGTAACGAGCACAGGGCGAGGGTGCGATGGGGACTCCGCTGGCGTTGGTGGGGCATGCGCCGTTGGACGTGGTCACGCTTTGGCTGGGCCAGAAAGAAATCGGCTGGCGGAGAAAGCGAGCGTCATAATCGATGCGGTCTAGATCGATGCCGAGCTTGATGTCATGGCGGCCATAGGCGTAGTGCGGGGGCAAATACAGGTTCGCCAAGCCCTGCCATCGGCGGGCATTGTTATGCGAGTCGAGATAGTAGTTGCCGCCGGCAGTATCGAGGGTGATGAAGTAGGGCTGGTTGCCGAGCGGAGTTAGCGCTAGGTTGTACTGGGAGAAATTGAAACCAGTCTCGAGGAGTTCGCTGCCGCGGAAGTAATGTTGGTCCTTGACGGTGGCAACATAAGCGGATTCCACGTCGGTCGGAGTGGTGGAGACCGGCTGGAGGGGCGAGAGGCCGGCGTGCTGGTCGTTGACATAGTTGAAAAGAAAGCTGGTGGTGAGGATGTTACGCG
>Ga0335079_10006586_pt1 | contig 13290 bp, 13 predicted proteins | sample Lox_Sample_33_FD_206719 | JGI IMG/M metagenome (GOLD analysis project Ga0335079, IMG submission 206719) | Soil microbial communities from Loxahatchee National Wildlife Refuge, Florida, United States - Lox_Sample_3.3 | ecosystem: Environmental > Terrestrial > Soil > Wetlands | place: USA... | reverse complement strand
CCCCCACTTCCTGCAACTGCGCTCGCCTTGTTTCACCATCGGAAAGCGCGACGTTGCTGATTAGATACCGTACTTTTGGACACCCAACAAGTGCCCAATCGTGCCCCCGTCTACCACTTTGAACACCGTGCCGGGCAAGGCGTTTCGCGGCTTCTTGCTGGCAGTCACATCCGTCGGCTGCTAATCTGCCAGCTACTTTGTAGAGCACATTGCTCCGATCTGCATTTCCTGTCATCTACTTCTGGTAGAAGGACGGTGGCGGCTACGGCAAGAACCGGTTTAGGAATGGAGGACTCATGGATCGAAAGAACTTTGCCAGCGGCACACCCTGGGAACCGGTTGCCGGTTACTCCCGCGTGGTGCAAGTTGGGCCTCACATTTATGTTTCGGGGACGACGGCTACGGGTGCCGACGGCCGGATCATCCCGGGAGATGCCTATACCCAGGCGGTCCAGACACTCAAGAACATTGAAGCCGCGCTCACTCGTGCGGGCGCGTCCTTAAAAGACGTCGTGCGCACGCGAATGTTCGTGACCAATATCGGTGATTGGGAAAAGGTCGGCAAAGCGCACGGCGAGTTCTTCCGGGAAATTCGGCCCGCGACCAGCCTGCTCGGCATCAGCGCGCTGGTGTCCCCGGAAATGCTCGTTGAGATCGAGGCCGAAGCCATCAAGGAATAAGCGCTCGGCGCGCGGTCACAAAAAATAAAATGGCGGGAACCGTCGCGCGGTCCCGCCATTCGTTGGGTGGGAGGGCAGCTTAGCGGCGTCTTTTCCTGGCCGCTTTTTTCCTGGCTTTTTTCGCGGGCTTTCTTGCCACTTTCTTCTTCACAGATTTTTTGGCCGGCTTCTTCTTGGCCGGCTTCTTTTTGGCAGGCTTCTTCTTGGCGGCCTTTTTCTTAGGCGTCTTCCTGGCGGCCGCTTTCTTCTTTTTTGGAGCAGATTTCTTCGGCGCTGCCTTCTTCGGAGGCGCGCCTCCGCCGCCGCCCGACGAAATGACCGGCTCTGGCGCCGGCTCTGGTTCGGGCGTGGGCAACTCGTCGTCCTCGTCTACCATGGTTGGTTCTTCTTCCTCTTCTTCCTCTTCGTCAAAATCCTCTTCCAGCGACTCGCCGAAGGCGCCGCTGTCACCGTAGTCATCCGTTTCATCATCACGACCGTACAGAATGGGATCATCGGAACGCATATTTCCTCCTGCGTATTGTCGGCCTAGAGCGCCGCCTGACGCCTCAGGCCCAGGGAATTAATAAGACAACGTGCGAAACGTCCCTGCTTTTCGTAACGGCGGGCGATTATAGCACGGCAGTTTCACCGGGCAGTATCGTGTATTCAATGCAGATTTGCGAGAGAAAACTTTCGCCGGGAAACATTCCTCCATGCCTCAGGGACCTCCCGGTGAATGAATGGCGAAAAGCGCGCCGCGATTCCTACTCGTAGGCGAGCGCGTCGATTGGGTCTTTCCGGGCCGCTTTGATTGCCGGATAAAACGCTCCCACAATGGCTCCCACAATGGCGATCAGGGTGGCGCGAACAATCCAGCCCCCGCTCACAACCACCATCACGAGGGGGAATCGATGGGCCAAGCCAAGCCTGGCGGCCAGGCTCACCGCAACGCCGAGGATAATCCCCCCCACGGCCAGCAGCACCGTTTCCCGCAGGACCACATTGACAATGTATAACCGGGAGGCGCCCATCGCCTTGAGAATCCCGATTTCCCGCGTCCGCTCCATCACAGCGGTATACATGGCCTGAAAAATCACGATGAACCCGATCACAACCGAAATCCCCACGACAATGTCGATAAAGGTCGAGAGCCCCGGATAATTGCTGGCAGTCATCATCGCCAGGTAAGCGGCCATAGATGTCGCAACATAGTGTTCCATGCCGGGAACGGCCTTGATTTCGTCGATCACGGCGTCGACATTTGCCGGATCATCGAGTTTGAGATAAAAGATCGTGGCCTTGTCGCGCGCGGCAATCAACTCCTGCAAAGTACTCAAGGGGAGGAACTTACGCCCGCCCTTTCCGCGCTCCACTACGCCGCAAATGCGAAACTGGTTGTTCAGAATGTCGATCGTGTCACCCACCTTGGCATGCTTGGACTGGGCGAACAAGTCGTCCACGATCACATCGTTCGGTCCTTGAAACGGCCCCCCCTGCAGGTAGTGGAAGGGGCCCGACATGCTTTGATAGCTGGGTAGATCGATGCCGGCAATGATCTCCAGCGTACCCCCCGTTGCTACCTGTGTAACCACCGGAGCGACACTTTTCACGTGGGGCAGCCTGGCCAGGATGTCGCCGATCTTGATCGGCATGGGCGCCCCGCTGAAGGCGCTGATGAAGGACGAGCCGGGCGGCCGTACCAGGATGTCGGCCCCGATTCCCGCCGTCCGGGTCCTTGAATCCTGCATCATCCCCAGGCACAGGCCAACGATCAGCAGGATCATGGTCACTTCGAGCGCCACGGCCACAATGCTGATCATCGACCGGATCGGCCGGTGCACCAGGTTCCCGACGACCATGCGGTTCATCATGCTCGTTTTTCTTTCTGGCTATTTGCCGCCGCTGCCCGCGCTGGCCCCGGATAAGGCCGGCCGAGTTTTGCTCACGCGTACAATCTCAGCCCCCGCGGGCTGCTCCAGCGCAAACTGATCGTCCGAGAGTGTGAGGTTCAGCTCCAGTTTGAGGATGTTGAGCGTGATGTCATAATTCTCGCGCGGGCGGTCAATTTCAATCGTGGTCGGAAATGGGATTCCGTTGAATTCCTTGTAGGTCACATAATGGGTGTCGCTCGTCACGTTTCCCTGCAAGTCGTAAATCCGCAGCCGGTGGGGTAGTAGATCAATCCGGCTGAACTCAATGCGGCGGGCAAGATGGCAGCCCTGCGGCTCGCATCCAATCACCATCAGCTCGTAGTCGGGCTGCTCGACGCGGTGCTTTTTCGAGTCCAGCACGATTTCATAGCCGTTTTCGAGCACCGGAATCTCGCAGGATGGCGCGGGGCAGCCCGGGCCCAGCGGCTGCAAGAGCAGGGCATTATAAACGTACTGCGGGCGCATGTTTTCCATGCGCTTCTCCGGTTGGTAAGCGGTCTCGTTATCCGGACCGGTCACGAACTTGTTCTTGGGAGGAATCCAGAGCTTGAATTCCTTGCCGTCGCTCACCATGTCGAACGCCGTGTTGCGTACCACCGGCATCAGGCCTTTCAGCCTGAGCATGTCGGGCTTGCGGGCCAATACATATCCCCGGATCTCCTTGTAGTCGGTAATACGACCGCTCTTCGGATCGCCTGCGGAGGCGTCGATATCCACCGTCGCCTGCAAGGATTGAATCCGCCCTGCCTGCGCATTGACAAAGTCGATTAAGTCCTGCTGGCTCGCAGTTTTCAGGGGGGCGTTTGAGATTTGGCGTTCGATCGGACGCGTGCGGAAAAGACACCCCGCGAGAGGGAATGTGCCTGCAAACACACAGACAGCCAGCAACCACCGAAAATGAAGACGACCCATTCCTCTCCTGATGCCGGGACAGTCGCGAACGCGGTTCAGCGACCCTGGTTCAGCAAACCTGGAATATCTGATTAGTATACGGCACAGAAGGTTGCAGAACTTCCGCTGGCAGAGGAGGTTCCGCCTTGTTCAACGCCCGGCCATGGCTCGCCGGAAGGCGGCGACATTGCGGTCATGTTCGGCCAGACTGGTCGCGAAGCGATGATGTCCGTTGGCATCGCTCACAAAATACAGGAATTTTGTCTGGCCCGGGTGCAGAGCCGCTGCCAGCGCCGTTCGCCCCGGGTTCGCAATCGGACCCGGCGGCAAGCCGGCAAAGCGGTAAGTGTTGTAGGCGGAATTCACAGCCAGGTCGGCATGATGGAGGCTTCCCTGATAGCTACCCGCCAGCAGTTCGGCATAGATAACGCTGGGATCGGCATCGAGCGCCATCTTCAAAGCCAACCGGTTGTAATAGACGCTGGCAACGAGCGGACGCTCGTCAGGAGCGGCGGTTTCCTTTTCCACGATCGATGCCATGGTGACTACCCTCGGAACATCGACGCCCGCCCCGGCCGGAATCAATCCGAGTTCGCGCGCCACCTGCCGGAACTGATGCACCATCGCGGCCGCCATTTCTTCCAGACTCTGGGTCCGCGTGAACTGGTAAGTGTTTGGATACAGATATCCCTCGAGCGTCTTCGCATCTGGCGCGAGGTCGGAGACCAGTTGCGTCTGCGTTCTGGCCAAACGGAGAAAATCTGCCGCCGAACACAAGCCGGCGTCCTCCATCGCCTTGGCGATGTCGAACATCGTATAGCCTTCCGGAATCGTTACCACGTGGAAGTAAATATCGCCGCGCGCGACGCGGTCAAAGACTTGCGGCAGCGTGGCCTCGTGCTCAAAAAGATATTCGCCTGCCTTAAGGGTTTGCTTGCGGTGCGTCGCATGCCACAGCCGGAACGCCAGCTCGCTGCGGATAATCCCAGCTTTCTTCAACTCCAACGCAATGCGCCGGGTCGAATATCCCGGACGCAGCATCACGAACTGCTTCTCCGCCGGCTGGACTGGAGCATAGACATGCCAGGCGGCATAACCTGCTGCCGCCGCCAAAACTATCACCAGAAATGTAATGAAAACACGCAAGATTCAGTTTAGATGCTCGCTCCAGCTTGCACCAAACCACGGATGTGGGGAAGCTGCCGAGGGTAACAAGGCAAGTCAAAGTCAGAAGTCACAATTCCGGCCAATTCGACTTCCGACGTCTGATTTTCAACGGTAGGTTTCTACTTCTTCAATTTGGCTTCCGACTTTTGACTGTCTCATTCCCCCAGCCAGTCCGCCCACGGCTTCATGGTCTCGACATGACCGCAGATAATCTTGAGTGCGCCCGTAATCGGAATCGCCAGCACAAGTCCGACCGCACCCCAGATCGCTCCCCAGAAGAGAAGCGCAATCGTCACCGCCAGGGGATTCAGCCGCAACCGGCTTCCCAGCAGCTTGGGGTAAAGCACGTTGAGAGCGATCAGATGCATGGCGACCACGGTAATCACGATCAGGACCAGGTCGCCCGGCTCCAACTGGCCCAACCCGACCATGATCGGAGGAATCAGCGCCAGCACAATTCCCAGATACGGCACCAGACTCAGAAAACCGCTGAGAAAGCCCACAAAATAGAAGAACGGAACACGCAATAACCCGAAAATCCCGACGCTGGCAACCGAAATCATCAGCCCGATCAGCAGGTTTCCTACAATAAAGCTCCGCAGCATCTTGCCAATCAATCCCAGCGTCACAAATGCCGTGTGGCGGTGTTCCAGCGGAAACAGCATCACCGTGGCCGACCGGGCGTGGTTGTGCCACGTCAGCAGAAAATAGGTCAGGAACGGAACGAACGAGGTCGCCAGAAAAACTTCCGTCACCGTGCCCGCGCCATGTGTCAGCAGGTCGGACCAGCTGGTCACCTGCCGCACCGCAACCACGTTAGGCGCGCCCGGCCCTTCGTCATTCACCACCTCGCCGGTTTTCTCGATCTTCTCGGCCTGCTGCCGGACCGGCTGCAAGATGGATCGTATCTTCGCCGAGTACTTGGGAACGTTGTCGGCAAACACCAACGCTTCCGTGTACGAGGCGACCGTAATACCGTAGAGCACGGCCAGCAGCAACAGGATGCCGAGCAGCGCCGCAACCGGCCGCGGCAGATGGAATCGCTCCAGCGCCTCCACTACCGGCGAAAGCGTAAAGCTCAGCAGAATGGAGAAAAACAATACCGCCAGCACCGATTCGCCATAATAGGCGAACATGATAATCAGCCCAATCCCGAGCAGCGTCAGCGACCAGTGATGCGGGCGGATTGTTTCGGCGGCATTCATCGAGCCACTGGGCAATCATTCTGCCTGAGTGGAGCGCGATTTGCACGAAGTAAACCGGAACTTCCGCACCGGAACTGAGAAACCTTGACGTTCCGCTCGCTCCCATCCATCATCGAGCCATGCCGGAAACTGCGCTGAAGCGCCGCGTGCTCGCTCTCGATGTCGGCTCGAAACGCATCGGCGTCGCCGTTTCCGACCCGCTCAGCATCACGGCGCAGGGTCTCGAGACCATTCAGCGCCAGAATAAGCGCCGTGATCGGGAAGCGCTCGGCGCGGTACTCAAGAAGTATGACGTGGGAGAAATTGTCGTCGGCTTGCCGTTGCGCCTGAGCGGCGCCGAGGGGACGCAGTCCGGGAAAATGCGCGCCTTCGCCGAGGAACTCCACGCTCAGTTCGGCTTGCCGGTCCATCTCTGGGATGAGCGCTGGACTTCGACCGAAGCGAATCGACTGCTGCGGGAAACAAATATGTCGATCGCGAAACGCGGGCAGGCAGTGGACAGGATGGCGGCGGTGCTGATTCTGCAGTCGTGGCTCGAGGCCCGTAGTGCGGGCAGCCGCCCGGCCGGCGAAGACATACCTTAGCTGTTGGAGAAGTCCGTTTCAGGACTTGGCTTCAGCGTGCGGTCTGGGCGCGGCGTGCTCGTGCGCGTGGCCGGGATCCTGGCCGAGGCCGCCGTAACGCCGTTCGCGCTTCTGATATTCCTCGATGCCTTCGAGGAGATGCATTCCCCGAAAATCTGGCCAGAGAGTTTGCGTGACGTAAATTTCCGCGTAGGCAAGCTGCCACAACAGGAAGTTGCTGAGCCGCATTTCCCCGCTGGTACGGACGACAAGATCAGGATCGGGGAGATCGCGCGTGTACAGGTTCTCGCTGATAGCTTGCTCGGTGACATCCAGATGATCAAGGCCGCCGTTGCGGGCTGCCGCTTCGGCCAGTGACCGGAACGCGTCGACAATCTCACTTCGTGCGCTGTAATTCAGCGCCAGCGTCAGGATCATGCCGGTGTTCGCGCCCGTGGCATCGCTGGCCTCGGCCATCTCGCGCTGCACAACCGGCGGCAACTCGTGCTGGCGGCCGATGTAACGCAAGCGGATGTTGTTGTCGTTGAGTGTTTTGATCTCGGCTTTCAAATAGCGGCAGAGAAGCCGCATCAGGAAATCGACCTCAGACTTGGGGCGCTTCTTCCAGTTTTCCTCGGAGAAGGCGTAGAGCGTGAGGGCGGGAATGCCGATGCGGGCGGCGGTCTCGACCGTGGAGCGAACGCTGGCGACTCCGGCGCGGTGTCCGGCAACGCGCGGCATATGGCGGCCCCGGGCCCACCGCCCGTTTCCGTCCATGATGATGGCGATATGCTGAGGCAGACGCGCGGGATCAAGTCGCAGGAAAACTTCCGATTCCTTGCGGTTCATCCCAGCGGGAACCGTGTGTCGCAAAGGAACCTCTCGGAGTCGAAGCTAACACAGGCCATTAGCCAGCGCAATGCACCCAAAGACGCGGCTTCGCGGTCCTGCTAGCGCGCCTCCTCGGGCACGATGGCGAGCAACAAGCGTTCCGTATGCCGGATCGCGATGAGTTCGGTGCGCGCGCCAATCCGGGCGTCGGCGAGCAGCCGGTGCAGGTCATCGACGCCGGCGACGGGCTTTCCGCCTAACGCCACAATCACGTCTCCTTCGCGAATTCCCGCGGCGCGCGCGGGGCTGCGCTCCTCCACTCCCGCCACAACCACGCCAGTTTCCTTCGGCAGGTTGTAGAAGCGCACCACGCGCCGATGGATGGGAACGGTCTGTGCCGAGATGCCGATGTAGCTGCGACGAATATAGCCGTCACGCAGCAGGCGGCTCGCGACGAACTTTGCCGTGTTAATTCCAATCGCGAAGCAGATGCCTTGCGCCGGCAGAATGGTCGCGGTGTTCACGCCGATAACTTCGCCGCGCGAATTCACCAGCGGCCCGCCGGAATTCCCCGGATTGAGCGCCGCATCGGTCTGAATCACATCCTCGATCAACCGTCCTGAATACGAGCGCAGCGACCGGCCGAGAGCGCTGATCACGCCGGCCGTCACCGTCGATTGGAAACCATAAGGATTGCCAATCGCAATTGCCATTTGCCCAGCACGCAATTGCTGCGAATCTCCAAACTCAGCGGGCTGCAATGCGGGGGCGTCGCTGTCGATCAGGTTCACGCGGATCACGGCGAGATCGGTTGCAGGATCGTCGCCGACCGTGTGCGCGTGAACGCGTCGCCCGCCGGAGAGCGTAATTTCAATGCTCGTCGCGTCGTGAACGACATGGCTGTTGGTGAGGATCAGGCCGTCGGGCGTAAAGACAAAACCCGATCCGCCTCCCCGCCGTTCGCGCGGTTCGCCGGAGCGTGTGCGGCCTCCTGCCTGCCGCACTTCAACGTTGACCACCGACGGGCTGACTCGATCGACGGCCCTGGTTACAGCTTGCGAATAAGCGTCGAGAAGCGAAACGTCGGCATGAAGCGCTGCGACGGCATCGGCGGGCGAATCGGCCGGCCGGGAAGCGGAATCCTCGGAAAGAACGGCGATGAAATCGTTTGCGAGCATGTTCGATAGATGCCGGCGGATTCGCTTTTGATTCCCAGCGCGTCCTTCCTAGAGGCAGAGGCAATGGATTGTCATCCTGGAGGGGCGCTTTTTGCGAAGTGAGGAGAGGGCTGGACTGGTCGTCAATCCCTTTCGGACCGCGCCTGAGACGAGTCTTTTTAGAGAAGCAAGCGATCAGAAGAGCACAGGACGGCTACGAAGCCAACTCTTCAACTTCCGGAAGCCGCAGGTTGCACTTCGTCAGCGCCTTGGTCAGCGCTTCCTCGATCAGCTTTTCGTGGCAATTTCTTGAAATCGCGATTTCCGAGACCAACAGGTAGCGGGCCCGCTCCAGCATCTTCTTTTCGCGAAACGACAACGACTTCCCCTGCGCCAGCAGCAGCAGGCTTTTCAGCACCATCGCGACATCGGACAGCGCGCCGGTGCGCATCCGATCGGAATTTTCCCGAAAGCGGTCTTTCCAGTCGCCCGCGCTAATGCATTCCCCCGAAGACAAATACTCCACAATTTTCTGGACTTCGCCGTTCCGGACGACCGGCCGAATGCCGATACTTTCGACGTTGTGGAATGGGACCCTTACTTTCAGATTGCTGGAGGCAATGCTGACGACATAGAACTTTTCGACCTGGGAGCCAACCGTAAGACTCGCAATTTGTTCGACGATCCCGACACCGTGATTGGGGTACACGACCTTGTCGCCAATGTGGAAAACCTGGCCGTTGTTCATGGGAGGAGGCCCCCCGCCACGGGGCCGAAGAGTCAACTTCAGTCTAGCCGACCCGGACAAGCAAAGCAAATAAGGGCTCTTTCCCGAAATGGGATGGTTCCGTCTGGCTCAGATCCGACCGGGGCAAGCCGCCGCAGATAGAGCGGGAGACGCTGCATACTGCTCGCTCTGCCATCCACACGGCATATTAGAATTAATACTTTACAGGTGGAGTGCCTAGTCAAAACAGGATACGGGCGGGCGATTCGCCGCACTCTCCAACCCTCCTCGAACCCGATCTAACCTGCCAGACTCCCGGCTCAACGATCCCCATCGGCCGTTTTGGGAAAGAGCGGCGAGAGGGTGGGTGAAACGCAGCAACCGACTGCCTGGTCCGCCGTTTGGCTGGGCCCGAGCGTTTATAATGTCCCTCGCGCCTTTCCAGGACTTTGCATGACCGATCAGATCAAGAAAAAGCTTCAAGAAGAACTGAACACGCTAGAGCGCGAGCTGGCCTACGACATTCCGCGGGAGCTGAAGAAAGCGGCTGCCCTCGGCGATCTGAGCGAAAATGCCGAATATCACATGGCCAAGCAGCGTCAGGAGTTCCTGAAGGCGCGCGTTCGCCAGCTCGGGCAACGCCTGGCCGAGCTTTCGCTGATTAACATGAACAACATCCCCAAGGACAAGGTGGGCTTGGGCTCGACCGTGAAGGTCTACGACAATTCGAAAGATGCGGAAGTGGAATACCAGCTGGTGACGAGCGAGGAATCGGATGTGGCGGCCGGCAAGATCTCGACCACCTCGCCCATCGGCCGCGCGCTGCTGAACAAGAAAGTGGGCGACAGCGCGGTCGTCGTGACCCCCGCCGGGAACCGCGAAATGGAGATTTTGAAGCTCTCCACCATCCACGACCTGGCGAATCTTGGCGGCGAAGCAGGATCGAAATAATTCGCTTTGCTTAAATGACTCAGATTCTTATGAAAAAGGCCGGTGCAGCATGAGCTGGACCAGCGGCGTGGGCCGCGCCTGCGGCGTTCTCCTCGACGCCATTGTGCGCTTGCTCGCGCTCTCGCGCATCAACCCCAACGTGCTTACGCTGATGGGACTGGTGGTGAACACCTACGCTGCGTTTTTGTTTGGCTATGCCAACGGCGACAACCAGCGACGCCTGTTCTTCTACGCGGGCCTGGTGATCATCGGCAGCGGATTCTTCGATCTGGTGGACGGCCGGGTAGCTCGCGCCTCGAACCGCGTGACCCGCTTTGGGGGATTTTTTGATTCCGTTGTGGATCGCTATAGCGACGCCTCCCTGTTTCTGGGCTTGCTGGTGTTCTACGGCCGCGGCAACCGTTTCTTCTATGTGGTGCTGGCCGCGATCGCCATGATCAGCGCCATCATGGTGAGCTACGCGCGCGCCCGCGCCGAATCGCTCATCGGCACCTGCCGCGTCGGTTTCATGGAACGCCCGGAGCGCCTGGTGCTGCTCATCATCGGCGCACTGTTCAACGTAATGGCCCCCGCGCTCTGGGTAATCGCCGCCCTTTCTACTATCACCGTGGTCCACCGCATCATCTATACCTGGCAGCGCACGCGGGAGATGGATGCACCGGTGACCGGACGCGCCGCCTGAGTTCCTGCCGAAGCCGGCCATTCACCACGCCTGGCTGCCCAGCCGCGCAGGCCGGAACCCGGATGCTAGACTATGACGGCAAATCTTCAGGGTGAGGGTGCGAGTCTGTGGCAGATCCAATTTTAGTGGTGCATGGCGGCGCCTGGGCCATTCCTGACGAGATGGTCGAGGCACACTTGAATGGCGTGCGCAATGCCGCGGCCGCGGGCTGGCGCGTGCTTGAGAAGGGCGGATCGGCACTGGATGCGGTGGAAGAAGCGATCGTCGTCATGGAAGACGACGAGACGTTCGATGCGGGCCGGGGCAGCTTCCTGAACCGCGACGGCAAGGTGCAACTCGACGCCTTCATCATGGATGGCGCCTCCCTGCGCGGCGGCGGCGTGGGCTGCGTCGAGCGCCTGAAGAATCCCGTGCGGACGGCGCGCAAAATTCTCAGCGACAGCTCGCATGTCTACTATGTCGGCGAAGGTGCCGAGCGTTTTGCCGCCGAGCACGGTATCGCGCTTTGCCGCAACGAGGACCTCGTCATTCCCCGTGAGGTCGAGCGCCTGAAGGAATATCAGGCGCAGGAAGCGACGCACGGCAACGATCTGTTCGCGCCCCAGATTTCCCATGACACGGTTGGCGCCGTTGCCCTCGATCGCGCCGGAAACATCGCTGCGTCGACTTCAACGGGCGGAACATTGAATAAAGATCCCGGCCGGCTGGGCGATTCCTCGCTGATCGGTTGCGGCTGTTATGCCGACAATACCAGCGCAGCCGCGTCCACCACGGGATGGGGCGAGCCCATCATGAAGCTGGTGCTGGCGAAGTGGGCGACGGATCGCGTCGCCTCGGGAAATCTGCCGCAGTGGGTGGCGCAGGAAGCGATGAATTATCTGAAGCAGCGGCTCGACGGGCATGGCGGGATTATCCTGCTTGACGGGCAGGGGCGACTTGGGATCGCGCACAACACGCCACGGATGGCCTGGGCGGTGCGGACGGCGGCGGGGCTGAAGGCGGGGACGGAGCGATAGGCCTGGAACAGAGCCGCTATGGAGAACATCCAATGGCGGGAGTATCTGGCCAATTCGACTCGCTACCGGGAACCGCGGCGCATCGCTCATAACTTGCTCCTTGCGGTCATCGTGATCTTCCACTTCGCAAGTAGAGCGTGGTCCCGCGGACTGGAATCCGGGTCCTGATTCTAGAACTCCACGTGCAAGCGGAATGATGGCACGAGGACAGGACCGCGGTCGCGGTTGTAGCCGGGATTGTCGATGTGCTGCACGCCGGGGGCGAGGAAAATGCCGCGCCAGAGGTGGGTGGTGTAGTAGGACTCGAAGATGGTTTCGCGGCCGTAGTTTAAGTTGCTCGCGCGGCCGGACGCGGGGTCGCCGTCGCCCAGCAGGAAGCCCAAACCGCCCAAGCGCAAATATTCCTGATGATCTCTGGCAATGCCGTTGGTGACGACCGCGACACCGGCGCGGTCATAGCGACGATGCCACCACGCGCCGCGCGCGCCCAGGCCGATCGCGACGGTCAAGTCGACTTCGGTATACGCGAACGATTCGGTCTTGCCGTTGTCCCAGCCGAAACGGGTGAAAGCGGTGAGGTTGTGCGCGAGTTCCTGCTCGACATTTGCGCCGAATCCATACTTGCACGTGATGTGCCACGGATGATTCGTAATGTCGGGCACGGCAACCATGCCGTGCTCATATTGCGCAATCGCGTCGCGATAGATCCCCATGTTCGCGTAGTTGGTGTAGGCGAGCAACCGCACCACGCCCGACCTGTTTGGGATAAGCCCACGGCGCAATTCGTATTCGTAGCTCTCGGAATGCGCCTGCCACGGCTTCCACACAAGATCAATGCCGTTGGCCACCTTGGGCATGAGCGCCTCAGCAAAACGGAATCCCCAGTTGCCGTCCTCATAGTCGGCGGTCAATCCGACCGTGTAGCCGCGCGTGTCAGCGGGATAGTCGTAAGCGCCGTTGTTGTCGGTCGTCCAGTTGATGAATTGGAGGTGGGTGTCGGAGCCAACGGAATTGACGTCGAAGAAGTCCGGAATGCTGAACTTGCCAAAGCGGAGTTCGACCCGGCGACGGGGAAGTTCGTCAAACAGTGAAAAAGCGTTGCGCCCATTTTCGACTCTGTCTTTGCTGAGCGCGAATACCTTGTGGATCATGCCGCGGCCAAGATAAGGAGTCTTGCTCAGCGACGGATTGCGCACGATATCCAGATCCGTGTTTCCCGCCAGGCCAAAGCCGAGGCTGAGCGCCGCCCCACCGGCTTCTTCGATATCCACCAGCACTTCGGTCGAGTTGTTCAATCGCAGGCCGGTGTAAAGCGTGAGCACGCGGGAAGTGGCTTTTTCATAATTGGGACTCAGGCTGTGCGTGCCGCTATACGCAGCGGGGAACGGCGGGTGAGCCTGAAAAATGAAATTGGCCTGTCCGGAGAGCCAGAACCGCGTGTCGCGGAGGTGCGGGAGCAGGGCGGGCGTATCGTCGTCAGGAGCGGAATCGGAAGATTCGGCCATAC
>Ga0335079_10006585_pt1 | contig 13291 bp, 12 predicted proteins | sample Lox_Sample_33_FD_206719 | JGI IMG/M metagenome (GOLD analysis project Ga0335079, IMG submission 206719) | Soil microbial communities from Loxahatchee National Wildlife Refuge, Florida, United States - Lox_Sample_3.3 | ecosystem: Environmental > Terrestrial > Soil > Wetlands | place: USA... | reverse complement strand
CGAACGCCTCGTGCTGACGGGCCAGCAGGCCGGCCTCGGGCGGCCGCCACTGTGCGGCGGCGAAGTCGCCGGTGACGGACGGGCGGCGGACCAGGACCCGGCGCAGCGGAGCGGACATCGACCGCACCCCGAACCGCGGCCTCGCGGCCGTCGTGTCCCCGGCTGCCCCGGCAGCGCCTCCAATGGTCATGCGGCTCCAGCCTGTCGTTCCCGGCTCGTCCCATGATGCCCCAAGCTCCGCGCGATGCCCTGCGCGCGGGAACTGGCCCACGGGCCGCCGTTACGAGACCTGCGCGAACCCGCGCGAGACCCGCTCTTGTCAGTCGAGTGGCTGGTGGCCGATGGCCGGCGGCTCACGGCCCGCGAGCAGCCAGCCGCCCGCGGCCGCGATGAGCGGCATGCCGACGAGGATGAGCAGCAGGTTCCCAGTGGGGATGCTGGACAGCTCGGAAAGGTTCTCCAGGTGGTTGTCCCATGAATAGCCGATGGCGGCGGCGTAGGCGGCCGCCGTGCCGACCACCGCGCCGGTCAGGCCGAGGGCGGCGGCGGTCACGGCGGTGAGCGAGCGGCGGCTCCAGCCACTCGCCCCGGTGGCGGTCAGGGTGCGCAGGTCGCTGGCGCTTTCGCTGCGGATGAGGCCGACGCTCATGGCCAGCACGCCCAGCGCGAGGACGATGCCGAAGACGGTGGCCCAGTTGATGATCTCCGACGACGCCGGGATGCTGGACTTGGTCTCGATGGTCATGCCCGCCGCGGCCGCCGTCAGCCTGGCACTGGTGATCTGGCCCGCGGTGGGAGGGCTGGGGGTCTGGATGAGCCAGCCCTGCGTGACGGGGTGCAGGCCGAGCGTGCGGATGGCGTGCTCGGTGATCACGGTGTTGGGCGCCGAGGTGCCGGGCGGCAGGGCGCTGACCTCCTGGATCACCGGGTTGGCCAGGCAGTCGCTCTTCGGGCACGGGAAGGACGGCGTGCCGGAACCGTGGCCGCCTGGCCCGCTCGGGCCAAAGTAGTTGCCGTAGACGAGCTGCATGCGGGAGATGCCCGACAGCCCGGGCCGCATCGTGAGGACGTCGGCGGCGGGATCGATCTGGGAGGCCTTGATGCCGTAGGCCCGCAGCAACTGCGGCGTGGCCACGTAGACCGGGCCGGTGAACTGCCGCCCGGCCGCGGCGTGCTGCAGGCTGGCGCTCGTCCCGTCGAGCTGGACGATGTCGTGCGAGCCGAGCGCGGCGGCGATGCCGCGTGCGGTACTGGCCCACGACTGCGGCTTGCTCCCCGTCACCGGCCCGCTGCCCGGCTCAGTGCCTGGTCCGCCCTGCCCGCCTGGCCCGCTCCACGTGTAGACGATGAGCTGGTCCGATGCCAGGTTCGGCCCGGCGTAGTCGAGCACATTGCCGAAGCGCTGCGCCGACAGGATGCAGATGAGGGCGGCGATCAGCACGCCGAGGCTGATGGCCGCCAGCGCCGAGCCCGCCCGGGCCCGGTAGCGGGCCAGGTCGCGCAGGGCGAGGCGGACCGTGACCGGGGCTCGCCGCCCGAGCCTGGCCAGCGCCGTCAGGCACATCGGGGCCAGCAGGATCACCGCCGCGATGAGGGCGATGAGTCCGAACACCAGCTCGCGTGCCCCGCCACCGTTGCCGTTGCTCTTGCCCGAGAAGACGAACAGGGCGACGGCGATGACCAGGGCGATGACGCCGGGCAGGGCCGAGCGGTGTACCTGTTTCGGGGGCGCGGGCCGGCCGGACAGGGCCGTGACGACCGGGACCCGGGTGACGGCGCGGGCCGGCCGGGCGGCGGCGAAGAAGGTGGCCACCACGGCCAGGGCCATCGCCGGGCCGATGACCACCCACGGCAGCTGGAACGGGCCGATCGTGTGGTGGGCGTCGGCCTCGACGCGCGGCCGGTAGGCCAGCCAGGCGGCCAGGCCCACCGCGGCCCCGATCAGTGTGCCGGTCACGCCCACCAGGAGGCCGTTGGCCCGGACGACGAGCCGGATGTTCGTGTCCGCGGCGCCCTGCGCGCCGAGCATCCCGAGCGAGCGCAGCCGGCGCTGCGCCAGCACCGTGAACCCGCCCACCGACACCAGGGCTATGAGGAGCATCCCGAGCGTGGCCAGTGCGAGCACGATGGTCTCGGGGTTGAGCGCGTTGGCCGACCGCCTGGCCGATGAGGTCTGGACGTTCGGCCCGATAGCTGTGGCCCTTACTCCCCGGGCGTCGAACAGCACAGTGACCTGGGTCGGCGAGCGGACCTGGCCCGGCACGACGAGGGCGAACTCGTCGAGCAGATTCTCGGGGTTGGAGACGATGCCGGTGACGCGCCGGGCGGTGCCGCCGGCGTGCCACACGTCACCGATCTTGAGGTTGAAGGCGGATGCCACGCCGCTGGTCACGGCCACCTCGCCGGGGCCGGCCGGGAAGTGCCCGGCGGTCAGCGAGAGCAGCGGCTGCCCGAACGGGCCGTGCGGATTCTGGGCGCGCAGCTCATAGCTGCTGATCGAGCCGGGGATGGCGACGGCCTGGTTCTCGATGACGTCGACGCGGCCGAAGCGCTGCCGCAGCGCCGCGATCTGGGCGGCCAGGTGCGGATCCGGTGTCTGGAACGTGGCGAGGTCGGTGGCGGTGCCGAAGCCCGCGTTGGCCTGGGGCGGTGTGTCGGCGGCCACCGCCGCCCCGACGACCGTGGCGGCCACCGCGACGACGATGAGCGCCAGGACCAGCAGCTGCTGGCGCCACTCGCGGCGGAACTGCCGCCAGGCCCAGCGGGTCACCGCCCGGCGGGCGGGACCGCCGCCGTTGCCGGTTTCCGCTGCGGCCGGGCGCTCGCGCAGCGCCGTGCTCATTGGGCCGGCCCGGGCGCGAGCAGCGATTCGGGGCCGGGCGGCGGCGAGGTCTGGTCCACGACGCGCCCGTCCCGCAGGAACACGACCCGGTCGGCCCACGAGGCCAGCTGCGCGTCGTGGGTGACCACCACCGCCGCGACGCCCCGCTTGCACGCGGCGTGGATCAGCCGCATCACCTCTTCGGCGTTGACCGAGTCCAGCGCCCCCGACGGCTCGTCGGCCAGCAGCAGCCGGCGGTCCCCGACCACCGCCCGGGCGATCGCCACCCGCTGCCGTTCCCCGCCGGACAGCTCGCCGGGGAACCGGCCGGCCCGCCCGGCCAGGCCGAGCTCGTCCAGGGCCCGCATCCCGGTGGCACGGGCCTTCCTGGCGGTCACCCCGTCGAGCTCCAGCGGCAGCGCGACGTTCTCCGCCGCGGTGAGCCCGGGCAGCAGGTTGAAGTCCTGGAACACGTAACCGATCGAGCGGCGCCGCAGCCGGGCCTTGGCGTTGCGGGACATCCCCGCCAGCGCCCGGCCGCCGACCAGCACCTCGCCGCTGGTCGGCTCCTCCAGGCTCCCGGCGATGGTCAGCAGGGTGCTCTTGCCCGACCCGCTGGGGCCCATCACCGCCACCATCGCCCCGTCGTCGAGCGACAGGTCCACCTCGGCCAGCGCGTGCACCTCGGCCGCGCCCTTACCGTAGGTCTTCGACACCCCGCGCAGTTCCAGTGCGCTCACCGTCGTACCCCCGTCCTGGGCCGCAGCCGCGGCAGCGGCCACGGCGCGGGCTCCGGCGTTTCCACCGCGGCACGCTTGAGGCGGCCGTCGGCGGAGTCCAGCCACCTGATCACCGAGTCGAGCCGGAACAGCTCCGCGTCGACCACCAGCGCCAGCCCCAGGTCGGACTCGGCCTCGTCCTCCTTCAGCCGGGTCCACTGCTGCATCAGCTCCACCAGGTACCGGCGGTGCACCTGGATCACCGCGTGCACGTCGGTGCCCGGCACCCGCAGCGCCACCAGCACCTTCATGACCAGCTCGTCGCGGGGCGGCGAACTCAGGTCCGGCGGTGTGCGCAGCCAGCCGGCCAGTTCCTCCTGGCCGGCCCCGGTGATCCGGAAGCCCTTCTGCGGGCCCTCATCCCCGGCGCCGTCGGACTCGATCAGCCCGTCGCGCTCGAGCCGCTGCAGCGTTGTGTACACCTGGCCGACGTTCAGCGGCCAGACCTCGCCGGTTCGCGCCTCGAATTCCTCGCGGAGCTGCAGGCCGTACTTGGGCCCTTCGCTGAGCAGTGCCAGCAGGGCGTGCCGGACGCTCATGGCGATATCCCGTCCAGTATCATGCAAAGTATGATACTGAGTATATAGGTCGCTGTCGAGCCAGGCTCTGGCGTGGTGCGGCACAGCCCGGTCACCGTGCGGCGAAAGCTCGTGACCAGCGGAAACGGGTTGGCCAGGAGCGGGCCCGGTCAGCGGGGGCCGGGCCCGGCCGGGCTGGGCGGGGCTCCGGTCAGCCCGGCAGGCCGGTCAGCGGACGGGCCCGGGTCATGCGGCGGGGTGTGCAGGCCGGCAGGCCGGGCAGGCCGGGGCCAGGCGGTGAGATGTGCGGGCCGGCCGGTGGCGAGCTGACGGAGGGCCGGGTGCCCGCCGCAGCGGGTCAGCCAGGCGTCAGGCGGCCAGCCCAGTGACGCGGACCGCCGTCAGCACCCGTCGTAGGCCGTCCAGTTGGACGCGCCACCCGCGGCGATGGCGTTGTCGAATATCTGGTCCTGGTATGCGGGGCCGGCGACGCCGAACTCGCTGGCCGCACCGCCGTATGTTTCCCAGGTGCCGAGCAGGAACTGGTACGCCCCGCCGCCGTTGCCGGGCCCCCAGGCGTAGCTGCCGCCCTCTTCGGCATTGCGGATGCAGACCCCCAGCGCAGAGTCGGCGGCGTCCCCGCCGCTGACCGGTGGCGGTGGCGCCGCGCTCGGCGCCGGTGCTGCTGCCGCTGCCTGGTGGGCCTGGTGGGCCTGCTGGGCCGCCTGCTGCGCGCGCTCCGCGCGCTTGGCAGCCAGCTTCGCCTTGCCGGCCTTCCCGGCGCCGACGTCGCTGCGGACGACCGTGGTCACCCGGTCGCCGGTGAAGGCCGTCCCGGTACCGACCACCGCCATCGCGTCGTGTGAGGACGCGGGCACCGCGGATCCGCCGTGCAGGGCCACGAAGGCCGCTGCCGCGGTGGCGAGCGTCGCCGCGGCCACCACTGGCACCACTACCGGTGCCCGGAGCCTGATGGGTGTCTTGGGCTTGGCGTGACGGCTGGCCACGATCCCGGCCGGCACCCCGGCCGGCGCTAGTACTCGTGCCCCCGCCGGCGCCAGTACCGGTGCCCGGAGCCTGACGGCAGGCGTCTTGGGCTTGGCATGACGGGCCGCTGCGGGCATCCCGCTCCTGTCCGCGAGACCTCGCGTCCACCCGGCGAGCCGACGCCTGCTGGCGTCAGGTGGCACGGGGGACGCCTGTCCTGGGGGAACCTACTTGAGCCACGGCGGCCTGCGCGTGAAAACGCGAGAATAGGTTGCTGGCCAGGGGAAACTCTGCTAACGGCGGGTAGTTGGGCCGGAACCGACAGCAGTATCAGGCCAGCCGCTCCGGTCGGTGCCCGGTCCCGTGCACACGGTGATCGCGTCCGTGGCCGTCGCCTCTCAGCAGGCCGCCGGCGCCGGTGAGCCGCCGCCGAGCGGGCTCACGGCCCCGATGTGCTGGTCAGTTACAGTGGCTGGATGCCGGGGCCGCGCCGAGCTCAGCATGTCCACCCGGACGTGATACTCGCCGTGCTGTCGCTGTCGGCCCTGGTGTACGCGGTCCTGAGTTCGGCGGTGATCCCGGCGCTGCCGACGATCCAGCACAGCCTGCATGCCAGCGAGACGGGCGTCACCTGGCTGCTGACCGGGTTCCTGCTCTCGGCCTCGGTCGGCACGGCGATCATCGGCAAGCTCGGCGACATGTACGGCAAGCAGCGGCTATTGGTGTGGACGCTGCTGGTCCTCGCCGCCGGGACCCTGCTCGCGGCGATGGCCAGCACGCTGCCGGTGCTGATCGTGGCCCGGGTCGTCCAGGGCGTGGCGGGCGGTATCTTCCCGCTCTCGTTCGCGATCGTCCGGGACGAGTTTCCCGCCGACCGGGTCGCGGGGAGCATCGGCCTGATGTCCGCCATCCTTGGGGTCGGAGGCGGGCTCGGGCTGGTCGTCGGCGGCCTGATCGACGAGCACCTGAGCTGGCACTGGCTGTTCTGGATTCCGCTGCCGATCATGGTCCTCGCGGCCGCCTGCACCTGGCGCTACATCCCCGAGTCCCAGGTCCGCTCGCCAGGCCGGGTCAACTGGGCCGCGGCGGTGCTGATGACCACCGGCATCTCCGGCGTGCTCATCGCGATCGCCCAGACCACGGTCTGGGGCTGGACAAGCCCGGCCACGCTGGCGCTGCTGGCGTCCGGCCTGGCCGTGTGCGGGCTGTGGATCGGTGTGGAACTGCGCAGCAGCAATCCGCTGATCGACATGACGATGATGCGGGTCCGCGGGGTATGGACCGCGAACCTGGCGGCCTTCCTGCTCGGTGCGGGGCTGTACTCCTGTTTCCTGCTGCTGCCGCAGTTCGCCCAGCTGCCGAGGAGCACCGGCTTTGGCTATGGGGCGTCGGTCGTGGCAGCGGGCCTGTTCCTGCTGCCGTGCGCGCTCGGCATGGGCGTGCTGGGCTCAATGGCGGGCCGGGTCCAGCGGCGCTTCGGGTCACGGCGCGCGCTGATAGCCGGTGCGGCCGTCAGCGCCGCCGCCTGCGGCTGGCTGGCGGTCACCAGCCGGCATCCGTACGACATGCTGCTCAGTTCCACGCTGCTGGGGGTCGGGATCGGGCTGGCGTTCGCGGCCCTCGGCAACCTGATCGTCCAGGCCGTTCCGGCCCAGCAGACCGGTGTCGCCAGCGGGATGAACACCGTGCTCCGCACGCTCGGCGGGGCGGTGGGGGGCCAGTTCGCGGCGACGTTGGTCGCCGCGAACACGCTGCGCGGCCTGCCGGCGCTGACCGGGTTCACCCAGACGTTCGCGATGTCAGCGTTGTTCCTGGCCGGCTGCCTCGCGGCGGGCCTGCTGATCCCCGCCCGGGCGCCGGCGGTAACGGCGCTGCAGCCCGCGGCCACCCCCGACGCGGGGTAGCAGCCACCGGGGCGGCCGGGCCGTGCCAGCATGATGTAAAAGGGCTTATATAAGCACATCCGCGCGCACCGGCGATCATGCCAAACGAGCTGCGCCACCGCCGCCCCAGCGCGGCCCGGCCGCCTGCCGGGAGCCGGATCACACAGACGGCTGCGGCGGAGCTGCGGTACGGCGGGAGGCAGTTGCCCGGCGGCGCCTGTGGGGCGGGTCATCGGGCGCCGGGCTGGTCGCGGCCAGCGGCAGCCGGGACGGGGGCTTGACCTCGGCCAGCCGGAGGTAGGTCACCAGCCGCTGCCCGCCGCGGGTGGACAGGCTGGCCAGCACCTGCTGGAGCTCGGCGACGTCGCGGGCCACCACGCTGAGCAGGTAGTCCATTTCCCCGGCGACGTTGTCCGCCGCGATGATCTGGGGCAGCGTCCGGATGTGGTCGTCGAAGACGCGGCTCGAACGCGGGTCATGACGGCTGAGGGTGGCTGTCACGTACACCTGCAGCGGGAACCCTGCGGCGGCGGGGTCGAGCTGGGCGCTGATGACGCGGATGACGCCCGACTCCTTGAGCCTCCGCACCCGGTGGAGGGTCGCCGCCGGGGACAGCCCGGTAAGGCGCGCGAGCTCGACGTTCGTGCGGTCCGCGTCGGCCTGCAGCGCGGTCAGCAGCTTTACGTCAACTTCATCAAGATCAACAGCCATCTTGCTAAATATTATTTTGCATCAGCGACCAACTGGCAAATTCTGTGCATACGGCCAGGTAGGCATGACTACATGAACATCGACCGTCGCCGTGCCGTCGCCGCGCTCACAGCCGCCGGGCTGCTGTGGGGGACCACCGTGCCGCTGTCCAAGCTGGCGCTGGGCTGGCTCCCGCCGGGCTGGCTCACCGTCGCGCGCTTCGGCCTGGCCGCCGTCATTCTCCTCGCGGCCGCCCGCCGCCGGCTGCGCGGCGCCTGCACCCTGCCGGTGCTGGCCTCCGGCGCGGCCGGGTACGGCGGCTCGGTGGTGGTGCAGAACGCCGGCATCACCCGGACCAGCGTCAGTCACGCGGCGCTGCTGGTTGGCGCCGTGCCGGTACTCGTCGCCGTCATCGCGGCGCTCTGGCAGCACACCGTGGCGCGCCCGGTGGCCTGGGTGGGATTCGCGGTGTCGCTGGCTGGCGTCGGCCTTGTCACCGGCGGCCAGGGCGGCGGCGCGACGGCGGGCGGCGATGGCCTGGTGCTCGCGTCGCTGCTGTTGTCGGCCACGTTCACGGTGGGGCAGGTCCGGCTGCTGCGCGGGCGCGACCCGGTCGCGGTGACCGCGGTGCAGTTCCTGGGCGCTGCCCTGGCGGTGCTGCCGTTCGCGGTGGCCACCGAGGGCATGCCCGCCGCCCCCGGCGGCCCGGGCGTGGTCCTGGCCGCCGCCGCCCTGGTGGCCGGTGGCACCCTGCTGCCCTTCACGCTGTTCGCCTACGCGCAGAGCAGGGTGTCCGCCGAGGTGGCCGCGGCCTTCTTCAACCTGGAGCCGCTCGTCGGCGCCGTGGCGGGCGTGGCCGTCTTCGGCGACCCGGCCGGCCTCCGGCAGCTCGCCGGTGGCACGGCCATCCTGGGGGGCATCGCCCTGAGCGGCCTCCCGCTGCTCGTCACCGGCCGGCGCCGCCCCGCCCAGCCGGTCACCGGACGGTATAGCGGGCCGCGGGAGGCCGGCCACGAGCAGCGGCAGCTGGCCGGCAACGGGCGGCGGCAGCTGGCCACTGACGGGTGGCGGCAGCCAGCCACCCGTGGGCAGTGGCCGCCCGCCGCGGTCGCGGAGCCCGCCACGGTCGCAGAGCCTGCCACGGTCGCAGAGCCTGCCACGGTCGCAGAGCCCGCCACGGCGTGGTGCGCCCTGGCCCGCCCTTCCCGGGCTCTGGCCGGCACCCATCGCGACCGTGCCGGGCGCGGCGCAGCCGGACGGGGCTGCTGGGCCGGGCGGCGACGATCTGCGGGTCGCGCCGGGCCCAGCCGCTGTTCCCTCGCGGAGGGTGCCCTCCGCGGCACGGGCCGGCCGGCCCGTGGTACCGGCTGGGCCCGGCACCACCGCGCCGCAGGGCTAGGGCATGAGCTGGATTTTCCGGCCCTGGCCGGCGCGGAACGCGGCCAGGGCCTCCGGGGTACCGGCCGAGCGGCAGCCGGTGGCTGATGAAGATCTCCGGGTCGAGCAGGCCGTCCGCGAACAGCTCGGCGGCCCGCTCGAGCCGTGCCGGGCTGGCCTCACGCTCTTTCCTCGGCGTATCCGGGCGCGTCGGCGGGGACCTCGGCGGAGTCGGCCAGCCGCAGCTTGCGCCGGGCCCGCTCATAGAACGTGGTGCGGCCCAGGCGGACGACGTGGGCGGCGCCGGGACGCGGCCGCAGCTGGATCTCGTCGCCGACGTCGACGTTCACGGCAAGCTGCCCGTCGACCTCGACGGCGAGCCGCCCGCTGCCGGGCAGGATCTCCAGCGCCAGGCTGTCGTGGACCGAGAGCACCAGCCCGCGGTTGTAGGCCGAATGCGGCGCGGCCGGGGTGACCAGCAGGGCCTCGACCGCGGGGCTCACGATCGGCCCGCCCGCGGAGAAGCTGTAGGCGGTCGAGCCGGTCGGGGTGGCGACCACGACCGCGTCGGCCGCGTAACTGACGAACGGGTGCCCGGCGGCCCGCACCGCGACCACGGCGGTCGGCTGGCCGGGGAAGCGGACGACGGCCACGTCGTTGAAGGCGGTGACAACCTGGCCGCTGATGACGGCGTCTACCGCCAGGCGGGGCTCGATCGTGAACTCGTGATTATCGATCGCGGTCAGCGCGGCGGGCAGGTCGGGCACGTCCACCTCGGCCAGGAAACCCAGCTTGCCGAGGTTCACCCCGAGCACCGGGGCGCGCTGCCGGTCGGCCAGCCGCATGGCGCGCAGCATCGTGCCGTCCCCGCCGAGGCTGACGACCAGGTCTGCCCGCTGGCCGATCTCGGCGGCCGGGACCGCGACCGCGGCGCAGTTCAGCCGCTCGACCTCAGCGTTGATGCCCAGTACCTCCGCGCCCTTGCTCGCGGCCCAGTCCAGGACGGCGGTCACCGCCTCGGCGGAATCCCGCTCCGGGTGCAGCACCAAGCCGATGGCATCCATCTAGCGCCGTCCTGCCGCTGATGGCCAGCCGGCCGGTACCGGGCCGTGCCCGCCCCGCGTATGGCCGGCGAGGGAGCCTGGCCCGCTGGGGCCGGGCCGTTCCGTGCGCGGACGGCAGCTGAGCATGTCCCCAAGTTACCTGGCTGGCATGGCGTGCGCCGATGGGTTCGCGCGCCGGTGGCAGACTTGGCTCATGCCAGATCGGCCAGCACCGGATCGCCCGGCCCGCAGCTGGCCGGCGGCCGCGGAGATCCTGGCCGGACGGGATCCTGTCCTGCACCGGCTGGTCGCCGAGGCCGGTCCGCCGAAGGTCCGCCCGCCCTCGGAGACCCATTTCCAGGCGCTGGTCCGCGCGGTGCTCTACCAGCAGCTGGCCGGCCCGGCGGCAGCGGCCATCCATGGGCGCCTGATCGCCGCGCTCGGTGATGAGGTCACGCCCGAACGGGTGCTGTCACTGCCGGACGGCGCGCTCCGTGCCGTCGGCCTGTCCGCCAACAAGGCAGCCTCCCTGCGGGATCTGGCCGCCAAGGTGCTGGACGGGACGGTCGTGCTCGACCCGCCCGGGCTGCGTGGCGAGAGCGACGCCGAGGTGATGGCCCGGCTCACCGCGGTCCGTGGGATCGGAAAATGGACCGCGGAGATGTTCCTGATGTTCCAGCTGCGGCGGCTGGATGTGTGGCCGACGGGCGATCTCGGCGTCCGGAAGGGGTTCGGGCTGGCGTGGGAGATACCGACGCCGACGGTGAAGCAGCTCGAGCCGCTCGGCGATCCGTACCGGCCGTACCGCTCGGTGGTGGCCTGGTACTGCTGGCGGGCGGCCGAGATCTACGGCGGCACCGCGGACAGCGCCCTCACCCGCTAGACCGCTGGAACACGTGCGTGGACCCGGCCGGGCCGCGCCGCGCGTGAGCCCTCTCCGCCCCCGCGCCCCCGTGAGCCCCGCGCTCCCGTGCCGCGTGTGAGCCCCGCGCCCCCGTGCCGAGCGTGAGCCCCGGGCGGCTGTTAGCTCCGCCAGTGGTCGGGATACCCGGACTGCTGGCCGCGGCGCATCCGCCGGTGGAACCGGCCCGCGGTGAAGAGCCCGGCCAGGCAGGCAACCAGCCAGAAGACCAGCAGCACCTTGAAGAACGCGAACAGCACCCAGCCGCCGCTGGAGATCAGCAGTGCCCCGAGCAGCGCGAGCATCATCAGCGGCAAGACCCGGGGGCCCCGGTGGCGGGCGATCCAGGGCGGCCCGGCCCACTGCGGATGCTGCGCCGCCCGCGGCGGGACGGGCGCGGGCTCGGGCAGGTCGGCCATCACGGGGCGCAGGTCACCGAAGGTCTTCGCGTTCAGCGCCGCCGAGACCCGTTCGTCCAGCTCGTCCTGGGTGAGCCGGCCCGCCGCGAAATGCTCGCGCAGCCGGACGGTAACGCGGTCCCGGTCGGCGTCGGAAACACGGATCCGGTCGTCCATTGCTTTGTCTCGCCTTCTACTGTTCGTCCTGCTGTTCGTCCTGCTCGCCACGCTCCTCGCCGGCCAGGATCTGGTACATCCTGCTCCGGGTCTGTTCCAGCAGCTGCTCGGCGGCGTGGATCTGGTCGGGTGTGCCCGCGTGGGCCATCTGCACGATGCTGCCGCCCAGCCGGGCGGCCTGGATGAACAGGCTGGGTACCTCCCCGGCCTCGTCGCCGGCCATCGACTCCCACGCCGCGCGTGCGGTCTTGGGGTTCTCCTCGATGTGCCGCCGGCCGGCGTCGGTGAGGCTGAAGGTCCGCCGGCCGGCCGACTCCTCGGCCTCGATCAGGCCCTCGTCGGCGAGCTGCTGCAGGGCCGGGTAGACCGCGCCGGGGCTGGGCCGCCAGGCACCGCCGCTGCGTTCCTCGATCTCGGACATGATCTGGTACCCGTTGCGCGGGCCCTCGCGCAGCAGGGCCAGGATCGCGGCGCGCACGTCACCCCGCCCGGCCTTCGGCCCGCGCGGGGCGCCGGGTGGGCCGGGCCACCATCCGCCCCACGGGCCGCCGAAGCCACCGGGGCCGCCGCCCCGCCATTCCCGGGAGCCTCGCGGCTGCCCGAAGCCGCGGTCCCACAGTCCGCCCCGCCAGCCTGGCCCGGGCCTGCCGGACATCGTGCGGAAGGGGTCGAGGATCTGGCCCAGCAAACCGCCCAGGCAGCTGAAAGACTCAAAGAAGCGGGGATCGAAGTCCCCCGCCGGTGCATCTGCCGACGTCATCGCGCCCCCAGGCGATTCACTCTCGATACGATCACGATATATCGCCACCTTAGGCCGCGATCCGCCTGGCGACAAGACAAGACATACGTGTTTGCCCAGGGCGAACAGCCCCACCAGCCCCACCGGGCACGTTAAACTCCGGCCGGGCCTCCGCGCTCGCGAGTTCGTGTGTTTAAACGGCTGCCCTGGTAGCCATGGGCGCACACTTTCTCCGCTCTGCCGGCAGAGCGGCCGGGGCAGGTGACGCGGTCAGAGGCGGTCTGGCGCGTGTGTTCCCGCCGTGCCGCGCATGACTGGTGCCGGGCTGAGACGGCGGCTCAGCCCGGGCGCTCTTCTATCGGCAGTCCCAGTGCCCGGAGCAGCTCGGCCAGGCTGGCGAACGTGGCGTTCTCCGGCAGCGGCGAGACCAGGTCCAGCAGCCGCTGCTCTGCCTGGTGCGAGGCCAGGACGTCCAGCAGATGCGCCCTGGTCGCGGGGAACGCGGTGCGGTCCAGGTGACGTGCCAGATCGCTGCGCAGCTCGATGGTGTCCCAGTCCTCCCCGGGCGGGGTCCCGCCGGGCCTGCCCGCAGGTGCCCAGGTCGCCTCAGGCTCGTCCTCGCCCGGCGGTTCCGGCTCGAGCCACTCCTCGGCGCGGGTCGCCCGGTTCGCCTGCAGCTCGCTGCGGACCTCGCGCTTGAGCGCCTCGTCCTGGCGCGCCCCGTGCGTCGCACTGTCCTGTTCGCTCATTGGCCTGCCTCATGTACGGACGGCCCGTTCCGCCGTCGTCCCTGGCCGATCGTGGCCAACTACCCACCGTGCCCACTAGCGGCACCGGGGAAACGCGCGGCGGGCAGAACAGGCCACCCGGTGCTCACCCGGGCACGCGGGCGGGCAGATGCGGGCACGGCCGCCGCCGCGCCCGGCACCCATATGACAGGCTGGCGGTGGGCTGCCGGCCCATCCCGCACAGGGCCGG
>Ga0335079_10006583_pt1 | contig 13292 bp, 10 predicted proteins | sample Lox_Sample_33_FD_206719 | JGI IMG/M metagenome (GOLD analysis project Ga0335079, IMG submission 206719) | Soil microbial communities from Loxahatchee National Wildlife Refuge, Florida, United States - Lox_Sample_3.3 | ecosystem: Environmental > Terrestrial > Soil > Wetlands | place: USA... | reverse complement strand
CATCAAACGCCCAGCCCCCGCTGGCAATACGGGTGAACACGCTCAAGGGGAGCGTCGCTTCGTGCACCGCCGCGCTGGAGAAGGAGGGGATTGCGGCGGCAGCGGGAAACTTCTCGCCGGTCGCTCTCGTCCTGCCGCGGCGGATCAATACGGCGTCCCTCAGGGCGTTCAGGGACGGTCTCTTTGAGATGCAGGACGAGGGAAGCCAGGCGATTGCTCCCCTGCTCGATGTGCGGCCGGGGATGGCCGTGCTCGACGCGTGTGCCGGGGGAGGGGGCAAATCGCTCCATCTCGCGGCCCTCATGGAGAACCGTGGTGAGATCACCGCCCTGGACGTCGACAGGACGAGGCTTGACCGCCTCAGGCTCCGCGCCAGGCGGGCGGGAGTTTCCATCGTGAGGTCCGAGGTCGTCCGGCGGGGATCCACCGCTTTGCGCGCCGGCAGATATGACGCCGTGCTCGTCGACGCTCCCTGTTCGGGAACCGGAACGTTCCGGCGCAATCCCTGGGCGAAACTCGCGTGCACGGAGGATGCCTCCCGCTCGTACGCCCTGCGCCAGCGGGAGCTCCTCCGGCGCTATGGAGTCGCTGTCAGGCCGGGGGGAAAGCTCGTGTACTCGACGTGCACGCTGCTGGAGGCGGAGAACCGGGCGGTGGTCGAAGATTTCATCGCGCTGCGTCCGGAATTCACGCTCTGTGACGCAGGCGGCATACTCACCCCCCTCGGTGTTCATGCGGCTGCGGGGGGGCCGTGGCTCGAGCTCCTCCCTCACCGGACGGGGACGGACGGCTATTTTGCGGCGGTCATGGTGCGATCGTAAATCCGGAGGAGCACAACGGAGGTACTGTCATGATCAGGTTCGGCACGTTGATCGTCTGTGCGGCGGTGGTGCTCGCAGGGTGCGGCAAGCCGAGCGCACGCGAATATTTCACGCACGGAGAGCAGGAAGCGCAGAAAGCCACGCGGATCGCGGATTCGCTCCGCTCCGCGGAGGCGGTGCGCGAAGCGTTCAAACCCGCCCTCGAGCTGCTGGGAAGCGTGGTGAGCGAATATCCCGGGGATTCGCTCGCGGATTCGGCCCTCTTCATGATCGCAAGCATCAGGAACACGAACCTCCATATGCCGGCCGAGGCGATCGAAGGCTACAGGGAATACTGCCGCCGCTACCCCGACGGAAGGCAGGCGCCCATGGCGATGTTTCTCATGGGCTATCTCTACAACAACGATCTGCACAACACAGACAGCGCCGAGGCGGCCTACCGGCGCTTTCTGGACAAATACCCCGGGAGCGAGATGGCCCGGTCCGCCGAATTCGAGCTGAAGACGCTCGGGAGGTCCCCCGATGAGATACTCGCACCGGCCTCACCCGCGCCCCCTCCCCCCGGGAAACACGTGGTGAAGAGGGCCTCTGCGAAGACGCGCCCCGGGGCAGGGACCTGACGGTGGCGGAATCCCCCCTCCAGTTCCTCGACCCGCGGGTCGTCACGCGGCTGGCGAACCTCGAGCTCAGGGCGCGGCTCGTCGTCGAAGGGTTCATCACCGGCATGCACCGCAGTCCGTACCACGGCTTCAGCGTGGAATTTGCCGAGCACAGGCAGTATATGCCCGGCGATGCAATCCGGTTCATCGACTGGAAGATCTACGGGCGGACCGACAGGCACTACATCAAGCAGTACGAGGAGGAGACGAACCTCCGTTCCACGATCATACTCGATACCAGCCGCTCGATGGGGTATGTGTCCGGGGACGGTGTGACGAAGATCGCCTACGGCGCGTCGCTCGCGGCGGCGCTCGCCTACCTGATGATCCGCCAGCAGGATGCCGTGGGACTTGCGTGCTTCGACGAGGAGCTCCGGAGCTTTCTTCCCCCCCACACGACGCGGGCGTACCTGCGCCGCCTCCTCGTCACGCTCCAGCACGCCGCGCCCTCAGGGACCACGGGGGCCGCGCGGTCGCTCCACCAGGCGGCCGACCGGATGAAGCGGCGCGGCCTCGTCATTGTGATCAGCGATCTCCTGGACGACCCCGCCGGCGTGCTGGGGGCGTTGAAGCACTTCCGCCACAAGAAAAACGAAGTCATCGTCATGCACGTACTGGATCCCCTTGAACGCTCGTTCGAGTTCGCCGGGGACGCGGTCTTCCGCGACGTCGAAACGGGCGAGCGGATCACCACGCTCCCGTGGCAGATCCGGACATCGTACCGGCGCGCGATGGGGGAATTCCTTGAGACCTACAAGCGCCAGTGCCGGGAACACGCGATCGACTACGTCCTCCTCGACACCGCGACCACCTTCGACGTCGCGCTCACGCAGTACCTCGCCCGCCGCGAACGGCTGCACTGATATCCCCCAATCTGGACTTTCCTCCCGTTTTATCGTATACTGGTTTTTGCCCTTTTCCTCCCCAGCACGAAGCATGTCCGACCGGGATTCCATCGTCATACGCGGCGCGCGCGAGCACAACCTGAAGAATATCGACGTCGATATTCCGCGCGGGAAGCTCGTCGTGATGACGGGGCTGTCGGGATCCGGCAAGTCGAGCCTGGCGTTCGACACGATCTACGCGGAAGGGCAGCGCCGTTTTGTGGAGAGCCTCTCGGCCTATGCCCGGCAGTTCCTCGACATCATGGAGAGGCCCGACGTCGACAATATCGAGGGATTGAGCCCCGCGATCTCCATCGAGCAGAAGACCGTGAGCCCCAATCCCCGCTCAACCGTCGGCACGGTCACGGAGATCTACGACTACCTCCGGCTCCTCTTCGCGCGCGCCGGTACCCAGTACTGCACCAACTGCGGCCGGAGGGTCCAGAAGCAATCGACGGACCAGATCATCGAGGGGATCCTCGGGCTCCCGGCCGGGACGAAGGCCATACTCCTTGCGCCGGTCGTCCGCGGCAGAAAAGGACACTACAGGGAGCTGTTCGAGGAGATCCTGCGCGACGGGTTTCTCCGCGTCAGGGCGGACGGCGAAGTGAAGGAAATTGTCCAGGGGATGCAGCTCGACCGGTACAAGGTGCACACGATCGAGATCGTGGTGGACCGGATTACCGTGAAGAAGGAGTCCCGTTCGCGGATCGCGGACTCCGTCGAGGTCGCCCTCAAGTTCGGGGGAGGAGTCGTCATCGTTGCCCCCGAGGGGGGATCCGCTCCCGCTCCGCGCACGAAGCGGGGCAAGCCTTCCGCACGGAAGGAGGGGGCGGCACCGGAGATCCTCTACAGCCGGCACCTTTCCTGCCCCTTCTGCAATATCAGTTACGAGGAGCCCGCCCCCAATTCGTTCTCGTTCAATTCACCGTACGGCTCCTGCCCCTCGTGCAACGGCCTCGGCGAGATCAAGGAGCTGGACATCGATCTGATCATCCCCGAGTGGGACCGCTCCATCAACGAGGAGGGGCTCGCCCCGTTTGCCAAGCCGCGGCAGACATGGGCGTTCAGCCAGTTCCGCGCGGTCGGGAAGGCGTACGGGTTCGATTTTGACACCCCGTTGAAGAAACTCTCCAGGAAGGCCCGCGAAGTCCTGATCAACGGCGGGGGGGAAGAGAAATTCGACATGGAGTACCGCTACGCGAGCGGGCGTACGGTGGTGTACAAACACCGGTTCACGGGCGTGATGGACATCCTCTCTCACTACTACGACGACACCTCCTCCAACACGATCCGCGAGTGGGTGGAATCGTTCATGAACGTCAAGCCCTGCCCGGCGTGCGGCGGGGGGCGGCTGCGGAAGGAGAGCCTTGCCGTGCGGATCGAGGAGTCGCCGGGAGGAAAGCAGTGGAACATCCACGACGTGGTCTCACTCCCGATCACCGGGGCGGTGGAGTTCTTCAAGCGGCTCGATCTCCCCGATCGGCAGGCGGCCATCGCCGCGCCGGTCATGAAGGAGATCCGCCAGCGGCTCGGCTTTCTCCTGAACGTCGGTCTCGACTACCTCTCGCTCGACCGGCCGGCACGGACGCTCTCCGGCGGCGAAGGGCAGCGCATCCGCCTTGCCACGCAGATCGGGTCGCAGCTCGTGGGCGTTCTCTACATTCTCGATGAGCCGAGCATCGGCCTCCACCAGCGGGACAACATCCGGCTCATCGGATCGCTCAAGGCGCTGCGCGACCTGGGGAACACCGTGATCGTCGTCGAGCACGACAAGGAGATGATCGAAAGCGCCGACTACGTGATCGACCTGGGCCCGGGGGCAGGGCTGCACGGCGGGCACCTGGTGACCGCCGGCCGGCCGGCGGAGCTCAAGCCGCGCAACGACGCGCTCCCCGTGAACGGCCACGGGTTCGAGCCCGTCTCGTATACGGCGCAGTACCTGAAAGGGGAGAGGAGCATCGCCGTTCCCCCGGCCCGCAGGGACGGGAGCGGCGCCTCGCTCGTTCTCTCGGGGGCGAAGGGAAACAACCTGCGCGACGTGACGCTCAGGCTTCCCCTGGGGAAGTTCATCGCCGTCACCGGCGTGAGCGGGTCGGGGAAATCGTCGCTCATCAACGAGACGCTGTACCGCATCCTGTCCCGGAAGTTCTACGCGGCCAAGGCGGTTCCGCTCGCGTACGGCGCTCTGGACGGGATCGACAGGATAGACAAAGTGATCGACATCGATCAGTCGCCGATCGGCCGGACGCCCCGTTCCAACCCTGCAACGTACACAGGCCTCTTCGCGCTCGTGAGGGACCTCTTCACGCAGATGCCCGAGGCGAAGATCCGGGGGTACAAGGCGGGCCGGTTCAGCTTCAACGTGGCCGGGGGACGGTGCGAAGGGTGCGAGGGGGACGGCGTGAAGAAGATCGAGATGAATTTCCTCCCGGACGTCTACGTGGTCTGCGATGTCTGCAAGGGGAAGCGCTACAACCGGGAGACGCTCCAGGTCCTCTACAAGGGGAAGTCGATCGCAGAGGTCCTCGACATGACCGTCGCGGAGGCGGTCGAGTTCTTCAGTGAAATCCCCGGGATAGAGCGAAAGCTCAGGACGCTTCTTGACGTCGGACTCGGATACATCACGCTCGGCCAGCAGGCGACGACGCTGAGCGGAGGGGAAGCCCAGCGCGTAAAGCTCTCGACCGAGCTTTCGAAAGTCGGGACGGGCAACACGCTCTACATCCTTGACGAGCCGACGACGGGGCTCCATTTCGAGGACATCCGGATGCTCCTTTCAGTCCTGAACAAGCTCGTGGACAAGGGAAACACGGTCGTCGTCATCGAGCACAACCTGGACGTGATCAAAACCGCCGACTGGGTGATCGACCTCGGCCCGGGAGGGGGAGATGACGGCGGAAGGATTATCGCCGAAGGGACGCCAGAGACGATCGCCCGCGCTGCCGAATCGGTCACCGGCGTCTACCTGAAGCGCGAGTTTGTGGGACCGTGATCCCGGCCACAAATTCCTTTTCGCGAGATTTTACTGTTGCGCCTCTTTCCACGGCTGTATATATTGACAGAAATTTCCAGGACCATGTTGATTCGCATACTCATGCTCTCGGCTCTGATCGCCGGTTGTGCAACAACCGGGGCCGAGCTGACCCCCACCGAACGACTGAAGCTCGATCTTCCTCTCCAGCGCCTCCTTACGGATCCCTCCGCCAACCGTGCCGACTACACCGTCACCCCCGGCAAATCAGGGGATGAAACATTCGGCGTGCTGGTCCGCACCGACAATGTCGGAGAATTGAAAAACGCCGGGTACGACGTCACAAGCGCGTTCGGCGACATGGCCGTCGTGCGTGCGACGATACCGGAGATCCGCGCGCTCGTCCGGTTCCCCTCCGTGAAGAATGTGAGCAACGGAACCCGGAGCTATCCACAATAGTTTATCCTCAACCATCACCAGAGGGAGGTCCGCAGATGACTCGACGGATACGCCTGTACGCTCTCGCTGTCGTTGCCATGTGTGCCATCGGCCTGAGTTCGGCGGCGACGCTGACGGTGGCCGAGCGCGCCAAAATCCATCCGGATTTCCTGGCGCTCATTGCGAGGGCCTATCCGGAGATCCATGCGGGCGGGGGAAACGTCGCGCGCCTTGCCGTCGCTGCTGTCGCCTCCGCAGAGCCTGTCTATCACGCGGTCATCTATACGGATGACCCTGCATCTGTCCGCGCGACCGGCGCGGTCGTGAACAGCGTTTACCCCAGCTTTGTCACTGCACAGGTGACTGCGCCTCAGGTCCTCTCGATTGCGGCGCTCGACCGCGTGAAGTACATCGATGAAGGGGCGAAGAGCTATCCCCTGAACGATGTGAGCATTCCCGAAACAGGCGCCTCGCTTGTCCAGGGGGGGTTCCTGAACAACACGCAGTACCGGGGAGCCGGGGCGATTGTCCTCGTGTACGACACGGGGATTGACTTCAAGCACAGGGATTTCCGATCCACCACGGACTCGACCCAATCACGCATTCTCTATATATGGGACCAGACATTGACGGCGCAGGCGGGAGAATCTATCCCCTCAGGATTCAGCTACGGCGTTGAGTACACGCAGTCGCAGATTAACGGGGAGCTGACAAGTTCCCCCGCGAATAAGGTGCGTGAGCAGGATATCAACGGGCATGGCACGCACGTCTGCGGGACGGCGGCGGGCAACGATGCCGCGCTCTTCGGCAAGTTCTCCGGCATGGCCCCTGATGCAAACATCATCATCGTCAAAGGGGGGAACGGGTCGTTCAGCGAGCCGAATATCATTGACGGCCTGACGTATGCGCAGTCCAAGGCCCAGGCGCTCGGCAAGCCCATTGTCGTCAATATGAGTCTTGGAGGACAGCTCGGTCCTCATGATGGCTCGACGGGAGAGGAGCTGGCCATCAATACATTCGTCGCCAACCCGGGCCGCGTCGTCGTTGTTGCGGCGGGAAACGACGGGGGGAGCCCGATCCACATCAGCGGCACGGCCGGAGCGACCACGACGTTCACGTTCACCGTGCCGTCGTACACGCCGTCTGCCGGCACGGGATCCAACCAGTTCATCTTCGACCTGTGGCTGAATTCCAATACCAATGTCAGCGTGGGCGCCCATTCGCCGCACAATTACGGAGCATCCGCCGCATACAGCCCCACCGGATCGTCGGGTGACGGGACGAGCGCCTCTGACGGGATGTTCACCGTGTCCAACGGCCCCTCGTTCACATCGAACGGACTCTGGAACGCCTCGCTCTGGGTGAGGGACAACGGAACGAACTATCCGGCTTCGGGGACGTGGACATTCACTGTCACGAACCCCGGCGCTGGGGTCCATTATGACGGATGGCTGGGGGTCTATGCCATCGGTGCGGATAACCCGCAGCAGGTGGTCTCGCTGACGGGCGGGGACGTCAATGAAACTGTCGAGGTGCCGGGCTCGGCGGCGGGCGCGATCACCGCGGCCGCGTACGTCACGAAATGGAGCTGGCCTGTGTATACAAATCTCCAGTACGTGTACACCGGTACGGACAGGACGGGAAATATCGCCACGTTCAGCTCGATCGGGCCAACGCGCGACGGACGGCAGAAACCCGATCTCGCGGCTCCCGGGCAGGGGATTGCCTCGGCCCTCTCCTCGTCCATGGACACCACCGGGCTCGCGTCGATCATCTATCCCGGACAGAAGCACTTCATCGATCAGGGGACCAGCATGGCGACGCCGCACATCAGCGGGGCGGCGGCGCTGATACTCGGGGCATTTCCAACGACGACCGCCGCGGCGCTCAGGTCGCTCCTGACGGGGAGCACAGTGGTCGATGCGTTCACGGGCTCTGTGCCGGGCTACACGTGGGGGTATGGGAAGCTCGATATCCTCGAGGCAATGGCGAAGAAGATCTCATCGAGCGCTGTCGTCACAAGGAACCTCTACGCGTACGACGGCACTTCGGGCAATGCCATCGTGACGCTTACGGGGTCGACGAAGTACGCCGTGAGGATTTCCCCTGCCGTCACGGGGCAGCTCACGGGTATCACGCTCAACGTGACGACGCCCAACAACAATCCCATCCAGGGCGTGGGGAATATCAACATCCAGGCATATACGAACGCGGGGGGCGTGCCGGGCTCGCCGCTCGGTTCAAGCGTTTCGTACCCGCTCACACGGCTCAACCCCGGGACGCCGAACTACATACAGATGCTGGGGGCAGGCGTGAACGTCACGTCGGGGACGGACTTTCAGATCGTCCTGTCGATTGCCAATTCATCTGAATCGCTCCTCTTCCGGACGGAGAACGTGACCGGGGGGACGCACTCCTCCACATTCAACGGGACGAGCTGGGGTGCAGTCGCCACAAATCACCGCATCAGGGCGATTGTCACGACGTCCAGCGGGCTCTCCGCAATCGGGCCTGATGAATCGGGAACGCCCGTGGTCTACGCGCTTGGGAAGAACTACCCGAACCCGTTCAATCCTTCCACGAGGATCACGTACTCGATCGGGGAGCGCGGGCTTGTGACGCTAGAGATCTTCGACATACTCGGGCGCCACGTGCGGACGCTCGTCAACGACGTGCAGGCGGCGGGCTCATACCAGATCGTCTGGGACGGCAGGACAGGGGAGAGCATGCCCGTCACATCCGGCGTCTACTTCTACAGGCTGCGGAGCGGGAGCTTCTCGAAGACGGAGCGGATGTTGCTTTTGAAGTGACGCTCTCTGTCATGGCGAGGGGGCGGCGCTTGCGGCGCCACAGCGCCACTGGCGCGCCCTCGCAATGACGGGTGCTATCGCGAAACAAACGGATCGTCCCTGAGGTGGAACCTCCAGAGATGCTCCTTCCCGTGTGAGATCCCTATCCGCCTCGAGCGCGCGACACGGGGTTTGACCCGTCGGCCCCGTTCCTCTGCAATCCAGATCGTTTCGCCGCACAGATCGGTTCCGTTTTCTTCCCTCCTGATCCCGAATGCCTGGCAGAGCTTCCCGGGACCGCTGCAGAGGTCGTGCAGGTTCCGTGTCCGGCCGTCGGTCGAACGGAGCCGCGTCATGGCGTCGATACCGGCTACTGGCTCCGCGGCCCGGATGAGAACGGCAAGCCCGCTTCCCGCACCTCCCGCCACCACGTTGCAGCAGAAGTGCATGCCGTACGTGAAATAGACGTAGAGGTGCCCGCCCCCCCCGAACATGACTTCGTTGCGCGGCGTCATGCCCCGGTAGGCGTGGCTCGCGGGGTCGCGGCTGCCCAGGTAGGCTTCGACTTCGACGATGCGCCCGGCAAGCGTGGCGTCGCCGATCCTGCGGAAGAGGTACATACCGGGGAGGTCGCGCGCGACCGCGAGCGCTCCGCGGAGGTAGAATGACCGGGGGAGGCGGATCGTGTGGGGGAGGCCCCGTGGTGCGGCGGCTGGCGACAGGGTGCGGGCACACACGGGAGCGCTATTTGAGGCTTCGGGCGAACTCGGAGGCGATGCGGTCGACGTCTTCGGCGCTCAGGCCTTTGCCGTACGATGTCACGGCAAGTCTCTCGTGTTGAGCTTCTTCCTTCTGCGCGCGCGGAGTCCCGCCGGGGGGGTTCAGCGGCCTTGTCTCGTACGCGAGGCGCTTGTAGTTCATGAGGTGCTTCGCGCTCACGTTATCGGAGATGATCGATCCTCCCCAGGTGCCGGGCCCGAGCGTGAGCGAGGGCTGAAGTCCGTTCGTCCCCCCTGCGGCGCCGAGAGCGGCCTGCGTGTTCACCAGGATGCGGAACGCCGGTTTTTCCAGCGCGAACTTCATGATGATGTCGTTGTCGTTCGAGTGGATGGCGAGCGTGTGGCCGATCCCGCCGAACGACAGGAGCTCGATGCACCTCTCGCACGCGTTCCGCCATCCGTCTTCCGTATAGAATGAGAGAACGGGGGAGAGCTTCTCGCGCGACAGGGGGTACTCCCTGCCGACCCCCTCCATTTCCGCGATCAGCACAGTGGTCGCCGGGGGGACCGTGATGCCGGCCTTTCCCGCGATGTAGACGGGCGACCTGCCGACCATCTCCGCGTTGATCGCTCCCCGGTCGTCGAACATCAGCCTCGAGAGGCGCTCTTTCTCCTCGCCGGCGACGAAATAGGCGCCCCGTGTGCGGCACTCCTCCACCACCTGCGCCTTCACGGGGGCATCGCACACGAGGGCGGATTCCGTCGAGCAGAGCACCCCCCAGTCGAATTGCTTTCCCGAGATGATGTCTGCCACCGCCTTGGGGATATCCGCCGTCCGTTCGATGAACGCGGGGACGTTCCCCGAGCCGACGCCGTACGCGGGCTTCCCCGAGCTGTACGCGGCCTTCACCATCGGGTTCGACCCCGTGGCGAGTATCACCGCGGTCAGCTTGTGCCGCATCAGCTCGTTCGTCCCCTCGATCGTCGGCGCGCTGACGACCGCCATCAGGTGCCTGGGTGCCCCCGCTTTCTCGGCCGCGTCGCGGACCACGTTCATGGCTTCGAGCGTGCAGGAGGCCGCCCTCGGGTGGGGACTGGCCACGATCGCGTTGCGCGCCTTGACCGAGATGATCGCCTTGAACATCACGGTCGACGTCGGGTTCGTCGAGGGGATGAGCGCGGCCACGACCCCCATGGGCTCGGCGATCGTGAGGACTCTCAGGACGCGGTCTTCCTCGATCACACCGACGGTTTTCAGGTCCCGGATCGATTCCCAGACCCGGCGCGTGGCGAACTCGTTCTTGAGTTTCTTGTCTTCGGGCTTCCCGAACCCCGTCTCCTCTGACGCCAGCCGGCCCAGGCGCGCGGCCCCTGCATATCCCGCCTCGGCCATCGCCTCGACGATCCGGTCGACCTGCTGCTGGGAGTAGCCGTGAAACTCAAGCTGCGCCGCCTTGGCTGCCTGGAGCAGCTCGCGGACTTCCTGGATCGAGGCGAGGTCTTTGTCAAGTGACATTATGAGATCCCGATCATGTCATTGCGAGGAGCGTTTTTTGCGACGAAGCAATCTCGCGCTGGATTGCTTCGTGGCGCCCATGGCGCCACGGCGCCGCAGGCGCCGCCGCTCGCAATGACGGTGTGGTTACGGTTCTCCCGAGAACAGCGTGGGCTGGTCCTGTTTCCCCCTCTTCATCCGAAAGTGGGCGTAGCAGAGATCCGTTGCCTCCCGGCCGCGGGGGGTGCGCTGGATAAATCCCTCCTGGATCAGGTAGGGTTCGTAGACCTCCTCGATCGTTCCCGCCTCCTCGCCCACGGCCACGGCCAGCGTGTTCACGCCCACCGGCCCGCCGCCGTATTTCTCGATGATCGCGAGGATGATCCTCTTGTCCATCTCGTCCAGCCCGTGCTCGTCGACCTCAAGCTCCCTCAGCGCGTGCGCGGCGACCTCCAGCGACACCGACCCCCCGTGGGAGGCCAGCGATCTGTCCGCCTCGGCAAAATCCCTGCAACGGCGCAGGAGCCTGTTGGCGATCCGGGGCGTCCCGCGGGAACGCCGGGCGATCTCCCGGAGTCCCTCTTCCGCCGCGTCGATCCCCAGTATGCGCGTGGAGCGGGTCAGTATCCGCTCCAGCACGTCCGGGGCGTAGTAGTCGAGCCTGTTCGTGATGCCGAACCGTCCCCTCAGGGGAGCGGTGAGGAGCCCCGCCCGCGTCGTCGCGCCGATGAGCGTGTATTTCGGGAGCGAGAGCTGGACCGTGCGCGCGCTCGGGCCCGAATCGATCATGATATCGAGGCGGTAGTCCTCCATCGCGGAGTAGAGATACTCCTCGACCACCGGGTTCAGGCGGTGGATCTCGTCGATAAACAGGACGTCCCCTTCTTCGAGGTTGGTGAGCAGCCCGGCCAGGTCGCCCGGCTTGTCGAGCACGGGTCCGGAGGTGATCCGGATCTTCACCCCCATTTCCCCGGCGATGATGTGGGCGAGCGTCGTCTTGCCGAGTCCCGGCGGACCCGTGAGCAGCACGTGGTCGAGCGTCTCCTTCCGCCCCTTCGCCGCGTCGATGAACACGCGGAGGTTTTTCGTGATCTTTTCCTGCCCGAAGAAATCCGCAAACCTGAGCGGGCGGAGCGCCCGGTCGAATTCGGCTTCCGCCTCGAGCCGCTCGGGCGATGTCTGGTCGCTTTTGCGCATCATGGGAACATACGCTTGCGGGATGTCAAAGGCAATCGGCGCTTCTAGCGCGCGGCGTGGCGGAGAGCGGCCTTGATGAGCGATTCGACGCTCGCATCGGCCCCGCGCGATTCCTGGACTGCGCCGCGGATCGCTTTTTCCGCCGCGGCGCGGCTGTACCCGAGCGACGTGAGCGCGAGGAGGGCCTCGCCGAGCACGCCCGCGCCGTCCCCCGGGAAGGCCGGCAGGCCCGGCCCGCCTGCCCCTGCACGCGAGAGCCTGTCGCGCAGCTCCACGACAAGCCGGTCGGCGGTTTTGCGCCCGACGCCGGGGATCGCGGTGAGCGCCCCCGCGTTGCCGGTGAGAATGTGGTTCTTCAGCTCGGACGCCGTGATGCCCGAGAGTATGCCCTGCGCCATCTTCGGGCCGATCCCGCTCACGCCGATGAGCATCCTGAAGAGCTCCCGCTCTCCTTCCGTGTAAAACCCGTAGAGCTGGAGCGCGTCCTCCCGGACGTGGAGATGGGTGAAGACCGCGACGGGGTTGCCGGCCTCTCCCAGGCGCTCGAACGTGGAGAGGGGGATGCTCACGGCGAACGAGACGCCCCCCACGTCGACGACGATTTCCGTGGGAGACTTGGAGGCGAGCGTGCCGCTCAACCGGGCGATCATGTGATCACCCGCTCGGGGTGCGCCGCGACGTACGATGCCCAGTTCCTGTGGCTCACGGCGGAACCCGAGAGGCGGTGCATGTGGCAGATCGCAATCGCCAGGGCGTCGGATTCGTCAAGGCCCACCCGGGCGTCGCCCAGAGAGAGGATGGAGCGGACCATGTAGCGGACCTGCGCCTTGGAGGCCGTGCCGCTCCCGGTCACGGCCTTCTTCACTTCGCGCGGGGAATACTCCGTGGAGCCGAGGCCCCGCCTGACGGCGGCCAGCATGGCGGCGCCGCGGGCGTGGCCCAGCTTCAGTGCCGACTGCGCGTTCTTCCCGTAAAAGGCGGATTCGATGGCGAACTCGTCCGGTTTGTGTCGATCGATGACCGCGGAAAGCTCGTCGTGGATTTTCTGCAGGCGGGAGGCCATCGGCGTGCCCGCCCGGTTCCGGATCGACCCGCACGCCAGCATCGTCATCCGCCCCCCTGTGCGGCTCACGACGCCGAAGCCGGTGACGAGCGTCCCCGGATCGAGTCCCAGCACGACAAGTGATCCCGCCCCCGGAACGGCCCGCTCAGTTGTTGAAGGACGCGAGTTCCTTCTCATCGATGTCGAAATTCGCGTAGACGTTCTGGACGTCGTCGTGCTCCTCGATCGCCTCCATCAGCTTCATCAGCTGCTC
>Ga0335079_10006582_pt1 | contig 13292 bp, 10 predicted proteins | sample Lox_Sample_33_FD_206719 | JGI IMG/M metagenome (GOLD analysis project Ga0335079, IMG submission 206719) | Soil microbial communities from Loxahatchee National Wildlife Refuge, Florida, United States - Lox_Sample_3.3 | ecosystem: Environmental > Terrestrial > Soil > Wetlands | place: USA... | reverse complement strand
CCCTGCGCGCCGGAGATCGAGACGTCCTCCAGGAGCGGGCTCGAGATCGCCAGGTGTGCCGCTTCCACCGCCCGGTTCTCCCCGGTGGCGATGCCGGAGCCCATCACCGCGTCTCCCATTTCCCGCATCACCGTGCGCACGTCGGCGAAGTCGACGTTGATGAGTCCGGGCACCGTGATCAGCTCGGAGATGCCCCGCGTCGCCCCGTGGAGCACCTGGTTGGCGATGTCGAACGCCTCCTTGAGCGGCGTGTTCCTGTCCACGATCGTCAGCAGCTTCTGGTTCGGGATGACGATCAGCGTGTCGACCTGCTTCTTGAGCTCCTCCAGGCCGGCCTCCGCCTGCCCCGCGCGCTTCTTCCCCTCGCAGCTGAAGGGGCGGGTGACGATGCCCACCACGAGCGCCCCCAGGCTCTTGGCGATGTTCGCGACCAGGGGCGCGCCCCCCGTCCCGGTGCCGCCCCCCATCCCCGCGGTGATAAAGACCATGTCGCTCCCGGAGAGGGCGCGCGTGATCTCGTCGCGGTCCTCCTCGACTGCCCTGTGGCCGATCGAGGGATCTGCTCCCGCCCCCAGTCCCCGCGTCAGGTTCTTGCCGATCTGGATCTTGTTCGACGCGAGATTCCGCTCCAGCGCCTGGAGATCGGTATTGATCGCAAAGAAGTCGACCCCGTGGAGTCCCTTGTCGATCATGCTGTTAATCGCGTTCCCCCCGCCCCCGCCAACCCCCACCACGCGGATCTTCGCGCCCCGGTCGAGGCCATTGTCGAGTTCGATCACCGGAATTCCTCCTCTGATAGATGATTAAAACCTGCGTCCCCTTTGCTCCGGACCTCAGAGCTGGTCAAACCATTCCTTCATTTTCTGCGCCATGCGCGTCATCGACTTGTCCTTTTTCGCCCCCGCCTGCGGCGCCGGCGTTCTGTCGCGGTACTTCACGCCGTGGTAGACGAGTCCCACCGCAGTCGAGTACGCCGGGTTCTCGATCTCCCGGATGAGCCCGCCGGAGAAGCCGGTGGGGATACCGATCTTCACCGGCATGCCGAGGACTTCGCGGGCGAGCTCCGCGGTACCCTTGATGAGCGCGCCCCCGCCCGTGAGCACAACGCCCCCGGAGAGGTGTTTGGAATACCCCGAGCGCTTGATCTCGAGCGCCGCGATCTCCAGGATCTCCTCCATGCGCGGCTGCACGATCTGCGCGAGCAGCTTCTTGTCGATCTCGATCGGCGCCCGGCCGCCCACGCCGGGAAGCACGATCGGTTCGTTGTCGGCGACGGCCGGCGAGTAGGCGAAGCCGTGCTCCTTCTTCAGCTTTTCCGCCTGATCGTTCAGGATCCCGAGCGCCTTGCGGATATCGTCGGTCACCTTTTTCCCCGCGATGCCGATCACCGCGGTGTGGCGGATTGTCCGCTCTTCGAAGACCGCCAGGTCGGTCGTCCCCCCGCCGATATCCAGCAGCGCGATCCCCACCTCCTTCTCCTCGTCGTCGAGCACCGCGTAGCTCGAGGCCAGCGGCTCCAGCACCATGTCGCTCACCTCGAGCCCCGCCCGCTGGACGCACTTGTAGATATTCTGGGCGGCGCTCACCAGCCCGGTGATGATGTGGACGTTCGCCTCCATGCGCACGCCCGCCATCCCGAGGGGGTCGTAGACCCCGTCCTGGCCGTCCACGATGAACTCCTGGGGAATGACATGAATGATCTTCCGGTCGGCGGGGAGCGCGACGCGCTTGGTATCCTCGATCAGGCGGTCGATGTCCGCCTGCGTGACCTCGTGATCGGCGCCGCTGATGCCGATGACCCCCCGGCTCTGGAAGCTCTGGATGTGGTCGCCGGCGATGCCAACGATCACCGAACGGATCGTGACCCCGGAGGATGCCTGCGCCTCCTGGACGGCCTGGGCGATCGAGTTCGTCGTCCGGTCGATGTGGGTCACCACCCCCCGGGTCATCCCGTCGGAAGGGGCGCGGCCGACACCCAGGATGTTGAGACGGCCGTGCTCATCCGTGCCCGCAACCACGGCGCACACTTTGGTCGTCCCGATGTCGAGTCCTACGATCATGTTCTCCATGGCTGTTCCCCGTAATGAAGTGTCGTCCCGATCAATGCGCAGCATCGTCCCAGCGCACCACCACCTGGTCGGCAAACCGCAGGTCGACCGTGCGCAGGTGCGCCGGACCCCGCTGCATCACGACCTGTTTCCAGAAACCGTCAAGCTCGAGCAGCTTCAGTGCGACATCCCCGCGCCCGAACACCACCGGGACGCCCGACTCCGTCGTGAACAGCAGATAGGTGCTGTCGTCCCGGCAATGGACCTCCGAGATCAGCCGGTAGAGGTCGTCCCCAACCCCCGCGGCGGTCGCCAGGATGTCCACCGCCCCGAGCACGCGCGCCGAGGCCGTTCGCTGTCCCGGCGTGCAGTCCGCTGCGCGCAGTGCCCCCGTGATCACGGGGAGGTCGGGCACGCTCCCGGTGTGCGGGTGCGGCAGCACGAACCCGTCGCCGTCGATATAGAGCTCGCGGGCGAACACCAGGGCGGCCAGCGGCGTTCGCTCCTTCACCGTGATGAGGAGACCTCCCGGCATCTGGCGCGAGAGCACTGCGCTCCGGACAAAGGGACTCTGCATCACCCGCAGCCGCGCCCGGTAGAGGTCGACGTCGAACAGCGGCTCCCCCTCCGGGATCCGGGCGAGCGCCGTGATCTCGCTGTCGGCCAGTATCCGGTTTCCCTCCGTGCGCACGCGCTCCACGCGGAAGGAGCGTTTCCAGGAGTTCGCCGTCAGCGCGGCCCCCAGCGTTCCGCACACCAGGAGCGCCGTCAGGAGCAGCACCCACCCTGTCCCCATGTCCCTCCGTTCCATCCTCAGGCCACCTCCCTGAGCACGCCCGCGCCGAACCCCACGGTCTTGAGGGCAGGCTCGAGCGTCACGCCGCACGAGCGGCGGACGGAGCGCCGGACGGCGGTGAGCATGTCGAGGACATCGGCCGGGGAAGCTTCCCCGGTCCGCACCATCACGTTGGCGCTTGCCGGTGAGAACGCGAGCGTCCCGTGCCGCGGCGCGCGCACGCCGCTCGCGGCGATCAGCTCGGAGGCCCGGCCCCCGGGTGGATCCCGGAACATCACGGCGCTGTGCGGGATGTTCAGCGGCCCCGCCGCCAGGCGGCTCGCCAGGTGCGCCCGGCGCCGCAGGATGAGCTCATCCCTGTGCGCCGGAGTAAAGTTGAGCCTTGCAGCGAGGACGACGTCGTCTCCTCGCAGCGGCGCCCCGGGAGGGAGCCGCACGACGGCTCCCTCCCGGATAACGTCGATTTCACCGGATGCGCCCGCGAGCGGGCCGTCCCCCCGCACGAGCGTGCCTCCCACGGTCCCGTCGACGCCGGCGAGCTGCTCCGCGCCCGCAAGGCCCCGCGCGATGCAGTAGTCGACCAGCGCCGCCAGACGCGTCCCCGCGCCGGCGCGGCACGACGCGCCCTCAAGGGGCTCAACCTGTTCGACTCCCCCTTCCACGCTGATTGCGGCGCCGTCGTATCCCCGGGGAGCGACAAGCAGGTTGCTTCCCCGCCTGATGAGCATGCGGGGAACCCCCTGCGCCCGGAAGTAGCAGACGGCTGCGACAAACGCCTCTTCGGTGGCGGGCTCGACCAGGAACGCGGCCGGCCCGCCGATGCCTAGCCCTGTGAAGGGAGCCAGAGACTCCCCCACGCGGATGCGGCCCGCGACGCTTCGCCGGAGATCTTCGAGCGACACCATGTCAGTGGCTCCCCGCGACGGAGCGGCGGGCGATGAACTCTTCGCCGAATTTCCAGATGTCGCCTGCCCCCATCGTGATGACGATGTCCCCCCTGCGCACAAGCGTCATCAGGAAGCCCGGGATCTCCTTCTTGTCCGGGACGTAGTGCACCTGCTTGTGCCCGTATTCCTTGGCGGCGCTGGCGATCAGCTCCCCGGTCACTCCCTGGATCGGCTCCTCGCGCGCCGGGTAGACATCGGTCACCACCAGCACGTCGGCGTTAAAGAACGCCCTGCCGAAGTCGTCGTAGAAATCCCTGGTGCGGGAGTAGAGGTGCGGCTGGAACACGCACACGACCCGCCGCCGCCAGCCCGCCTTGGCCCCGGCAAGCGTCGCCCGGATCTCCGTGGGGTGATGCGCGTAGTCGTCCACCACCGTGATGCCGTCAAGCTCCGCCTTCACTTCCCACCGGCGGAAGACCCCGGTGAACTTTCCGATCCCGGCCTTCACGCGCTCGAACGGGACCCCCAGCTCGAGGCCCACGCTGGTGGCCGCAAGGGCATTCTGCACGTTGTGGACGCCGGGGATCTGCAGCTCGATCTCCCCCAGGTCGGTCCCGTCCCTGACCACGGTGAACGTGGTCCGGTTCTGCCGGTGCACGATGTTCACTGCCTGGACGTCCGCCTGGCCGTTGAGGCCGTACGTGACGATCTTCTTCCTGATCTTCGGCATGATCTCCTGGAGCGCCGGCTCGTCGAGACACAGGACGACGAACCCGTAGAAGGGAACCTTCGCCGCAAACTGGATGAAAGCGCTCTTGATGTCGTCCAGGTCCCGGTAGCAGTCCAGGTGGTCCGTCTCCAGCGTGGTCAGCACGGCGATCGTGGGCGTGATGGAGAGGAACGAACGGTCGAATTCGTCCGCTTCCACGACGATGAACTCCCCCTTCCCGAGCCGCGCATTGGACCCCGCAAGCCCCCGCAGCCGCCCGCCGACGATCACGGTCGGGTCGATCTCCCCTTCCATCAGCACGAGGCTCACCATGGAGGTGGTCGTCGTCTTGCCGTGCGTCCCGGCGATGCCGATGCCGTACTTCAGGCGCATCACCTCGGCCAGCATCTCCGCCCGGCGGATCACGGGGATCTTCCGCCGCTGGGCCTCCACCACCTCCGGGTTGTCGCTCCCGACTGCCGAGGAGTAGACGAGCGCGTCCACGTCCGGCGCGACGTTTGCCGCCGCGTGCCCGATGGCGACGATCGCGCCCATTGCCTGGAGGCGCTCCGTGTTCTCGTTGGCCGCGCGATCGGATCCCGTCACCGTGAATCCCTGGTCGATGAGGATCTCGGCGATGCCGCTCATGCCGATCCCGCCGATGCCGACGAAATGCAGCTTCCTGATCGATGAAAACATGTGTGCGTTACCTGTCCGTAAATCCCGGCCGCCGCCAGCGGCGCTGCTTCCGGCGGGGCACCGATGCGGCGATCTTTGTCATCTCGGCGACCAGCTCGCGCTCCCGCTCGTAGCGCCCGACCCGGATGCGGAAGAGCCGCCGGCGCTCGCGCAGCTTGAAGACGATCACCTGGAAGCGCCCGCCGGTCTGCACGCGGGGCTCCCTGCCGATGTGCATCCACTCGATCTCCCCGAGCGGGATGCGCCGCTCCTGCCACCGGTGCTTAAACACGAGCGCGTCGTGCGTGATGATCAACCGCCGGTTTCGCAGGAAGTTGAGACCGAGCGAGACGAACGACATCAGCACGAAGAACACGATCACATACATGATCGGGTCGTCCAGGACGTAATGGAACTCCCGCTCGATGAAGTTCCCCCGGATCCCCCCGTAGAGCACCAGCGTCACGAGGTAGATCAGCGCCTGGAGATAGTAGAAATCGAGCTTGTATCTGAACGTCTTCTCGCCGTCCACCGCAGTCACCTTTCTGCCGCGAGCCGTTCGACGGCGTCAGCGATCGTCTCCGCCGCGCCCGGCCGGGCGAGCCGGCGCGCAGCCTCTCTCATCGCGCCGAGCCTCGCACGGTCTCCCAGGAGCGCGCGGATTTCGGGCAGCAGGCGCTCCGCCGCGTCCCGGTCGCTCATGCAGAGCGACGCGCCGGCGGCCTCCATCGACCGGGCGTTCCCCGTCTGATGGTCAGCCGCCGCGTACGGGTACGGAATCAGGATCGACGGCACGCCGGTCAGCGTCAGCTCTGCGAGCGACGTCGCGCCCGCGCGGCAGACGGCCAGGTCGCACGCCGCGTATGCGTACTCCATATTGTCGATGTACGGGTACATCCTCACTCCCGCGGGGGTCGGTCCCCCCGCCTCGCGCAGGCGGTCGAACTCCTCCTCCCCCGTCTGCCAGACGATCTGCACGCCGTCGCCGGCCAGTGCCGGGACGCCGGGAGCGATGGCGCGGTTGATCGACGAGGCCCCCCGGCTTCCCCCGAAAATGAGCAGCGTCCGCTTTGACGGATCGAGATTGAAATACGCCGCCGCCGCGTCCCTGGCCACGCTCCCCATCGCGCGCCGCGTCGGGTTCCCGCTGACGCGGACGTGTTCCCGCCGCCGGAGGAACCCGGCGGAGCCGGGGTACGTCACGTGGACCTCGTCCGCATGGCGCGCCAGGAGCCGCGTGGTGACGCCCGGAACGCTGTTCTGTTCCTGGAGCAGCGTCCGGCAACGGAACGCCTGGGCGACCGCCACGACCGGTCCCGATGCGAATCCCCCCGTCCCGACGACCACGTCCGGCTTCGCGCGCAGTATGAGCGCGAGCGACTGGGCGAGCGCCAGGGCGAGCCTCACCGGGAATGCGAGCATCGCCAGACCCGGGCGCCGCGGGAAGCCGCTGACGCGCAGCGCAACGAACGGATACCCCGCTGCCGGAACAACGCGCGACTCGATCCTCCCGGCGGCTCCCGCGAACGTGATCAGGGCATCCGGGTGCCGCCGCCGGAGCTCATCGGCAATCGCCAGGGCGGGGTACAGGTGTCCCCCCGTCCCCCCGCCGGCAAACACGAGCCGGAGCCGGCGAGCGTCCATCATGCGCGTCCCGCGGCCGGGGCGCGCGCCGGCTGCAGCGGCCGTACGCCCGGGGTCCCGGGAGCGAGCCGCGGGTGGAGGTCGGTCTGCATCGACACATTCAGGAGCACGCCGATTGCCGCGCAGGAAAAAAGCATCGCGGAGCCGCCGTAGCTCACGAATGGCATGGGGAGCCCGGTCGTGGGCAGGATCCCCAGCGTGACGCACGCATTGACAAGCGCGTAGAGCGTGATCGTGCAGGTGATGCCGAGCGCAAGCATCCGGCCGAGCGCGTCGGGCGCGTGGCGCGCGATCTTCATCCCCCTCAGGAAAATCACCAGGAAGAGGAGGACGAAGAAGAGCGTCCCCACGAGCCCGTATTCCTCCCCCACGATTGCAAAGACGAAATCTCCGTAGGACTCCGGCAGGAAATGGTCCCGCTGGTGGCTCCCCCCCGGCCCGAGCCCGAAGAGCCCCCCGTTGCCGAACCCGATGATCGCCTGCGTCAGCTGGTGACGCGCGCTGAGCGTCCCCGGACCGGCACCCCGCCCGATGTAGCTCATGATCCGCTGCATCCGGTACTCCGCGCTCAGCATGTAGAGGAGGAGCAGCGGCACGAGCGCACCGAGCGTGAGCGCGATGTGCGTGAGGCGGGCGCCTCCGAGAAAAAGGATCACCAGGCTGATCGCAAAGATCATCGCCCCCATGCTGAAGTTCGGCTGCGCGAGCACCAGCACCGTGACCGTGCCGATCCAGACAAGCATCGGGAGAAACCCCCGTTTGAAATCCGCCAGCGCATCTCCCTTGGCCTCGAGCAGCACCGCCAGATGGAAGACCAGCGCGAACTTGGCGAAATCGGCCGGCTGGAGCCCAACGCCGCCGAGGAGGAGCCACCGCGTCGCTCCCTTGAACCGTCCCCCGAGCGCCAGCGTCAACAGGAGGAGGGCTATCGCGGCGATCAGCGCCGGCTTGGTGAGCCGGCGGTACTTGTGGTAGTCCACCTGCATGAAGACGAAGATGGCAACAAACCCGAGCATGACCTTGATGGCGTGGCTGCCGAGTAGTTTCCCGCTCTCCCCCAGCCGGTCGAGGGCCCAGGTCGAGCTGGCGCTATAGACCACACCCAGGCTCAGCACCATGAGCGTCAGGACGGCCAGGAAGCAGGAGATGTCGATATGGTTTCGCTCCTTCTGCACCGGCCCCTCACTCCCCGGTCCCGAGCGCCATGACGATCTCCTTGAACACCCTCCCCCGGTGCTCGTAGTTGTCGAACCAGTCAAACGACGCGCACGCCGGGGAGAGCAGCACGGTGTCCCCCGGCCGGGCAAAGGCGCGCGCGCGGCGGACCGCCTCCGCCATCGACGCCGCCTCTTCGACCGGCACCACGCCGCTGAAGGCGGAGCGGACGGTGCCGGCGGATTCGCCGATCGCGACGACGGCCCGCACGTGCTCCCTGACCGGGTCGAGGAGCCTCCTGTAGTCGTTTCCCTTGTCCCTCCCCCCCATCAGCACCACGAGGGGGCGGTCGAAGCTCCGGAGCGCGTACCAGACCGAGTCGACGTTCGTCGCCTTCGAGTCGTTGACATACGCGACCCCGCCGAGTTCGCGCACGAACTCCAGCCGGTGCTCGACGCCGCGGAAATTCCTGAGCGTCGCCCGGATGGAGGCCGGCGGCACGCCCAGCACCCCCGCGGCGAGCGACGCGGCCATGGCGTTGGCCAGGTTGTGTTCGCCCGGAATCGTGATCTCGCCCACGCGTACGATGTCGTGCACGGCGCCCCGCAACGCAACGCGCAACATGCCGGCACTGACGCCGGCCCCCGCCGCGGGGGCGCCGCGGAGCGTGAACGGGAGCAGCTCGACTCCCGGCGGCGCATCCCGCTCCACCGCATCGCGCGTCACGTCGTCATCACGGTTGTAGATCAGCACGTCGCCCGCTCCCTGGTTGCGAAACACGTTCTCCTTTGCCGCGATATACTTCGCAAAGCTGTGATCGTAACGGTCGAGGTGGTCCGGCGTGATGTTGAGTATCACCGCCACGCCGGGGTGGAACGACCGCACGTAATCGAGCTGAAAGCTCGACACTTCCACGACGGCGACGCCGCCGGGTCCAACCGCCGCGGCAACCTCCGAAAAGGCCGTGCCGATGTTCCCCGCCACCACCGACTGCACGCGCGCATCGCCGAACATCCGGCCCGCGAGCGTGGTGGTGGTCGTCTTCCCGTTGGTGCCGGTGATCGCCACGATCGGCGCCGCACAGAACCAGCTCGCCGCCTCGAGCTCGCTCACGACGCTGATCCCGCGCGCGAGCGCCTCCTTCAGGAGCGGGGCATCGGAGGGGACGCCGGGGCTCACCACGATCGTGTCCGCCTCGAGAACGCGCCGCGTATTGGCGCCAAACTCCGCATCCACCCCCATTGCCCGGAGCGCGCGCGCCGCCTCCTGCATCCGCTCCGCCGGGGCGCTGTCGGAGAGGAAGACCACTGCCCCCGCCCCTTTCAGGAGCCGGGCGGCCGCCAAGCCGCTGCGCGCCCCCCCCAGGATGCTGAACCGGAGCCCGTGCACCGCAGGAGACGATCCCACAGCTCATCTCACCTTGAACGTCGCGAGGCTCAGGATCATCAGGAGAATCGCGACGATGTAGAACCGGGTGACGATTTTCGGCTCGGGCCACCCGAGCATCTCAAAGTGATGGTGGAGCGGCGCCATCCGGAACACGCGGCGTCCCTCGCCGTATCTCCGCCTGGTGTACTTGAAATAGAGCCGCTGCACGATCACCGACACCGTCTCCGCAAGAAAGACCCCCCCCAGCGTGGGGAGGAGGAGCTCTTTTTTCAGGAGCACGCACAAGGCGCCGATCGCCCCCCCCAGCGCCAGCGAGCCGGTGTCCCCCATGAACACCTGCGCCGGGTAGGCGTTGAACCAGAGGAATCCGAGCGCGCCCCCGGCCAGCGCGGCGCAGAAGACGGCGAGCTCGCCGTTGCCGCGGAGAAACGGGATCGTGAGGTAGTCGCTCAGCACGGCGTTCCCGGAGATGTAGCTGATCACCGCGAGCGTAAGTCCCACGATCCCGACGATCCCGATGGCCAGCCCGTCGAGCCCGTCGGTCAGATTCACGGCGTTGGACGTGGCGACGATGATGAAGACGACCATCGGGATGTAGAGACGCCCGAAGTCGAACTCCTGGTTTTTGAAAAACGGCACGGTCGTCGACGTGTTGACCTTCCAGAGGTCCGCGTCGATCCACCCCGGGGCGAAGTAAATGATCCCCCCCACCACCACGCCGACGGCCACCTGCCCGACGATCTTGTAGCGGCCGATCAGTCCCTTGGGCTTCCGGCGGACCACCTTCAGGTAGTCGTCCAGGAACCCGACGGCACCCAGGCTCGCCGTGACGAACAGGATCAGGATCACGTAGACGTTGGCGACGTTGGCCCAGAGCGCCGTCGGGATCAGGACCGACGCCAGCACGATGAGTCCCCCCATCGTGGGCGTTCCCGCCTTGGCCAGGTGCGTGCGGGGCGCTTCGAGCTTCGCCGCCTCCCCGATCTGGTGCTCACGGAGCTGGCGGATGATGCGCGGCCCGAGCCAGAACGCGATGACGAGCGCCGTGACGGCCGCCGCGGCCGCGCGGAACGTGATATACCGGATGAGGCCGAAGCCCGGGACGTGATAGAGACGGTCGATATGATCGATCAGGTAATAGAGCATGATCCGCCCTTCACTCAGCGCCGGGCATCCGGCGCAAGGCGCTCCCTCAGAAATGCCACGATGTCGTCCATGCGCATCGCGTGCGATCCCTTGACCAGGACGGCGTCACCGGGCGCAACGAGCTCCGCGAGGTACTCCGCCAGGGCGTTTCTCGCCTCGTAGTGGATCGCCCCCGGGATGGCCGCCCCCGCATGAATGCGGGCGGCGAGCGTGCCGAACGTCAGCACGTAGTCGATGCCCAGCGCGGCGGCGTGACGGCCGATTTCCTCGTGCCCTTCTGCGGCCGCGCCCCCGAGCTCCTTCATGTCGCCGAGGACCGCAATCTTCTTCCCGCTGACGCGCAGAGCGGCAAGTGCGTCGAGCGCCGCCAGGGCGGAGTCCGGGTTCGCGTTGTATGCGTCGTTGAGCACGCGCACTCCCCCGATCGTCATCGCTTCCATGCGCCCGGGGATCGCTGCGCGCGACTCGAGCGCCCGGGCGATCGCTCCCTGGGGGACGCGGAATGCCGCGCCCGCGGCGGCGGCGGCCAGCGCTCCCATCGCGGTATGCCGGCCGGGGATCGCAAGGCGCACAAACTGCCACGAGCGGGCACGCGGCCCGCGGAACTCAAAACTTGCCCTCCCCTCCCCGTCCAGCGCCAGGCCTCTCCCCCTCATCCCGGCGGTGCGGGCGCGGAAGCCGTAGGCGATCGTCCTCGGCACCATGGCCGCCGCCGCCTTCACGCGCGGATCGTCCGCGTTCACGAACGCCGTGCCGCCCCGCCGATGCCCGAGAAACTCGAAGAGCGCTCCCTCCTCGCGCGCGACGCCCTCCACGGTGAGGAAGAACTCAAGATGCTCGCGTCCGATCGTCGTGATCAACCCGTGCGTCGGCGCGAGCGTGGCACACAGCCGGGCAATTTCTCCCGGGTGGTTCGTCCCGATCTCGACCACGGCGATCTCGTGGTTACGCCGGAGGCGGAAGAGCGTGAGCGGCACGCCGATGTCGTTGTTATAATTCCCCTCCGTGCAGAGCACGCGGTAGCGCTCGCCCAGGACGGCCGCGATCATTTCCTTGGTGGTCGTTTTTCCGTTGCTCCCCGCGACGGCGATCACCGGGATGGCAAACCTGTCACGCCAGATCCTCCCCAGCGCGCCGAGCGCGTCGCGGGTGCTTTCCACCACCACGAGCGGCATGCCGGCGGCCAGTGCGCGGTCGAACCCTTTCTCGACGACCGCCGCGGCGGCGCCGGCGGCGAAGGCCGCGCCGACGAATCTGTGGCCGTCGGCGTTCTCTCCCCTCAGCGCGACAAAGAGATCGCCGGCGCGCGTGGTCCGGGAGTCCGTCGCCACGCCCCGGGGCGGAGCCTTCCGGAGGACGTCCCGGCCAGTGATCTCCGCCCCGGGCAGCCGCTCGATATCTTTCAGCGCCAGCCTCATGAGGCCTCCCGGATGAACCGCTCCACCTCCTCCCTGTCGTCAAAATGCTCCCGCCGGGCGCCGATCACCTGGTACGTCTCGTGCCCTTTTCCCGCCACGAGCACCACGTCCCCCGCGCGCGCCATGCCGAGCGCGGCGCGGATCGCCGTGCGCCGGTCCGGTTCCGTCATCACCGCGGCGCGGCCCTCGATCCCCGCCGTGATCTCCGCGATAATCGCCGCGGGATCCTCGTTCCGGGGGTTGTCGGATGTAACGATCGTGAAGTCGCTCATCGTCGACGCAATGCGCCCCATGATCGGCCGTTTTCCTCTGTCCCTGTTCCCTCCGCACCCGAAGACCGTGATCACGCGGCCACCGGCGAGCTCCCGGATCGTCCGCAGGCAGTTCTCGAGCGCATCAGGCGTGTGCGCGTAGTCGACCACCGCGGTCCAGCCCGCGGGGGACGCAATCCGTTCGAACCGCCCGCGCACCGCGCGGACCGCGCTGATCCCGCGCGCGATCGTCTCCGGGGATATTCCGAGCGCGACACCCGCGCCGCACGCGGCGAGCATATTCAGGACATTGAAGTGTCCCGTCAGGGGAGATGCAAACTCGATCGGCCCCGCGGGCGTCGCCGCCGCCAAGTGCGTTCCCTCGATCCCCTGCGCGACGTGCGCCGCGCGCACGTCGCATCCCGGGCCCAATCCGTAAGTCAGGCGCGCGCCTGAAGTCCCTTCCAGCATCCGTGCGCCGTACGGATCGTCGGCGTTCACGACCGCCGTGTCACGGGCACGGAGGGAGTCGAAGAGCATCTTCTTCGCGCGGAAATACTCCTCCATCGAGCGGTGGTAGTCCAGGTGATCCTGCGTCAGGTTCGTGAAGACCGCCGCTCGGAATTCCAGTCCGTCCACCCGGTGCATCGCCAGGGCATGCGATGAGACTTCCATTACTGCCGCGCCGCACCCTGCACCCACCATCGCGGCCAGGAGCCCGTGCAATTCGAGCGACTCAGGCGTGGTGTGCGTGGCAGGCGTTGAGCCCGCCCCGGTCATGTATTCGATCGTCCCGATGAGACCCGAGCGCGTCCCGGAGGCCTCCACCACCGAGCGCACGAGGTGGCTCGTCGTGGTCTTGCCGTTCGTGCCCGTGATCCCGACCAGCGTCAGTGCGTCCGCGGGCCTGCCGAAGAAATTCGCCGCGCAACCGGCCAGCGCCACGCGCGCGTCCGGCACCACGATCTTCAGGACGCCGGCGTGCATGAAGAACGCATCCGGCACCGCCGCGTCGTCATCGAGAAGTACCGCGACGGCGCCGGCGGCCACGGCCGCCGTGACAAACCCGCGGCCGTCGGCGGCAGTCCCTCTGAGCGCAACGAACAGGTCCCCCGGCCCGACGCGCCGGGAATCGTACCGTATCTCCCGCACGTTGATGTCCTGCGTCAGC
>Ga0335079_10006581_pt1 | contig 13294 bp, 10 predicted proteins | sample Lox_Sample_33_FD_206719 | JGI IMG/M metagenome (GOLD analysis project Ga0335079, IMG submission 206719) | Soil microbial communities from Loxahatchee National Wildlife Refuge, Florida, United States - Lox_Sample_3.3 | ecosystem: Environmental > Terrestrial > Soil > Wetlands | place: USA... | reverse complement strand
CGGCGAGCGCATTATCATTGAAATGAAAAAGCTTGGTTTTGAAGAAGCCCGATTCGACAAGATGGGTAATGTGGTGGGACGCATTGGCTCCGGCAAAAAAGTCATCGTTTACGACTCGCACATCGATACCGTCGGCGTTGGCGACGCCAGCGAATGGGAATGGGATCCATTCGTGGGCAAGGTTGAGGATGGCTGTCTTTATGCGCGCGGCGCATGTGACGAAAAAGGCTCCACGCCGGGCATGATCTACGGTCTGGCGATTGCCCATGATCTGGGTCTGCTCGAAGGGATCACGGCTTATTACTTCGGCAACATGGAGGAGTGGTGTGATGGCATTGCGCCCAACTCCTTTGTTGAAGTTGACCCAAAGGTCAAGCCTGATTTTGTTGTCATCGGCGAGCCGACCAAGATGTGCATCTATCGCGGACACAAGGGCCGCGTCGAGTTGAAGATCACTGCCAGCGGCCGGTCAGCGCATGCGGCATCGCACTATCTGGGCGATAACGCCGTGTACAAAATGATGGCGATCATCACGCAGATCCGCGAGCTGGATCGCCGGATGCGTTTTGGCATGGGCTATCACCCGGTACAGGGTTATCCGTCCGTTGCGGTGACCGACGTCGAGGCGCGCACCGCTTCGCTCAACGCGGTGCCTGATCAGTTCACGATTTATCTTGACCGCCGCATCACTTCGAACGAGCCGCGCGATGAGGTGATCTCTCAGATCAAAGGATTGATTCCCGATTATTTGCAGGATGAGATTGAGGTCGACGAACTGTTCTACGACGCGCCATCCTATACCGGCTTCGTCTTCCCGGTCTCGAAGTTCTATCCGCCCTGGCTGTTAGATGATGCCCATCCATTGACGCAAGCCGGACAGCGCACTATCGAAGCGCTATGGGGTGAGAAGCGAACCCTGGGCACGTGGGACTTCTCGACCAACGGTACGTATTGGGCTGGCAAGGCAAACATCCCATCCATCGGGTTTGGTCCTGGAGACGAGAAAACTGCACATATGCGCGACGAAAATGTGCCGCTCGATGAGGTAGTAGCCGCCACTGAGTTTTATGCGTTATTCCCAAAGATGCTGGCGGATATAGGTAAATAAGATGCCAAAGAAGGAAAAGGGAATGTCTGAGGAATTTTTGAACGTCAACAATCCAATATCCAATATTCTAATCGGAGGTTCGTATGCGTAGTTTTGCAGGTCGTGATATTTTGTCGTTGAAGGATTTCGAACGCAATGAATTTTTCCATGTGTTCGATGTGGCTTCAAAAATGGAACCTATTGCCAGGTCCAGGAAGAACGTGGACATGCTCAAGGAGAAGACTTTGGTAACAGCCTTCTATCAGCCATCCACGCGCACGCGTCTTGCCCATGAGGGTGCGATGCATCGTCTGGGCGGACATGTGACCGGTTTCTCGGATGCCAAAAACACTCGTGCCGGTGACTTCTATCAGGAGTCGATCAAGGATACGGTCAAGATGCTGGAGTTCTATGGCGATGTGATCGTGATGCGCCACTTCCAACAGGGCGCGCCACATGAAGCTGCCAAATGGGCAAGCATTCCGATCATCAACGGCGGCGACGGTTGGGGCGAACACCCGACTCAAATCCTGACCGATCTTTATACGGTCTGGCGCGAGAAGGGCCGCATTGACGGGTTGAAGTGGCTGGCGGTCGGTGATATGCGCATGAGAACCATGCACTCACTGGCTTATGCTTTGACTCAATTCGATTGCCCGATTACTTTTGTCTCGCCGCCTGAAATGAGTCTAACCGATGAGTTCAAGAAGGAACTCAAGGATTACAGCTTGAATTACAAGGAAGTGGATCACGTTGAAAAAGCCATCGCTGAAGCCGATGTGATTTTGGTTGAGCCGGTTGTTCAACCTGATTACACCAAGAGCCGCGATGAGCGTTCAGGCAAGGATGTCGGCTTGACTCCGGCTAATTACAAGATCACGCGCGACTTGTTGGAGAAGAAAGCTAAATCCGATGCAATCCTTCTGCATTCCCTGCCGCGCATGGATGAAATCCCAACCGATGTGGATATTACTCAGTGGTCGCGTTATTGGCAGGAAGCATTTAACGGCGTGGTGATGCGCATGGCGCTGCTATCGCTTGTGCTTGGCGCGATGGAATAAATTATTGACCTATCCCATAGCCCCTTCCCTTTTGGGGAACGGGAATAGGGTTAGGTTTTAATAGATAAGGAGATTAATTTATGCAAACTAATTTACATGGCCGAGATTTGATCGGCGATCTGGACTTCAGCAAGGAAGAAGTTGAAACCGTCATGGAGGTGGCATTCGACCTGAAGCGCAAGCGCGCTTTGAATGAACTGCATCCGTATCTGCGCGATAAAGTGCTGGCGATGTTGTTCTTTTTCTCCAGCACGCGCACGCGCGGATCATTCGAGGCGGGCATTGACCAACTCGGCGGCCACGCCGCTTTTATCGAAAGCAAATCGACGCAGATCGCACATGGCGATACGCCTGTTGAAATCGGCGAAATCTTTGGGCGCTACTTTGACGCGATTGCCATCCGCCATGTGGATTGGAAGATTGGCAACAAATACATCAATGATGTTGCCAAGTACTCGCGCTCGCCTGTGTTCAACATGCAGTGTGAAATCTATCATCCCTTCCAGTGCCTCGCCGATTTGATGACCATCATGGAAAAGAAAGGCCGCGACCTGCGCAAGAAGAAGATGGTTGTTTCGTGGGCGTATGCGGCTTCGTATCAAAAACCGATTTCAGTTCCTCAATCATTGATTTTACAAATGCCTCGCTTCGGCATCGATGTTGTGCTGGCTCATCCGCCGGAGTTTAAACTCATGCCTGACATCGTGAGCGCGGCGCAGGAACAGGCGAAAAAATTCCACACCGGCTTCGAGATCATTTCCGACCCGAACGGTATGGAAAAAGCCTTCAAGGATGCTGATGTAGTTTACGCTAAATCGTGGGGCGCCATGATGACCACGGAAGACGCCAACGAGGGTGCAAAGATCATCGATAAATACAAACATTGGATCACTGACGAAAAGAAAATGAAACTCGCCAAAGATGATGCCATCTACATGCATCCGCTTCCCGCTGATCGCGATGTTGAAGTCGCTAGCGCGGTGATGGATGGTCCGAACTCCGTGGTCTTCGATCAGGCCGAGAATCGTCTGCACGCGCAAAAAGCCGTCATGGCTTTGACGATGTCGTAGAGGAGATGATTATGGCAAAAAAAGTTGCTGTTATTGCAATTGGCGGAAATTCGCTTATTAAAGATCCCAAGCATCAAAGTGTTGAGGATCAATATGAAGCCGCGAAGGAATCCTGCATTCACATTGCGGATATGATCGAAGCCGGTTACGAAGTCGTGATCGGACACGGCAATGGACCCCAGGTCGGATTCATTTTGCGCCGCTCCGAGATTGCCGCCAAAGCGGAAGGCATGCACGAAATTCCATTGGATGTTTGCGGCGCCGATAGCCAGGGTGCGATCGGCTATGCTTTACAGCAAAATCTTCAGAACGAATTGAAGCGCCGCGGGATTAAGAAGTCTGTTGCCACCGTTGTGACTCAAACATTGGTGGATCGTGATGATCCGGCCTTCAAGAATCCATCCAAGCCAATTGGCGGATTTATGGATGAGGCTGAGGCTAAGCGCCGTCAGAAAGAAATGAGCTGGACCGTGGTCGAGGATGCAGGGCGCGGCTGGCGAAGAGTCGTGGCTTCGCCGCTCCCGAAAGAAATCGTCGAGATTGACGCGATCAAAGCTCTCATCAGCGCGGGCGTGATCGTCATTTCCACTGGCGGCGGAGGAATTCCGGTCATTCGCAATGCCAAGGGCGATCTTGAGGGTGTGGCCGCGGTGATTGACAAGGATTTCGGCTCGAGCTTATTAGCCAATAATGTCGGTGCGGAAGTATTCGTTATTTCCACCGCGGTCGAAAAAGCGGCGTTGAATTTTGGCAAGCCCAATCAAAAGTGGCTCGACAAAATCACTTTGGCTGAAGCGAAGAAATACCTTGCGGAAGGCACGCACTTCGCCAAAGGTTCAATGGCGCCGAAAGTTCAGGCCATCATTCGATTCCTGGAAGCCGGAGGCAAGCAGGCTCTCATCACCAATCCTGAAAATATCGGCCGTGCCTTGAAAGGCGAAACCGGTACCCGGATTCTTCCAGGCTGATTCATTCCGTTTAAAACCTGGGATTGGTCTGGCATTTTGCTTGTCGCATGTCAGACCAATCTTGATGGTCATCTGTCAAATGCGCTTGACAAGCCCATCGCGAATCGGTAACATACATCGTCCTTATGCTTCCATCCCCGCGCGTCCTTTTGAGTATAGACTACGAACCGTGGTTTGCACTTTCCCGCCGTTACGATAAATTGGAAAATTCCATTGAGCGGCGAAACCTCGACGATGGATTCACGATTCGCGCAATTGATCCAATCCTTGAAAGACTTGGTGATTCGAAAATCAGCTTTTATCTCGTTGGCGAAATCGCAGAATGGTATCCAGAGATTCCACAGAAAATTATCAAGGCGGGACACGAACTTGGGCTTCATTGTCAAATCCATCGCTCGCTGATCAGTATAGATGAACTCGCCTCGGATATTCGCGCCAGCGCCTCGTGGGCTAAAAATTATGGCGTGCGCGGCTATCGGGCTCCCATGGTGGGAATGAGTGAGTCGGCGTATTCATTGCTTGAAGCATCGGGTTTCGTTTACAGTACATCTATCTACGCTCCGGCAGGAACCATTTTGCAAAAGGGGAATGTATGGGAGATTCCTGTCAGTACATTTCGTTTGGGAGGACAAAAGAAAACGTATAAAGCTCCCCGCCAATTTACGTGGGGCTTGCTTCTGGGCGGGGAATATCCGTATGGATCAAGCTTTAACATTGGATTAATGGGCAAGACGATCCTGCGTATTCTGGAAAATGAATTGAAAAAGGGATTCAGCCCAGTGTTGTTCATGCATCCTTACGAAATTGTGCGCCCATCGCATTGGGCTTCTCGCATCGGGCGGGATGTGCTCTCTCACCCGTTATTGTGGCCCTTCACTTGGAATAAATCTGAATTTCTCGCTGCGCTCTTGCGTAATTTTCCAGTGTCACCGATTGGCGCATATTTGGATGAGGCATTGAAAATGCGGGAAATTTCCTGAAGCTATGATGAAAGTTGCCCTGATGCAGCCGCAGACCTCTGCAACGATTACCATCCGCCTCCTCCCCTTGACTGAAAGTTTGACCTGCGCTGAATTATTAGCCAGGATGGCGTCATTTTCGGCTTTGGATTCATGGACGAAGTTTGTATCTGATGTTTATGGACTTTCGGTCTATCGCTTGGTTGCCGAGACGAATGGTGAAATCGTGGGTCTGCTTGCTCTGGTACATATCAAGCATTTTATTTTTGGCAATTATTTGACGACGGCGCCGTTTGCTTCTTATGGCGGTTTTGCATTTTCCTCGCTCGATGTGCGCGATGCGTTGTTGGAGAAAGCTCGTGCGCTTGGAAGAGATTTAGAGGCGGATTATGTCAATGTCCGATTCGACTTGGGCGAGTCTATCCCGCCCGAAGGCTGGGTCCAGCATCCGGTCTATTCGACGTACCGCGCTGATTTATCCTCGGATGCGGAGGCGATGCTTGCAATGTACAATTCCGATCATCGTAACCATATTCGCAAGTCGCTCAAGAAAGGTTTCAATATAAAGTTTGGTCATCTCGATTTGCTGGATGATGCCTATGAAGGCTTGGCTCGCAGTATGCATGAATTAGGTTCGCCATATCATAGCAAAGATTATTTGCGCAGGATGGCCGAATCGCTGGGTCCTGCGCTTGAGTTTGCTGTCCTCTATGGAGGACTGCGGGGGGAACTGGTAGGCGCGGGTGTGTTTATTCTTCAAGGCAATGTCGTGACCAATCTTCACGCGAACATTCTTCGCAAGTTTCGTTCTGATTATGCCGGCGAGTTTTTGTATTGGTCTGTGATTAAGCGCTATGGTGAAAAAGGTTTTGCCGTATTTGACATAGGCCGCAGTTTGATCGGCTCGGGCAATGAGACGTTCAAAATGAAATGGAAACCTCATAAGCAGTTACTGGCTTACTGGTATGCTTTGCAGCCCGGCAAAAGGATACCAGAATTAAATCAGAAGAATCCAAAATTCCAAGTCGTGATATGGATGTGGAAACACCTGCCGGATTTCATGGTTCGTCGATTAGGGCCGTTCTTGATTAAAGGCCTTGCTTGAGCTTTCTCCGATGGAATATACTATCCAGCCTTTTGCTGACCTCGACAATCATTCATTAGAACGCGTGGCTTTGCTCCATCAATCCGTGATGCATAATTTGTTAACCGACCTGGGCTTCGCAATCATCCTGCGGTACTATCAGATCGCCAGGAGTGATCCTTCGGTCATTGGTTTTTGCGCCGTCTCTCCTTCTCATGAAATTCTGGGTTGGGCGGTCGGATCTGCCGATCCGCATGTACTGAATTCTCGTATGCAGATGTCATTATCCTGGCTGATGAAACAATTGCTTTGCCTTGCTGTCACACGCCCTGTAGTGTTTTCGCAAGTGTTGTTTTCTGTATTTTATGCGTCTCAACACAAGCTTTCTCCTAGCACCGTTGAATTGACTTATATTGGCGTTGCTCCGGATGTGCAGGGCAATGGAATAGGTCGTGCCCTTTTGGAGGCTTTTACGGAGGCAAGTCGTTCATCGGGATATTGTTCCATTGAGCTTAGCACGGAAATAGATAATCTTCATGCTTTGGCTTTATATGAAAAATCCGATTTTATTGTGCAACGGACTTTCAAGGAAGGCCGGTTCGAGCGTTATCGCATGGAACGAAAGTTGTCAGCATGAAAAGATTGTTAAAAAAACTCGAAGCCTTATCTATTTCCGAACGCAGTATTCCATTTCTGCTATTCCTTCTGGCGGTATTGACATACGGATTGTTCTTCTGGCAGCGCGGTTTTTATTGGGATGAAGAACCGTGGACTTGGATTTATTATCGTCTGGGTCCCGCGGCTTTAACCCAAACTTTTTCTACCAGCCGTCCGTTTTGGGGGATGATCTATCAGCTTACATTGCCCATGATCGGTCCGGTTCCGTGGCGCTGGCAGGCGCTGGTTGTGATCATGCGTTGGCTGACCGCGTTATTGGTCTGGGCAGTGTTGCGGCAGGTCTGGCCGAAGAATCCTCACCCGGCTTTATGGACAAGTCTGTTATTCCTGGTATATCCGGCCTTGGGACAGAACTTTGTCGCTTTGATGTACACCCATTTTTATATCGTTCTAAACTGTTTTCTTCTTTCACTATATTTTTCCGTTCTTGCCATTCGCATTCCCTCTCGACGCATACCGCTTACCATTGCCGCAGTTGCTTTGGCTGTCGTCAATTTGATGACGATGGAATATTTTTATTTCCTTGAATTTTTTCGCATTGTTCTATTTTGGTTTGTTTTGGATATGCAGTGGAAGGAAAAAATACGGCGCGTAACTTTGCTTTCCATTCCTTATATATTGGCATTTCTATCCGTTTCATTTTGGCGCGCATTCTTTTTTAAAAACCAAAACGCCAGCTATGGATATACGGCTTTGTCTCTTATTCGCCAGAGTCCAATGGCCGGGATAGGGTCGCTTCTTCAAAATATTTTCTTTTCCTTTTTGGAAACTTTTTTTCACGCATGGTTTTTTCCTTTTCAATCCGTCGATGTTGCAACGCTCGGACCTCATACTACGGCTCTGGCCTTTGGACTTGCAATTCTCTCCATGTTATTAGTTGGTCTTTATCTTTTTTGCTTTTCCCGCTTCGATCAGTATGAAAACAAGTGGGTTCCGCAAGCTTTTATCTTGGGCGCGTTTGCATGGTCGTTCGCTGGCGGATCATTCTGGTTGGTTGGGATTCAACCTCAACTGCATTTCTCGGAAGATCGTTTTACGATGCCCTTCATGCTGGGCTCCAGTTTAATTATTGTTGCGCTAGTTGGATTGTTGAAAGCTAAACCAAAAATTCAATTTGCGCTTCTGGCGCTTTTGATCGGATTTTCCGTTGGCAAGCAATTCCAAGTCAATACAGATTATCGCCGCGATTGGGCAACCCAGCGCACGTTCTTCTGGCAGATGTCATGGCGCATTCCCTCTCTCGCACCTGATTCGGCGATCCTTGTAAATGATTTGCCGGTTACCTATTCCAGCGACAATTCTCTTTCTGGACCATTGAATTGGATGTACAGCCCTGCTGGTCAAATGGATCATATTTTGTTCTTCGCATCGATCCGGACCGGAGTCGCTTATCCGGCCCTTGAGCCGAATATTACCATCCATATAAACTATCTTGCCAAAGTGTTCGATGGGAATACTTCTCGAGTCGTGGCGGTCAAATTCGACCCGCCATCTTGTCTGCGTGTACTCGATCCCGAAATTGATTCGGTAAACAAGTTATTGCCTGAACTTATGAGAAAGGCTGCAGCGTTGAACAATTATTCAATGATCAATGCCGGCAGTCCGGTTATGCCTCCGCCCTCCTATTTTGATCCTGAGATTCCTCGCGGCTTTTGCTATTATTTCGAGCAAGCTGATCTCGCTCGTCAACTCGGGGATTGGCCTCGCGTGGCTCAATTGGGTGATATTGCGTTTCACTTGAACGATTATCCCAATGATCCCGTCGAGCGATTTGTATTCATTGAAGGCTATGCTCATGAAGGGGAATGGTCTGAGGCAAAGGAGTTGTCATTGGAGTCTTATCGGGTTTCGCCAAGCTATGTGAGTCCGCTGTTGTGTATACTATGGAATCGGATCGATCGCGAAACTCCGAATAACGGTAATAAAGAAACGGTGATGAATGACCTTCTTACAAAATTTTCATGTGTGCCGTAATATAATAATGTTAGTTTCTCTATGCTAACTGGTCATGGTAAAATTCATATAGACAAATTTGAAAGGAGGTTGGTTGCTTGAGTTTTAAAAGCTTGATGTTTGTTTGATCCACTTTCTATCAGAATCTAATAAGGAGAAGAAAACAATGCGTAAGTCAATTTTGCAAGTTACCTTACTATTGGTGGTTCTGGCAATGGCAGTGTCGGCTTGTGCGCCGGCGGCGACGCCTACCGCAGCTCCTGCACCTGCTACACAAGCTCCTGTTGCGACCGCAATACCACCCACTGTCGCACCCACACCTACATCGGCCCCATTCACCTTTGGCTTGCTCCTAGTCGGTGCCCATAATGACAACGGCTGGAGTCAGGCCACATATGATGGCGCTCAATATGTAGTTCAGAATGTACCCAATACCAAATTGATCTACTTGGAGAACGTTTACTCCGGCTCGCCCTCTTATCCTGGTCAAACAGCTTCGCAGCTGGCTACCCAATTGGTTTCGCAGGGCGCCAAGTTGATCATTTTCAACTCGGATGACATGAAGGATGAGGCTCTTAAATTCGCCCAGGCTAACCCCAATATTTATGTCATTGGCACGTCGGATGATTGGACTTGGCAAGCTGGCCAGAACTATCAGAACTCGCCCAACCAAATTGACTTCATGGGGCGCATGGAATACATGAAGGAAATCGGCGGTTGCGCGGCGGCATTGACAACCCAAACTGGCCAAATTGGCTATCTTGGACCACTGATCAACGATGAAACTCGTCGTCTATCCTCTTCGGCATACCTCGGCGCCAAGTACTGCTGGACCAACATTCTTAAGAATGATCCAGCTAAACTGCAATTCAAGGTTACTTGGATCGGCTTCTGGTTCAATATCCCCGGCGTGACCTCTGACCCAAGTCAGGTTGCTGATGATTTCTTCAACAGCGGCTACGATGTGGTTATGTCTGGCATTGACACAACTGAAGCTCTTGTCGAAGCCAAGAAGATGAACACAGCTGGTAAGAAGGTCTGGGCTGTTGCTTATGACTATAAGACCAATTGCAGCGCGGCTCCTGATATTTGCCTCGGCGTCCCATACTTCAACTGGGGTCCCGCCACGGAAGCGGCAGTTAAATCTGCCATGGCTGGAACATGGAAGGAAGACTTCCAATGGAACGGTCCCGATTGGACGAATATCAACAATCCTGACACCAGTGCTGTTGGTTTCAACAAAGGCAATGCCTTGAGCGCGACGGCATCCACTCAGTTGGATGGATTTATTTCCCAACTGGCTGGCGGCTTAGATCTGTGGACTGGTCCCATCAACTTACAAGATGGCACTTCCTATCTTGCGAGCGGAACACCGGCTACCGATGTCCAAATCTGGTATCTGCCTCAGCTCCTTCAGGGTATGCAAGGCCAGAGCGTTTCCAAATAAATCCTGTTTGATTGCGGGGGAAGGTTTGCCTTCCCCTGCATTTTATTGTATAAATTGGATAGAGGAATTGCCATGAACATTGAACTGCGCCACATTCATAAACATTTCGGCAAAGTCCACGCCAACAATGATATTGTGCTCGATATTCCCGCGGGCACCATTCAAGGCATTCTGGGGGAGAATGGAGCGGGCAAAAGCACGCTCATGAAAGTTCTTTCAGGTTTTATTCAAGCCGACAGCGGAGAAATCCTGCTAGATGGCAAAGAAGTCATTATTAAATCACCGGCAGATGCCATTCGATATGGCATTGGCATGTTGCATCAGGATCCACTCGATTTCCCGCCCATGCGCCTGCTCGATAATTTTTTGCTTGGGCGCCCCGGCGGTCTTTTTCCGGACCGTGGTGCGGTCGCGCGCGATATTCATGATCTGGCTGTTCAATTCGACTTTTCCCTCGATCCTGAAGCCTATGTCGATTCGCTGACGGTTGGCGAACGGCAACAATTGGAAATCCTGCGTTTGCTTTGGCTGGGCGCGCGCGTCCTGATTTTGGATGAACCTACCACCGGTATCAGCGCCAGCCAAAAAGATAAACTTTTCGCAACCCTTCGTAAACTTGCCGCGCAAGGCATGACGATCATCTTTGTTTCTCATAAGTTGGAAGATGTTGAAGTGCTATGCCATAAAGTGGCAGTATTGACAGCTGGTAAATTAGTTGGGGAAGCCTCCGCTCCTTTCAATGCCAAAAAATTAGTCGAGATGATGTTTGGCAAGGAAATCCCACTCGGAGCGCGGCGTCCTTTAAAACCTGGAGCGAAGGTGTTCGAGTTGCGCGATCTGGCGGTGGAAGACATTCGTCTTCATTTAGCGGATATAAATCTCGATGTCCACGCTGGCGAAGTGATCGGTGTAGCGGGAATGGAAGGGAGCGGCCAGGGACCTTTCATCCGGGCCTGCGCTGGTTTGATCCGTCCGGTCAACGGTCGAGTACTGGTAAATAATCATGATCTAACTGGACATTCTTATCATGCATTCAAGCGAAATGGCGTTTCATTTATGCCGGCTTCGCGCATGGAGGAAGGATTGGTTCCCGGCTTGACGTTGACCGAACACTTTGTGTTGGCTGAAGAAACACAAGGCGTGTTTATTGATGGGGATAAGGGCAGAAAACTCGCAGAGGAGCGAATCAAATCCTTTAACATTCGCGGCACACCCGTGAGCACGGTTGAATCGCTTTCGGGCGGTAATCAACAACGGGCTTTGCTGGCATTGCTTCGAGATCCGCTTTCATTGATTCTATTGGAGCATCCGACGCGCGGCTTAGATATCGAGTCGACGATTTACATTTGGAGCAAGCTCAAGGAACGTTGCCAACAGGGAACATCCATCGTCTTTATTTCCTCCGACTTGGAAGAGATCCTGCAATATAGCGATCGGGTCCTGGTATTCTTCAGCGGGAAGGTGACGCCACTGTTGGATGTCGCATCTTTAACCACAGGAAAACTCGGAGAATTGATCGGCGGCATGGGTTGGACAAAATTAACGCCGGGGAGGGATGAATGAAAAAGGGTGCCTGGATTAATATTGGGTTTCAAGTTGGCGCGTTGGTTCTTGCATTATTGATCACAACGCTTCTTCTGATCGCGGCCGGTGCGCCGCCTTTCCAAGCTTACGAAAGCATTGTGAGCGGCGCCTTTGGTTCATCTAACGATGTGATGTCCATTCTCATTAGCTGGTCGCCTCTGTTACTGACGACCGCCGGTGTGCTCATTACATTTTCGGCCGGCCTTTGGAACATCGGCATCGAAGGGCAAATGGTGCTGGGCTCCATCTTCGCCACATGGATGTTACGTCTGCTTCAGGATACCAGTGTGCCGCCCGCGTTCATTATTATTTTGGGTATCCTTTTTGGAATGATCGGCGGGGCTTTGTGGGCGGGCTTGGCAGGCGCGCTGAAAACCTTTGGCGGCGTGAACGAAATCTTCGGCGGACTTGGACTCAATTTTGTTGCCACGGCCTTGACGATTTATTTGGTCTTCGGTCCGTGGAAACGACCCGGAGTGGGTTCGATGTCCGGCACTCAGCCCTTTGACCAGAAGTTGTGGTTGCCAACAGTTGCCAACACTGGATTGAGTCCTTGGGCTTTGGGAGCCTCGATTCTAGTTGTACTCATTGTTTATTTTTTACTGCGCGGCACATATTTTGGATTGCGTTTGAAAGCAGTTGGAAAGAATATGAAAGCGGCTTTCCTTCTGGGCGTTCCAACTTGGCAATACAGCATATTTGCCTTTTTTTTGTGCGGTGCGTTCGCCGGGTTGGCAGGTGCGATACAAGTGACTTCTGTCTATCACCGGTTATTGCCGAACATCTCCAATGGATATGGTTTTCTGGGCTTGCTAGTTGCAATGCTGATCAATTATCAGGCGATTTGGGTCCTTCCGATTGCGTTTTTCTTTGCCGCGCTGAACGTCGGTGGCATTCAATTACAAATCATCTATAAAATGGATTCTTCCTTTGCCAACGTCTTGCAGGATCTGCTGGTGCTGCTCGTTTTGCTTGGCCAAGGCGTCCGTGAGCGCTTCTTGAAGAAGGCTTAGGAGTCATTATGCAAACTGACATTTTGATTGGTTTGGCTGGAGTTCTGGCGGCGGCGGCACCGGTCTTGTTTGCAGTAATCGGTGAGACGATCACCGAACGTGCTGGCATTGTCAATCTTTCATTGAATGGCACGATCCTGCTCGCGGCGATGGGCGGCTTTTCTGTCACCTATGTAACTGGAAATTTGCTGTTGGGTTTCCTGGCTGGAATGCTGATCGGTGCAGTCATGGCCTTTATCGTCGCGTTTGGTAGTATTACACTTCATCAATCGCAGGTGGCTGTTGGGTTCGTGCTGGCGTTGGCTGGCCGCGACCTCGCTTATTTCCTCGGCGTGCCGTATATGAATCAATCCGGCACGACTCTGCCTACTTGGTCCATTCCTGTTCTGA
>Ga0335079_10006580_pt1 | contig 13294 bp, 11 predicted proteins | sample Lox_Sample_33_FD_206719 | JGI IMG/M metagenome (GOLD analysis project Ga0335079, IMG submission 206719) | Soil microbial communities from Loxahatchee National Wildlife Refuge, Florida, United States - Lox_Sample_3.3 | ecosystem: Environmental > Terrestrial > Soil > Wetlands | place: USA... | reverse complement strand
CGCTGACATCTCAGCCAGGAGCGCGCACATGCCAAAAGATCTGACCTGGGACGACGCTGACGATATCGGAATTCTGCTTTCCGAGAAGCATCCGGATGTGGATCCGCTGGGCGTGCGCTTCACCGACCTGCACCGATTCGTCACCGAGCTCGCTGAATTCAAGGACGATCCCAAGAAGTCGAACGAAGGCAAGCTGGAAGCCATCCAGATGGCCTGGCACGCCGAAGTGCTGGATCGCACGCAAGGATAAGTAGCGGTTGTCTTTCTGTGTTCCTCTGCTTGAGACGAGGGACACGCCTTCACATCCGTATCGCATCCCCGTATCACGTTCGGACGATTCCGAAGCGTACAGACCCATTCTCAGCCGGCAGCTTTCGTTCTCGGGTCGCTTACCGATCTGGAACAACCCAGCAGACAATCCATGCACATGCGTCACAGATCCTTGACAAGCGCTCCTCCCAGAAGGATAATCCGGCACGTCGTCTGGCTCCGGGGGCCCTTTCTGCTCACAGCGCCCAAGGAAGACGACACTAAGGCCCCGTACTAAATCCAGTTCGTACCAGGAGGTGGGCCCCCGTCCGCGCAACAAATCCATCAGGAGGAAACCAATGAAGAAGCTCGCGCTTTGCTGTTTACTTTTTACCCTCGCAGCTATTGCAGCGCCCAGGAGCCACGCCGCGCAACGTTGCATAAGATTTCCAGCCTATTGTGACTCGATTGAATTTGACGACACGGACTTCGGCGGTCAGTACGGATTTGTAACCTGGGGAGCATGGGATTGGCAGTGCACAGGCGAACGGGGGGACACCAATATCATCGGCCGCGGCGGCTCCAAGCTGGTGTTCGGTACTCGTCCGGTGAACAAGGCCAACAATGTGCCGTCCACTTACTCGTTTATGTTTGTTCTAACCAGGGATAATCGTCTCTTTGATCTCTATAAGACGAACGGCGACACCGATGACCACGGCGGTATTCACCAGGTTCGCGTGAACCAGGCTTGGACCTTGAAGCAGGGCTCTTGCGGATATTCAGGCGAAACTAACCACAACCCGCGTCTTGTGGATCAGCGGTAAGTTGCTTGTAAGTGTACGCGCCCTTCGTGTTTGGCCATTGACTTCCTGCCGCTGGCGGTGCGACTGACAGCGGCGGGAATTCTAAATGCGGAATGCTGTGCGGTTGGGAAGCAGAGTGAACAGTTTTTAAGACAGGAGCCAATGCTTGGCGAGTTCGCGCGTCTGTGGTCTATCCATCGTCGCTAGCTTGGCCGGAATGCTCCTGATCGCCACCTTGCCGGGCCACACCCAAGTCGACCAAACCCGCGCCAAGAACTTCAACGCCATCAAGCATTTTGTCTTCGTCATCAAAGAGAATCGTACCTTCGACAATTATTTCGGCAGTTTCCCGGGCGCAGAGGGCGCTGACAGCGGCACGCTTTCAACCGGTGAGGTGATTCGGCTTGGCCACACGCCCGACGCTGCCGCTCGGGACATCTACCACAGCTGGCAGAGCGCTATTCTCGCAGCCGACAACGGCCGCATGGACAAGTTCGATCTGATTCACTCTGACGGCGGCGGGGCTTGCAATCTGAAAGGCGACTATCTCTGCTATACCCAATTGACCGAGCAAGACATCCCTAATTATTTCGCATACGCTCGATATTTTGTGCTTGCGGACAATCATTTCTCTTCTGAGCATGGCCCAAGTTGGCCTAACCACATTTACACCGTGGCCGCACAATCGGCAGGTGCGATCGCCAATCCCCAGCCTCCCGGCACCGCGGGCTGCGATGCTCCGCCGGGAACAACCGTTCAGGTGATCGATGATGAAGGGAATCTCTCCACTCCGTTTCCCTGCTTCGACCTTCCGACCCTGGCCGACAGGCTTGAGGCTGCGGGCATTTCCTGGCTGTACTACGCTTCTCCGGTTGTGTTGTGGAACCCACTGGATGCCGTCAACCAGATTCGCAACTCGCCATTATGGGACGCCCATGTCAAGCCGTACGGGCAGTTCATAACCGACGCGAAACAAGGCAAGCTGCCCGCTGTGAGCTGGCTGATTGCCGACGATTTTCAGAGCGAGCATGCGCCCCAAAGCACCTGCGCCGGCGAGAATTGGACCGTCCAGCAATTGAATGCAGTCATGCAAGGCCCGGAATGGCAATCCACGGCAGTGTTTTTGATTTGGGACGATTTTGGCGGTTTCTATGACCACGTGCCTCCACCGCAGGTCGACCAGTTTGGGCTGGGCATGCGGGTTCCGCTGATCATCATCTCGCCGTATGCTATTTCAGGACGCATCTCCCATACGCAATATGAGTTCTCGTCTTTCCTCAAGCTAGTAGAGGAGCGTTTCAACCTGGCGCCGCTCACCCTGCGAGACAGTGAGGCCCATGACATGCTGGACAGTTTCGATTTTACCCAGCCGCCTTTGCCTCCTCTGATCCTCTCGCCGCGTTCCTGTCCGATCGTGAGCACCGCCGAAATGGATTTTCCGCAAGAACTAGTCGGAACTCCGAGCCCGGTGAGAGTCGCGACCGTAACCAACCAGGGGAAAAAAGACCTGAAATTCTCCGGTGCTTCCATCGCGGGCAACTACAGCCAGACGAATGACTGTCCCGCGCAACTGCGGCCGACCAAGACCTGTCACATCAAAGTCACCTTTGTCCCCAAAGGTATGGGGGCCAGAATAGGCTTTTTGAAGGTAACCGATAGCGATCCGAGCAGTCCCCAGGTAGTTAATTTGAACGGAATCGGCACCAGGGCCGAGCTGTCTACTCCGCTACTGACCTTTCCTGCGAGTATCGTCGGCCGGACCTCGGGCCCGCAAAGTGTCACACTGGACAACCTGGCCGATATCGCTCTCAACATCTCCGACATTGCGGCCAAGGGAGACTATGCGCAGACCAACGATTGCGGAGGCCGATTGCCGCCGCGAAAACAATGCACCATCACTGTCGAGTTCACCCCTACAACTCCGGGCACCAGGTTCGGCACCGTAACCGTCGATGACAGCGACGGTGGGTCCCCCCATGTTTTGCGGCTCACCGGTGTGGGCTCGTTTCTAAGTCAGCAGCCCGATCAGCTGAACTTCGGCGAGCAAAAGGTCGGGACTAAGAGCAGTCCTCTCACTTTCACCATGACCAATCATGGCACCGATCCGGTGGCGCTTTCCAACGTCACCATCCGCGATTACTTGTACTTGAACCTTCCGGATTACACACAGACCAACAGCTGCGGCGCCCAACTCGCGGGAGGAGCACACTGCAAATTCAGTGTGACCTTTGCTCCGATGCAAACCGGCAAACGCAACGGCATGTTGCTGATTTACGACTCGGAAAGCGCCACCACTCCGCAGCAGGTAACGTTGTCGGGAACCGGCTCGGAATAGACAAAAGCTGAATGCTGATTTCGGCCTCTGATCGCGCGAAAGCTCGCCTAGTTTAAGATCGACCGGGTTCTCGCGTACTCGCCTGTCAGGTTCCGACCGCACAATTCCTAATCAGGGTGACTTACCTCACAGCCCTCGGCGACATGGCTCACAGCCAAGCAAAACGTTAGCGAGTAATGTGCTGACTGTCCTGCATCGGCGGTGAGAAGTGTCAGCCTCCGGCCGCTCTTCCCGCCTGCGGAATCCTGCTCTATTTCGGCCGAGGCTTTTGAAGAAGGTAAGTTGGGTGATTCCCAACGGCACTTGGTCGAACCATCCCGGGATGAAGACCGAGATCGATTCCACCCAGATTGAGCATGGCCCGGCCTGGGTGGCAGCTATCATCAACACGCTGGGCACCAGTACCTGCATCGAACCGGAAGATGGACTCCCGTACTGGCAGGATACGGTAGTGTTCGTAGTTTGGGACGACTGGGGCGGCTGGTGGGATCATGTGGACCCGGCGACCGCGCCCAACCTGGGTGTCGAAAACCACTGCAACGACTGGGGCTGCGGCTACGTGCATGGCTTCCGCGTGCCGTTTCTGGTGATCTCGGCTTACATGGCGCCAGTAATCCAGGGACCACCTCCACAGGGGTACGTCTCCGGAGACACCAGAACACCCGGCGGAGGGGAGCAAGCCCCTTACATCCATGACTTCGGCAGCATCCTGGCGTTCATCGAATATAACTTTCTGGGGCCAAGTAAGATTGGGCAGATTAATCCCAACTATCAGTTTGCGGATGCCTATGCTCAGGAGTGGATTTCACCTCTGCACGCGATCCCTCTGGCGGACTTTTTCTGCACTGCGCCATGCCCGTACCAGCCGTTTCGGCAGATAAGCGTTCCATCTGGTTCCATGCAAGCGGGTGACTTCATCAACGATACCGGACCAGACTCCGATCCGGACAACGATGCCATTGACAATGATTGAGGCTGTTCGGCTGAGGCGGCAGGTTCCGGACTCAAACGCCGGAACCTGCCCGGGTTTTCGTGAATTGGATATAATCGTCGCGGTCAGCGGTCCGGCTGATCTGTCGTGCACATGGTGGTCTTATATGCGGTATCCGAAGGCTTCGTACATTTTCATCGCGGTTCTGGTCCTTACCATTCTCTTTTTCGCCTCGTCGATGTCAGCTGCCACCTACAGAGTGTTGCACACCTTCGGCAATGCGCCGGATGGTGCAGGGCTATATGGTCGGTTGGCTATTGATGCGAATGGTAATCTTTACGGAGCGACCTCCGGCGGCGGGGCGTACAGTGAGGGCACCGTATTCGAACTGAGTCCAGTTGGCGGTGGTAAATGGAACGAGACAATAATCCACAGTTTTTGCGCTGACTATCCCCAATGCAGCGACGGCGCCTTGCCGATGAGCGGTCTGTCCTTGGATGCGGCGGGCAATCTTTACGGTCCCACCCGACAGGAGGTGTTCAAGCTAGTGCCAGGGCCCGATAGTTGGAATCTCAGCCTGATTCACAACGAGGGGAGTAATGCAGACCTAACCATCGACGGAGCAGGCAATCTGTACGGGGAAATTGGGTTGGGCAATTGCAATGGTGGGGAGATTATGAAGCTTAAGCCCCCGCCCGATAGCGGTTACTGGATCTCAAAGGACCTCTATGACTTTTGCCTGCACAACAATCAGTGGAGCAAAGGCATCGGTCCGAACCATGGCCTGACGTGGGATGCAGCGGGAAACTTATACGGTGTTACGGATGCGGGGGGTAAAGCTAACTTCGGCGTGGTCTTCCAGCTTGAGCGCACGCCCAGCGGGTGGAAGCAGCATGTGCTTCACAGCTTCGGCGGGGCTCCGGACGGAGAGTTTGTTCAAGGTGGCGTGGTGCTGGACAGCGCGGGCCGGGTTTACGGCAGCACCGAACATGGAGGCACTGGCTGCGGCGGCGGCCAGGGATGCGGCACTCTGTACCAATTGAGCAAGCAGCCCGACGGTCACTGGAAGGAAAAGATCCTGTACGACTTTCCTAACACTAAGAATGGAGCGACCCCTGTGGGCACGTTGGCCATCGACGCCGCCGGGAGCCTGTACGGCGTCGGGGGAGGCGGAGGAGGCCCATGCGGCGGCGGAGGCTGCGGGGTTGTCTTCAAGCTGCTCCACAATCCCGACGACAGCTTCACTTACCAAGTGCTGCATCGCTTCCAAGGCACGGACGGCCTCGCCCCGGTAGCAGGCGTGATTCTCGACGCCAAGGGCAATATCTACGGAACGACCTCCACCGGGGGCAAAGGCGGCTACGGCGTGGTGTTCAAGATCACACAATAACTCACTATGAGTGCCGAGTTGCTTCCTTCCAGGTTAGCGCCAAGAAAACGGGCGCGAATCTGGGCACCGGCTGACGCCGACCGTTCCAGAAAACATCCAATACTCCACTACCCAATGTTAGGCACCTTCGTCGAAATCAGATAGGCGGCCCCACACGCAGGCCCTCGCGTGCGGACAGCCAACAAAGCCATCCTGAATGGAGAAAACAAATGCAGGCATTGCTGCGTGTTCAGAAGTATCTCTGGGTGAGTGTTCTGGCTCTCGCGTGCCACTCGGCCCCGGCGCGGGCGCAATCGAATGCGTCCGGGTCGCCAGCCGGCTCTGCCATGCAGCGCGATGGGCAACACGATTTTGATTTCGAACTCGGGAGTTGGAAAATTCACTTGAAGCGGCTTCTCCATCCCTTGACCGGTTCCAGCACCTGGGTGGAATTTGACGGCACTTCCGTTACCCGAAAGATATGGAATGGCCGCTCCCAGATCGAACAGTTCGAAAGTCGAAAGTCCCGCCGGTCACGTCGAGGGTCTCACCCTGCGCTTGTACAATCCCCAGTCTCACCAGTGGAGCCTTTATTGGGCTAATGGCAAAGATGGCATCCTGGGACAACCGACCATCGGTGAGTTCAAGAACGGAGTGGGTGAGTTCTTCGACCAGGAACCAATCAATGGCAGAGCTACTCTGGTGCGATTCATCTGGTCCAACATCACCCCCCATTCGGCCCACTTTGAACAGTCCTTTTCCGATGATGGAGGCAAGACGTGGGAAGTAAACTGGATTACGGATCAGACACGGGTCAGCGACGAATCTGACACCATGCATTAAGCTGGGCAGCATCCATCGAGTAACCGCAACCCTGTAAGGCGCGCGGCTGACTGTGGTTGTGATGGTGTATCCGCTGTGCTTATGGTTCGCTGAACTGAAACGGCGGAGAAGAGAGTGGCGGCTCGGCTTTCTTGAGGCGAGCCGGAGTTCGAGTCCCTCCAAAACCCAAAAGGCACGGCCAAAGCCGTGCCTTTTCGGTTATGTAGAGCTTACGCCAGTACCGGAGTGGGCTCCTCCACGCTGGCTTCGCGAAGGAACTTGGCAGCCTCTTCGGGGGGCGTCGGATTGATATAAAAGCCCGTGCCCCATTCGAATCCCGCCGTCTTGGTCAGCTTGGGCATGAATTCGATGTGCCAGTGGTAGTGGTCGTTGGTCGGATCCTGCACCGGCGACGTGTGGACCACCAGGTTGTAGGGCGGATTGTCGAGCACGCGGTCAGCTTTCAGCAGCAGCGTCTTGAGCGCCTTGGCCAAGTTCTCGAACATGTGCGATGACGAATTTTCAAACGCCGATTCGTGCTGCTTGGGCAGGATCCAGGTCTCGAACGGAAAACGCGGCGCGTAGGGCGCAATGGTTAGAAAGTCCTCGTTCTCGGCCACTACCCGGCTGCCCCCATCGGTTTCCTGCCGAATAATGTCGCAGAAGACGCACCGTTCTTTGATCAGGAAGTACTGCTTCGCGCCCTGCAGCTCTTCCACCACGTAGATAGGCAGAATCGGCAGGGCGATCAGTTGGGAGTGCGCGTGCTCCAGCGAGGCGCCTGCGGCTTCACCATGATTTTTAAAGATGAGGATGTATTTAAAGCGCCGGTCTTTCTTCAGGTCGAGGATGCGGTCGCGGAAGGTCCACAAGACATCTTCAATGCGTTTCGGGGCCAGGGTGGCCAGGGTGGCATTGTGGTCCGGGGTCTCGATGATGACCTCGTGGGCTCCGATTCCGTTCATCTTGTCGAACATGCCCTCGGCCTGGCGGTTCAGGTTGCCCTCAATACCCAATGCCGGAAACTTGTTAGGGACCACGCGAACGGTCCAACCCGGTGAATCGCGTTGCGGAGGCGGTCCTCCGTTCGGGTTCGGACGATAAGCCTGGATCTCGGGCGGGGTCTTGCTCTCGTTCCCGTAGCAGAACGGGCAGAATCCGCCTTTGATTTTGACTCCCTCACGGACAAAGTCAGAAGGGCGTTTGGCACGGTCGGTCGAAATGATTACCCACCGGCCCACAATCGGATCTTTTCTCAGCTCAGGCAAGTACTGAATCCTTTCAATGGGCAAATCCCAAATTTCGTATTTTACGATACTGGGAAGGCATTCTTAAACAGTTCGAATGTCGGCTGGCTGGCGGTCTGGTCATAATATACGCTCACTACGTCGAATCGCCACTGGCACGATGGGGGGATGTGACGCAGGTAATCCCTCGCCACGGTGGAAAGCTGCTTCTGCTTTTCATCATCAACGGCCGCCTCCGCAGGCTTGATATGACGGGTGGTACGGGTCTTAACCTCTACAAAACAAAGTGTATCCTTATCCCAGCCGATCAGATCGATCTCCCCGCGGTGGCGTGGCGTTCGAAAATTGCGGGCCACCATGACATAGCCCAGGCGGCGCAGATAAAAGTAGGCCGCTTCCTCGCCTTGGCGCCCGGTTCGCTGGTGCGGGGCAACCGTAGGGGGAGGCAACGTCTTGTCAGCAAGCCAGTCGAGAGCGCGAACAGCGACCTGAGTGAGATGACCGGACACAGAAGTGCCGCCTTGGACCTCGATCTTGTAGATCATTGCAGCTCGACCGCATCCTCGTCTGTGACAGCGGTTACATGGGGGTAACCCAAGTCATCCCCCAACCGGCGAGGCGCTCTCCGTTTTAGGTGCTTTCGGCGCGCTTGGGCGACTCCAGAGGTTAACGATCATCACTTCCGCCAGGGCCCGACTGTGCCCAGCACAGAGGCAGCCCTGGGAACCTCCAGCCATACCCAGGCAACGTGCCAATCGCCAGAACTGGGGTCAGATAGAGGAACGACGCTGTCCGCGCCGCGGCGCCGTGGAAAAGCACGTAGGTCTTTTAGGGGAAACTTAGGACGGGTGCGGACACCCGTCCTGTTCTGGTTTGCGGGAACTATTTGCGGGACTCTCCGGCGACGATCTCAATGCATTCTTCAAGAACGTCGAGTGCGGCATCCACTTCCTCGCGCGTGACGATGAGCGGGGGACAGATGCGGATTGAGTTCGGTCCGGCTCCGAGGAAGAGCACGCCGCGCTCGAATGCTAACTCTACGATGCGGTCGCGCTCCTGGCTGGCGCGCGTCTTGGTCTGCTGATCCTTGACGATCTCGACGCCGGCCATCAGGCCGACGCCGCGAATGTCGCCGACGATGGAGTGCTTGCGCGTCCAGTCGGCGGTGCGGTCCAGAACATACTTTCCCATCGCGGCGGCATTTTTCATGGCCTCGCGCTCAATGATGTCCAGCGTTGCCAAAGCCGCGGCAATGCACACCGGATTGCCGCCGAAGGTGGACGCGTGCGAACCCGGAACCCAATCCATAATGCTGGCGCGGGTGATGACGGCGCTAAGCGGCATGCCGGAGGCTATGCCCTTGGCAGTGCAGACTATATCCGGCTGCACGCCGGCGTGCTCAATCGCCCACCACTTGCCAGTCCGGCCCATACCGCATTGCACTTCGTCCGCCACCAGCAGAATTCCATGCTGGTCGCAAATGCGGCGCAGCTCCTGCAGGAACTCGGGCGGTGGAACCAGGTACCCGCCCTCGCCCTGAATCGGCTCGACGAAGATGGCCGCTACTTCCTCCGGCGGAACCGTGGTGGTGAAGACGCGCTCCTCAATAAAGCGGGCGCAATCAATCGCATGCTGTTTGGCATCGGTCCCCTGGGGACGGCGGTAGACATTGGGATACGGCACATGAGTCACGCCGGGCACCAGCGGCGCGAAGCGCCGCCGTTGCTGGGGCTTTGAGGCGGTGAGTGAAAGCGATCCCATGGTTCGTCCGTGGAAGGCGCCGTAGAATGCGATGATGTGCTGACGCTTGCTGTGGTAACGCGACAGTTTCAGGGCGCACTCGACCGCCTCTGTGCCGGAGTTCCCGTAATAAATCTTGTGCGGTCCCGGCATGGGCGCGATCTTCGACAGGCGCTCGCCGAGCGTCACCATGTTCTCGTAGTAGAAGTCCGTACCGGACATGTGAATCAACTCGCCGGCCTGCTTCTGGATAGCGGCAACCACCTCGGGATGACAGTGTCCGGTGGAAACCACGGCGATTCCGGCAGAAAAATCGAAGAACTCGTTGCCGTCGACATCTTCGACCACAACGCCGCGTCCGCGCTTCGCCACTAACGGATAGGAACGGGTGTACGACGGAGAAATGTACTTCTGATCGCCTTCCAGCACGCGCTTGGCGTTGGGGCCGGGCAGAGCGGTCTTGATCTTGGGTCCAGCAGTGAGAGTCTTGGTAGTCATGGGATTCTCCGAAAATCAGTTTTTGTGGCGGTTTGCGAGCGATCAGTTCGGGCGAAGGCCAGCTTAGACGGAGATCGCCCCGACTGGATGCAATGGGAGGATCAGCAATTAGTCGCTACCGAACAGGCTGGGACGCGCTTGCGACGGCAACACTGCCAGATGACGGCGCGGGCCGACCAGAAAGTGCAGCCAGCACGCGGGCAGGTGCGAATTGGGATTCTGCAAGCGCACAGGAACTCCACTTCGATTATAGCTCCAGAAACACCCCTGCGTAACCCCCCAAAAGTGTATCCCAATGCGCTCTTCGGTAATCAATTGAGGCCTAACTAGGGGACAGGTTTGGACTGTCTGTTATCTTCTGAACGCAGCTCTTCGCACGGGGCATTCAGCAATCAGCATTTGGCTGCCGGACGATCTCGCAAGTGCACGCCCAGTACCAGCGCTGGCCAAATGCGAATTGCGGATGGCCAAGAACCGTTCCTCAAAATGACTGAAGCGCAGCGCCAACATCGACTTCTCGTTATCCTCAACTTTGCGCTGGTTTACTTTTTCTGGGGATCGACTTATCTGGGGATTCGCATCGCCGTCGAACACATTTCTCCGGCCTACATGTGTGCCCTGCGTTTCTCGGTGGCCGGAGTCCTGATGCTGCTCTACTGCGGGCTGCGTGGCCGGCGGATTCGCTACAGCCCGTTGCAGCTCCTACACATGGCGACCATCGGCTCGCTGCTCCTGGTAGGCGGAAACCTCACTCTTTCCTATGCCGAGCAGATTGTTCCCTCGGGCCTGGCCGCGCTGATGGTTTCCAGCACGCCGCTTTGGTTCCTGGTGCTGGATTCGCTGCTGCTGGGCGATCATCGCATTTCTCGCCGGGGATTGGCCGGGCTGGGGCTGGGTATTGCCGGTATCGCAGTGCTGCTGTGGCCGAAGCTGACCGCCACGGGCTCACTGGGCGCGAAGGAACTGCACTGGTCGCTGGCTCTGCTCGGAGGATCCTTCAGTTGGGCATTGGGATCGGTTCTGTCCAAACGCTGGCAGTCGGCCGAAGTCGATCCTTTCAGCGGTACCGCGTGGCAGGTAACCTTCGCCGGAGTGGTCAACCTGCTTTTCGCGTTTCTGCTGGAGGATCGGTCTTCGATCCATTGGACGACGCGCGGCCTGGGCGCAATCGTCTACCTGATCATCTGCGGCTCGTGGATCGGTTACACCGCCTACATCTGGCTGCTGCGTCACGTGCCGACATCGAAGGTTTCAACCTACGCCTACGTGAATCCCGTGGTCGCCGTCTTTCTGGGGTGGCTGGTGCTCAACGAGCGGGTGGACCGGTTCATTCTGGCCGGGAGCGCCATCGTGGTGGCGTCGGTCGTGCTGGTCACCAGCGCCAAGGTCAAGGCTCGCGCGAGCGCGGAAGAAGTGCCGGCCATTGAAACGGCGTAGGCAGCGTTCGGCATTTCGCGCCTGGCATTTGCCCCTAACAGCCTGTCTGCCCCAAGAAACGACTTCACTTCTTGCCGGTGTTCAACAGCACGCTGACGACTCCGTTCTCTTTGTCGGTAACGACCAAATCCGGTCTGCCATCGTTATTCACATCGACGGCATTCATCGCGATCGGCATTGCAACTGGAGATAGGGCAAAAATAATAAGTTGTTGGAAATTTCCATTGCCCAAGCCCAGAAACACACTGACTTCGCCGCTGAGTTGGCTTGCAACGGCAATGTCCAAATTTCCATCACCGTCAAAGTCAGCCACCGCTATTGCAACTGGAGATCTCGCCACCGTGTACTTCGATCCGCTTTTAAAAGAGCCGTCCCCATTGCCTAACCAAATTCTCAGCTTGTCTGAAGTTACTGCCAGGTCAAGTTTCCCGTCGCCGTTGAAGTCACCCAGTGCAATGGCACTAGGCGGGGGATTCTTCAGGGTCGAAGCAATGCGGAAAGTGCCATCGCCGTTTCCCAGCAGGGTCGTGATGGCTCGCCGGTTGTTCTCACTGGTAATCACCCAGTCCAGCTTGCCGTCTCCGTTCACGTCACCTAGCGCGATGTGGGTAGCATCGTGAATCGCAGGTACTCTTGTTGGTGGCTGAAAGGTTCCGTCTCCATTGCCCAACCGAACGATCTGCGTTCCCGCTTCGCTCTCCCCTGCGACGGCCAAATCTAGCTCTCCGTCGCCGTTTAGGTCGCCCACTGCAACCCGCCATGGATTCTGCCCCACATAGTATCTGGTTTGGTGTTGGAAAGTACCGTCGCCATTACCCAGCAATACACTCAGTCTGTCGGGATGGTTGGCGATGACAAGATCGACCTTGCCATCGCCATTGAAATCTCCGGCTGCAACCGAACTGGGGTTGTATCCGACCTTGTACCCGGCCGGTTTTTGAAAGGTACCGTTCCCGTTGCCGAGTAATATCTTTACTTGCGAACTGGGCTGATTCGAGTTTGCGTTGGCTATAGCCAGGTCCACAAACCCATCGCCATTGAAGTCGCCCGCCGTCAAAGCTCCGGGGTAGCGCCCGGCTGGAGAGTTAATCGGACCGGAAAACAGATTGCCAGCCCAAGCAACCTGACTGACAAGGTTCGTCAGCGTGGCAAGCAGCATGAACGCGATGAACCGTGGGAGATGTCTGAATCGCCCCTGTTGTTTCATTATTGTCTCTCCACCACCGGGGAGGTGCGCTCGCGCCACTGAAGCTGCGGCCTGTCTTTGCGCCTTATCGGCTGAGGTACACCGCTGTAGCGACTTCACTTCTTGCCGGTGTTCAACAGCACGCTGACCAGGTGGTTGGAGTAATCGGTCACCACCAAGTCCGGCTTCCCGTCGCCATTCACATCGGCGGCGATCATCTCGATCGGCATCGCAACCGGAGAAAGGGCATAGGTCTGCGGTTGCTGGAAATTGCCGTTTCCCAGGCCCAGAAACACGCTCACTTCCCCGCTGAGTTGGCTCGCCACCGCAATATCTAGCTTTCCGTCACCATCAAAGTCTGCCACCGTCATGGCGATGGGCGATCTTGCAACCTCAAATTGGGGGCCTCCCGTAAAGGTTCCATCTCCGTTTCCCAAGAAGATGTTGAGCTTGTCCGGCGAACCGGTAACCGTCTCCGCCAAGTCCAGTTTGCCGTCGCCGTTGAAGTCGCCGAGCGCGATGGCGCTGGGAGGCGGGCTCTTCATGATGGTCCATGCCGTGCGGAAGGTACCGTCGCCATTTCCCAACAGGCTGATGATTGCCCGCTTATTGTTTCCGCCCGAGATAACCAGATCCGGTACGCCGTCCCCGTTCAAATCGCCTATCACGACATGCCA
>Ga0335079_10006578_pt1 | contig 13297 bp, 11 predicted proteins | sample Lox_Sample_33_FD_206719 | JGI IMG/M metagenome (GOLD analysis project Ga0335079, IMG submission 206719) | Soil microbial communities from Loxahatchee National Wildlife Refuge, Florida, United States - Lox_Sample_3.3 | ecosystem: Environmental > Terrestrial > Soil > Wetlands | place: USA... | reverse complement strand
TCCTCCATCGGCAACCTGGTCGTTGGGCCGGGCGCCGGCGGCGCGGGCCGCACCGTCGCCGAGCGCGTCGGTGACTTCTCCTTCGCCCCGGACGGGAAGGCCGTCGCCGCCCTCGCCAACTACGACGAGCAGCAGAAGTGGGGCCGTCTCACCTACGCGCCGCTCCCGGACGGCGCGCCGGTCGAGCTCGGGAGGCGGGTGACCACCTGGATCTGGAGCCCCGACAACCGGTACCTGGCGTTCAACCTGCGCGTCTTCCAGCCGCTCCCCTCGGTCGACCTCTGGCTCTACGTCCGGGGGAAGCCTTCCCCCTCCGCGGTGATGGCCAACGTCTACGGCTACGACTTCGGACCGAGCGGCTCGCTCTACTTGAGGAGCGAGTGCATCCGCGAGGCCCGTGCCTGCACGCTGGAGCGCCTCGACCCCGGAGTCCCCGACGGAAAGCCGGTCCCCGTGCTGGAGGGCATCTTCGGCTTCCGCCCCAGCGACGCCGGCAACCGTCTCCTGGTCACCTACGCCAGGACCGACGCCGAGACGTACGACGTGGCCGTCCTGAATCTGAAGACTGGCGTCCGGGTCACCCTCGAGGAGCGCATCCTCCTGCCGGCGCTCTTCGCCGACCCGCAGGGGAGCAAGGTGGTCTACCTCGTCTCGCAGGGGGAGCGGTCCGGGCTGTACGTCTGCGACCAGGTGCCGTGAGGCCCGCCGCCGCCCTCGGGGTCCTCGCCCTGGTCTCCCTCGTGCTCGGTGGAGTGAGCGGCCGGCTATTTCCAGGCTGGATGGGGGCGGCCCTGCTCGCGCTCGCCGCGTTCGCCAGCTGGCGGCGGCGCGCCGGTGGCTCGGCCGGGGACGCCTCGGTCGCGCTCGACGAGCAGGTCATCTCCGTGCTGGCGCCGGGCGCCCCTCCGAGGTCGGTTCCCTGGAGTCAGCTGGTGGAGGTCGGGGTCCTGACCACCGAAGACGGGCCCCTGGCCGACGACGTGTTCCTCGTCCTTCGCGGCGCCGACGGCAGTGGCTGCGTCGTCCCCAACTCGATCGCCATGGAGCTGGTGGGCCGCCTCGTCCGCCTGCCGGGGTTCGATCACCAGGCCTTCATCCAGGCGATGAGCTCGACCGGCAAGGCCAGCTTCGTCTGCTGGAAGGGAAGCCCGGGAGATGCGCTCGTCGCCGCGCAATCCCTGCCCGGCGAGACTCCGCCTGCCGGATGAGCGTGCGGGTCCTGCTGTTCGTGGGCTCGGGCCTCTCGCCGCGCATCGTCGCTGGGACGCCCTGTCGCGTGGGGCCGTCGACGCCTACGCCACCGTGCTCCGCGTCGCTCGAGCACGTCCACGCTGGCCACGGACTGACCGGCCGTTCCGCAAGAAAAGTCGCGTCATTGCCCGTCGCTCCGTACGCTGCCGTGCGATGCAGCTCGACTGGATCGACGGCTTCGTCGACACGCTCACCCACGCCCGGGGGAGCTCGCCCCACACGGTGAAGGCGTACCTCTCCGACGTGCGTGCCTTCGTGCGCTACCTCGACGGCGCCGGCCGCGATCTGGCCACCGCCGACCACGGCGTCATCCGCGGATGGCTCGGAACGCTCGCGGTCGACCATGCGCCCCGGAGCCGGGCCCGGGCGCTGGCCTCCGTCCGCGCCCTCTACCGCCACCTGGTCTCCACCGGCCGGGTGGCCTCCAACCCCGCGAAGACGGTCCGGAGCCCGAAGCTCCCGGTGCGTCTTCCCCGCGTGCTCGGCGTCGACGAGGTGTTCGCGGTGCTCGCCGTTCCCGGCAAGGAGGGCGTGCTCGGGCTCCGCGACCGGGCGCTGTTCGAGCTCCTCTACGGCTCCGGGCTCCGGGTGAGCGAGGCCTGCGGCCTCGACGTGGACGACCTCGACCTGCGCTCGCGCACGGTCCGGGTGTTCGGCAAGGGCAGGAAGGAGCGCCTCTGCCCGATGAACCCCGGCTGCGTCAGCGCGCTCCGCCGCTGGCTCGAGCGTCGCGGCGAGCTGCTCGCGAAGGCCGCCCCCGGCCAGGACCCGTCCGCGCTCTTCCTCAACCATCGGGGCGGCCGTCTGACCTCCCGGAGCGTCGCCCGCCACCTGGACCGGACGGTGCTCCAGCTCGCGCTGCAGCGGAAGGTGAGCCCGCACGCGCTGCGCCACTCGTTCGCGACGCACCTGCTCGCCGGCGGCGCGGACGTCCGGGTCATCCAGGAGCTGCTCGGCCACGCCAGCCTGTCCACGACCCAGAGGTACACCCAGGTGAGCATCGAGCAGCTCCAGGCGGTCTACGACCGGACTCATCCGCACGCCTGACCGAGCAGGTCAGCGTGCGTCGCGGGCGGGAGGGGACGCGCGCTCGACCCCGGGACCGTGCGCAATCGATCGGCCGATGTGCCGTCTCCCGCCGAGAGCTCCTCCGAGGGGTCAGCCAGGCGAGCCGGCTGGAGCAAGCTCGACGAGCGCAGACGGGGATGGAACGGCACCCATCCGGCTGTTAGATGGCCCGAACCTCACGATGTTCCACGGAACGACCATTCTCTGCGTCCGCCGCGACGGCCGGGTGGTGCTCGGCGGCGACGGCCAGGTGACCCTCGACAAGACGGTGATGAAGGCCAGCGCGAGGAAGGTACGCCGGCTCGGTGACGGCCGCGTGCTCGCCGGATTCGCGGGCAGCACCGCCGACGCCTTCACCCTCTTCGAGCGCTTCGAGGCGAAGCTGCAGGAGTACAAGGCCAACCTCGCCCGGGCCTGCGTGGAGCTCGGCAAGGACTGGCGCACCGACCGGTTCCTCCGCCGGCTCGAGGCGCTCCTGGTGGTGGCCGACGTCGAGCGGACCTTCGTGCTCAGCGGGGCAGGGGACGTCATCGAGCCCGACTTCGGCGCCGCCGCGGTGGGCTCCGGCGGCCCCTATGCGCTCGCCGCCGCCCGGGCGCTCCTCGACCACTCCACGCTCAGCGCCCGACAGATCGCCGAGGTCTCGCTCGGCATCGCCGCCGACACCTGCATCTACACCAACCGGAACCTCAGCTTCGAGGAGCTCTGAGACGATGCCCGCGGGCGGCGCCAACCTCACACCCCGGGAGATCGTCTCCGAGCTGGATCGGTACATCGTGGGGCAGGGCGCCGCGAAGCGCGCGGTGGCCATCGCACTCCGCAACCGCTGGCGACGCCAGCGCGTGACCGGCGACCTCAAGGACGAGATCACCCCGAAGAACATCATCCTCATCGGCCCCACCGGCGTGGGGAAGACCGAGATCGCCCGCCGGCTGGCCCGCCTCGCCCAGGCCCCCTTCGTGAAGGTCGAGGCCAGCAAGTTCACCGAGGTCGGCTACGTCGGCCGCGACGTCGAGTCGATGGTCCGCGACCTCGTGGAGGCCTCGATCTCGCTCGTTCGCGAGGAGGAGACCGCCAAGGTCCGCACCCGGGCCCGCGAGGCCGCCGAGGATCGGCTGGTCGAGCTGCTCGCGCACGGTCCGCCGCCATCGGCGCGGCCGGGACCGATGGGGTTCGCGCCTCCGCCTCCGCCGCCCAGCCGGATCGGCGATCCCGAGCGGGAGAAGCTCCGGGCCCAGCTCCGCGCCGGCACCCTGGACGACCGCACGGTGGAGCTCGACGTTGCCGACGCCGGGCCCACCTTCCTCCGCAACTTCTCGGGCCAGGGAATGGAGGAGATCGGCGTCAACCTCTCCGACCTCTTCCGGTCCATGCCCGGCATGGCCCGCACCCGACGGCGGAGCGTGACCGTCCCCGAGGCGCTGGAGCTCCTCGCCCAGGAGGAGGCGGGACGCCTGGTCGACCAGGACCGGGTCAACCGCGAGGCGTTGCTCCGCGCCGAGTCCAGCGGCATCATCTTCATCGACGAGATCGACAAGATCGCCAGCCGCGAGGGCGGGTCCCGTGGCGCCGGCCCGGACGTCAGCCGCGAGGGCGTCCAGCGCGACATCCTCCCCATCGTCGAGGGCAGCACCGTCACCACCAAGTACGGCCCGGTGAAGACCGACCACGTGCTGTTCATCGCCGCCGGCGCCTTCCACGTCAGCAAGCCCTCGGACCTCATCCCCGAGCTGCAGGGCCGCTTCCCCATCCGGGTCGAGCTCGAGCCGCTCCGGCAGGAGGACCTGGTCCGCATCCTCAAGGAGCCCCGCAACTCCCTCATTCGCCAGTACACCGCGCTCCTCGAGACCGAGGGCGTCTCCCTCCACTTCACCGATGACGCCCTGACGGAGGTGGCCCGGATTGCCGCGCTGGTGAACGCGCGCACCCAGGACATCGGCGCCCGCCGGCTGCACACCATCCTCGAGCGGCTGCTGGACCCGGTGTCGTTCGAGGCCAGCGACCCCGGCCGCTCGCGCGACGAGGTGGTGGACGCCGCCGTGGTGAAGAGCCGCCTGCGCGAGGTCGTCGAGGACGAGGACCTCTCTCGCTATATTCTCTGACCCACAGAGGATCCCCCCGTGCCCATCCCGCAGTCCGTCGTCCCCGGCGTCGAGCGCCCGCTGCCCTCCAGGAACCGTGCGGTGATGGACCGGGCGCGCGCCCACCTCCTCCAGAACTACAAGCAGCAGCCCATCGTGCTCGAGCGCGGCCAGGGCGTCCGGGCCTGGGACGCGGACGGCAACGTCTACCTCGACCTCCTGGGCGGCATCGCCACCTTGCCCTTCGGCCACTGTCACCCGGAGATCACCGCGGCGGCCAAGGCCCAGCTCGACCGGATCTGGCACACGTCCAACGTCTTCTACACCGAGCCCCAGGTGGCGCTGGCCGAGCTCTTGACCTCGCTCTCCGGGCTGGACCGCGCCTTCTTCTGCAACTCGGGAGCCGAGGCCAACGAGGCGCTCCTCAAGCTCGCTCGCAAGACCCAGCAGCCAGGCCGATTCGAGTTCGTCTGCTTCGAGACCAGCTTCCACGGCCGCACCCTGGCCACCGTGACGGCCACCGGTCAGCCCAAGTACCAGAAGGGATTCGAGCCGCTGCTCCCTGGCGTCGTCCACGTGCCCTACGGCGACCTCGAGGCGGTGCGGAACGCGGTGGGCCCCCGGACCGCGGCCATCCTCGTCGAGCCGATCCAGGGCGAGGGTGGGGTGCGCGCCGCACCGCAGGGCTTCCTCCGCGCGCTCCGCACCCTCGCGGACGAGTCCGGCGTCCTGCTCCTGATCGACGAGGTCCAGACCGGCCTCGGGCGAACGGGGAAGATGTTCGCCTTCCAGCACGAGGGCATCCGTCCCGACGGGTTCAGCCTCGCCAAGGGCCTCGCCAACGGGCTCCCCATCGGGGCGATGGTGTGCACCGAGGCCGCGGGGACCGCCCTGGTGCCCGGCTCGCACGGGAGCACGTTCGGCGGCAACCCGGTGGCCGCCGCCGCCGCCGTGGCCACGGTGCGCCTGGCGAGCGACCCCCGCGTCCTGGCCGGAAACCTAGACAAGGGCGAGCACCTCCTGGCCGGGGGCCGGGCGATGCAGGCGCGCCAGCCCACGCTGGTCCGGGAGGTCCGCGGGCGCGGCCTGCTGGTCGGCATCGAGCTGTCGTTCGACGCCGGCCCGGTGGTCACCCGGTGCCGGGAGCGGGGGATGCTCTGCAACCTCGCCGGTGACCGGACGGTGCGTCTTGCACCGCCGTACATCGTCACCCTCGACGAGCTCGACGAGGGGCTCCGCATCCTCGAGGAGGCCGTGGTCGCGGTCGCCCCACCTCGGTCGCAGGTTTGACCACCTGCGACGCCGCACGATAGCGTGACGAAGGCGGAAGCGTCCCGTGGGGGACCGACGGTCTTGCCCAGCAACACGGATCGCACCCAGGAAGACGCACTGTCGGAAGAGGTGGACCTCCCCCTGGACCGCAAGCGGGAGATCCTCGCCCGCGAGGCGCTGCTCGACCGGGACCACTGGACCGTCCTCGGCCTGAAGCCGGGGGCGAGCGCCGAGGCGGTCAAGCTCGCCTACTTCGAGGCGAGCCGGGTGTTCCACCCCGACCGCTACTACGGCAAGTCGCTCGGCAGCTACAAGGCGCGGCTGGAGCGCATCTTCCACCGCCTGAGCGACGCGCACGAGGCGCTCATCGAGGCGCACCGCAAGAGCCCGCAGCCCTCCAGCGGCGGCCCGAGCCGTCCGGGACGCTCGACGACCGGCAGCACTCCCGCCGTCGACGCCCGCGCCGAGGAGAGGAGGGCCCGGCTCGCCCGGCACCCGTACCTCGCCCGGACCGCCCGGGCGACGGCGCTGGTCGAGGAGGCGCAGCGGCAGATGAAGACCGCCCCCGAGAAGGCCCTGCACCTGCTCGAGCAGGCGAAGGCGCTCGGCGGGAACGTCGCGCGGGAACGGGCTCCCGGCCTGGAGACCGAGGCCAAGCAGCAGCTCGCCAGCCGTCGCGCCGACGACGAGATGCGCTCGGGGAGCGCCGCGGCGCAGATGGGGGACGCGGCTGCGGCGGCCGACGCCTACACCCGCGCGGCCGGGCTCGACCCCACCCGGGCGGACGCGGCCTACGAGGCGGCCCGGTGGCTGATGAGGACCGGGCGCCCCCTGGCCGAGGCCCGGAACCACGCCCAGCGGGCGGTGTCACTCCGGGCGGACCACCTGCCGTCGCACCTGGTCCTGGCGGAGATCTGCCTCCGGATGGGGATGGGCTCGGTGGCGCGCCGACATCTCGAGGCCGTCCTGAAGCTGGACCCCCGGAACGCGGAGGCCAAGGCCCTCCTCCGTCAGGTACGCTGAAGCCCTCAGGGATGGCAGAACACGAGCCCGTCATCGGCATCGACCTCGGGACCACCAACAGCGTGGTGGCCATCGTCCAGGGAGGTCAGCCGCACGTCATCAAGAACCGGACCGGGCAGACCCTCACCCCGTCGGTGGTTGCCGTCACCAGCGTCGGGAAGCGGCTGGTGGGACAGCTGGCCAAGCGCCAGGCCATCACCAATCCGGAGAACACCGTCTACGCCAGCAAGCGGCTCATCGGCCGCAAGTTCAGCTCCGACCAGATCCGCCGGGCGCTGCAGACGCTGCCCTACCGCATCGTCTGTGGCGAGCACGACGACGTCCGGGTCCAGATGGCGGACAAGGCGGTCTCGCTGCCGGAGATCTCCGCGGCGGTCCTCCGGGAGCTGAAGCTCGACGCCGAGGCGTTCCTCGGCAGGGCGGTGAGCAAGGCGGTGGTGACGGTGCCCGCCTACTTCAACGACGGGCAGCGCCAGGCCACCAAGGACGCCGGCCGCATCGCGGGGCTGGACGTGCTGCGGATCCTCAACGAGCCCACCGCGGCAGCGCTGGCCTACGGCTTCGGCAAGCAGGTGACCGGGAAGATCGCCGTCTTCGACCTGGGCGGTGGCACCCTCGACGTCAGCGTGCTCGAGGTGGCCAAGGGCGTGTTCGACGTGGTGGCCACTGGCGGGGACACCTACCTGGGCGGCGAGGATTTCGACAACCGCATCATCGAGTCGCTGGTGATGAACTTCGCCAAGGAGCACGGCGTCGACCTTCGCAAGGAGCGGATGGCGTTGCAGCGGCTGAAGGACGCCGCCGAGCGGGCGAAGATCGAGCTCTCCGAGGTGCACGAGACCAACGTCAACCTCCCGTTCCTCTACACCCCGCCGGGCGGGACCTCGGCCATCCACCTCCAGGCGAGCCTCTCCCGGGCGACGCTCGAGGAGCTCACCAAGGACCTGGTGGAGCGCACGGTGGAGATCGCCGAGAAGGTCCTCGGCGAGGCGAAGGTCCATCCCGACGAGCTGCGGGAGATCGTCCTCGTCGGAGGGATGACCCGCATGCCCGCGGTGCAGGCCGCGGTCCGCAAGCACTTCCAGCGCGAGCCATCGAAGGGCGTGCACCCCGAGGAGGTGGTGGCCCTCGGCGCAGCCCTCCAGGCGGACGCGCTGATGCAGCCCTCCAGCCAGGTGCTCCTCCTCGACGTCACCCCCCAGAGCCTCGGGGTGGCCATCGCCGGGGGTTACAACCGGGTCCTCATCCCCAAGAACACCACCGTCCCCACCTCCACCACCGAGACCTTCCACACCAGCCGCGACGGCCAGACCACGGTGAAGATCATGGTGCTGCAGGGGGAGAGCGAGCTGGCCCACCAGAACGAGCTCCTGGGCGAGTTCATCCTCTCCGGACTCCGGCTGGCCCCCCGAGGGGAGGTGGAGATCGACGTCACCTTCGAGATCAACTCCGAGGGCATCGTCTCCGTCTCGGCGCGCGACAAGGAGACGGGGCTGGAGCAGTCGATCACCGTCACCGCCTCGGGCGGACTCACCGCGGAGGAGCTCAAGGGCATCCTCGAGCAGCAGGCGGACACCATGCTCGAGGCGCGCATCTCCTCCGAGGTGGAGCAGAAGCGGAACATGGTCTCGACGGCGGCGGCCGAGGTGTCCGCGCTCATCCCCCGGGTGCGTCAGCTCACCGGGAGCAGCGAGTTCGGGCGTGAGGCGCTCCGCCGCGCCGAGGAGGTCATCGCCTCGGCCCGTGCCGCCGCCGAGGGCGACGACCTCGCGGCCCTCAGCGACTGGGTGGACCAGCTGGAGCGGACCCGGGTGCTCTTCGTCGGCGTGCTCGAGCGACTGGGGGCCAGACCGCAGTGAGTGCGCGGGCCAACCAGCTGCTCGAGGCCGGGCTGTGGCTGAAGATGAGCGGCGACCTGGACGGGGCGCGGCGGCTCTTCGAGCAGGCGCTGCGCCTGGACCCGGACAGCATCCGCGCGCGCGAGCTGCTCGGGCACTCGCTGCCGGAGTCGGAGGCCGTTCCAGAAGAGCTGCGTGACGTGCCGGTCACCCGGACCGACCTCTTCTCCGTCCCGCTGCCGCGGCTGTTCCAGGACGAGCCGGCGGCCCCGACGTCGATGCCCGAGGAGTGGTGGAACGCGCCGCCGTCTGGCAACACGGCCCGATTCTTCGTCCAGGGCGCGCAGGGGAGCGCCGCGGGCGAGCAGCCCTCGCCGTCGTTCACCCTTCCCTGGGGCCCGTCGCCGCTGCCGCCCCGGGACGCGCCGGCCGCGCCGAAGGGCGGCCCCGCGCTCTCTCCGGCCCCCGCGCCCCCTCCGGCGCGGGCCGCCGCGACTGCTCCGGCCGGAGCGGCCGGCACCCCCCCGGGACCCGTCCCGCTGCCCGCGTCGGCGGGTGCGGCCGAGGCGCGCCGGACGCCAACTCCGGCGCCCGCCCCGGTCCGCGGGCCGCCGCCGGCCACGCCCTCCCGTAACAGCGGGCCCATCCCGCTACCCTCGGGGCTCGCTCCGCCGGTCGCCTCCGGTCCGATGGCGCCTTCGCCGTCCGCGGGCGGGCGTGGACCCCCGGGGGGCGAGCCCCCGCGGACGGGGGCGGTTCCACTTCCGTCGACGGGTGCAGCTGGCGCCGGTACGGTTCCGGCCGTGGCGGCCGCCTCCGCCGCGCGCGAGGCCGCGCCTCCCCCGGGTGCTCCGCAGCGCACCACCGGGCCCGTCCCGCTCCCGCCGGCGGCCGTCCCCGGAGGCCCCACGCCGCCTCCCCCCTGGCTCGGCCCCTCCCAGCAGCCGTTGCCCTGGCCCATGCCCGCGAGCGGGCCGGTCACGACGCCGTCGAAGGGGGTGGGGGCCGTCCCGCTCACCCCGGCGGGTGCGGGCAGCGTGCTCTCTCCGCCGCGCGGCCCCGCCGCCGCCTCCGCCCCTCCGACCATCCCGGCGGCGAAGGCGCCTCCCCGGGTGCAGCCGAGCGACGCCTGGGGCGCCGAGGGCGAGGGGCCGACTCTGCTCGCCCCCGAGGGTCCGGAGGACGCGCTGGAGCTGCTGGCCGAGCCCCGTGGCGTCACCGGGCTCACGCCGCTCCCGGCCCCCCGCGACCCGCGCTCGGAGGCGGTGCGGCTCTTCGAGCGGGCGCGCGAGCTGCAGAACCTGGACGACCACAGCGGCGCCCGCGAGCTGCTCCTCCAGGCCCAGGGGCTGAACCCGGAGCTCACCGGCCTCTCCGACGCCCTCTCCCGGAGCGAGGCCAAGCTGCAGACCATCTACGAGTCGAAGATCGGCAAGCTCGGCGCGGTGCCTCGCGTCCGGCTCAAGGACGACGAGGTCATCTGGCTGAACCTCGACCACCGTGCCGGCTTCATGCTGGCGCAGATCGACGGGACGCTCACCTTCGAGGACCTCTTCAGCGTCTCGGGGATGACCCGGCTCGACACCGCGCGCATCCTCGCCCAGCTCCTCGATCAGCGCGTCATCGTGAGCTGAGCGGCTCAGCCCCGGACGAAGGCGGTGAAGCGCCCGCGGACCGCGAGTCGTCCGTGCTGGTTCATCGAGTCGGTGCGGATGACGAACAGCTCGTTCGCTCCTCGGCGGGAGTGGGAATCCAGCGTGCCGACCGTCTCCAGCACGTCGCCCGGGCGAAGCACCTCGCGAAACTCGAACTCCTGCTCCCCGTGCAGGACGCGGAAGACGTCCACCTCCATCGCCGGGTCGAGCAGCGCCGCCTGGGCCGGCGCGATGGAGAACAGCACCGCGAACATCGGGAAGGCGATGATCGATCCCCAGGAGGACCGGGCGGCCGCGATCTCGTCGTGGAGCACGGGGTGGAGATCCTCGGGCAGGCCGGTCGAGGCGTAGGAGGGAACGCCACCGGAGATGGCGACCGCGTACTCGCGCATCTTCTCCGCCCCCACCACGTACCGGAACGGGCCCCAGGTCCGGCCCATCGCCGTGCGTCCGGGCCCCGCAGCGGGACCGGCCGGGTCCGCAGGGGATCGCGGCGAGGTCACCAGGCGCGCCTCGTCCAGCAGCTCTGGCCGGGTCATCCGGAGAACCTCGGCCGCCTGCGCGAGCTGGGGCGTCACCTCGGGGATGCGACCGTCCGCCCAGACCGCGCGCTCCACCTCGCCACCCACCCCCCGCGCGCGTCCCTCCAGCTGGACGTTCTTCAGCACCTCGTCCCCGGCCTGGTTCCGCGCCACCACGCCCGCCCGCACGACACCGGCCGCGGCCTCGGTCACCGTTCCCTCGAAGCGAACGGTGTCCTCCGGGCGCACCGGCTTGCTGAACCGCGCCTTCACCCCGGTCACCAGCCCCGGGTCCCCGAGGAAGCGCGCGAAAGCGTCCGTCGCCCAGGCGAGCGTGCACAGCCCCTGGAGGATGACGCCCCCGAGCCCCGCGGCCTGCCCCACCTCGGGGTCGATGTGGATGGGATTGAAGTCGCCGCTCGCCCCCGCGTAGTAGAGCGAACGGTAGCGGTCGCACTCGCGGACGAGCGTGAAGGTCTGTCCCGCAGCGATGCTCACGCGTTCGCCGTCTCGTCCAGCGGGTCCTCCACCAGCGTCTCTGCCTCGGCCGCCTGCCGGCGCGCGTAGTCCTCGCGCACGTAGGCGATGAGCGTGTCCAGGTAGGTGGACAGCCGCGGGCAGCGGATGCCGGTGCCCTCCAGCAGCTCGAGGGTGTTGCTGCTGGTGAACCAGGCCAGCTGGTTGATGTACCCGAGCGCCGCGCGCTGCGGCCGCGTCACCCGCTCGAGCAGCGGAAGACGGAGCACGGCCTCGGCGGCGCGGGCGGGGAAGGTGAGCTTCGGGAGGCGGCGGTTGGCGCGCTCGGCGATGAGCTCGTAGACCCGCGCGACGCTCATCGGGTTCGGGTCGACGAGGTGGAAGGTCTTCCCCCGCGCTCGAGGGTCGGCCGCCAGATGGACCGCCGCGCGGACCACGAAGTCCACCGGCACCACGTTGAGGGGCGCGATGCCGTTGCCGGGGAGCGGGAGTGGAACCACCAGCGGGCTCGCGACCAGGAGGATGCCCAGCGCGTAGGGGCCCTCGAAGCGGTCGATCTCCCCGGTCCGCGAGTCGCCCACCACCGTGGAGGGGCGCACGATGGTGACCGGGAGCGACTCGCCAGCTCGGACCATCGCCTTCTCGGCGTGGAACTTGGTCTCCTCCCAGCCGTTGCGGAACTCCTGCCCACGGTCGAGCTCGTCCTCGGCGATGACGCCCTCGCGCACTCCTGCCACGTGACAGGTGCTGAAGTGCACCAGCCGCTCCAGCCGGCGGCACTCCCGGGCCAGGTCCACGACGTTGCGGGTCCCGTCCACGTTGGTCCGCCAGGCGACCTCGCGCGAGACGGTGAGCTGGTTCAGCGCCGCGAGGTGGAATACCCGGGTGACGCTGCTCGCCACCCGCTCCACCTCCTCGCCCGACAGCCCGAGGTGGAGGTCGGTCACGTCGCCGGCCAGCACCTCGAGCGGGGTGCCATTCAGCCGGGAGGCGATGGCCTTCGCCTCCTCGACCAGCCGCGGCTGCACCAGGGCGAAGATGCGCCCCTTCCCCTCGTGGGCGAGGTGCTCCACCAGCCGCTTGGCGATGAAGCCCGGATAGCCGGTGACCAGCGTGGCGCCTTGGTTGGTGGTCATGGGGGCTCCGCCCGGGCCGGGCACCTTAGCCGCTCCCGCGGATCTGCTCCCAGATCCACCGGACCTGGGCCCGCGTTTCTTCCAGGGGGCCGCCGTTGTCCACCACCCAGGTGGCGTGCGCCCGCTTCTCGGCCAGGGGCATCTGCGCCGCCAGCCGTGCCGAGATGGCCGCCTCGTCCAGGCCGTCGCGGGCGGCGAGCCGTGCCCGCTGGGCCGCCTCGGGCGCCGAGACGAGGATCACCCCGTCCAGTCCCCGGTCCAGCCCATTCTCGATGAGCAGCGCCGCGTCGTACAGCACCACCCGCACCCCGGCGCGGGCCAGGGCCTCCGTCCTCCGCGCGACCTCCTGGCGAATCCGCGGATGGAGGATGGCCTCCAGCGCCCTCCGCTCCTCTGCGTCGGCGAAGACCCGCGTGCCGAGCGCGGCCCGGTCCAGCCGCCCGCTGGCGTCGACGACGCCGGGGAAGCGCCGGGCCACCTCCTCCAGGCCCGGTGTCCCCGGGGCGACCACGTCCCGGGCCACGGCGTCGGCGTCGATGACGTCCGCCCCGAGGTCGCGGAACATCGCGCTCACGGTGCTCTTGCCCGAGGCGATGCCGCCGGTGAGCCCCACCACCCGCATCAGCGCGAGGGGGTGGGTGGCGCCGGCGTGGGGGCGGTCACCGGCGGGGGAGCGGGGAGCGGGCGGGGAGCGGGGAGCGGGCGGGGAGCGGTGTACACGAAGGACTGCACCCGGTCCTCCGAGTCGTCGAAGAACACCGCCAGACCCAGCCGGGCGTAGACGTAGTAGGTGCGGAAGTCGTCGGTGAGCTTCTTCTGGAAGCAGGCCGCCGGCTGGGCGTTGCCCTTCGGGCAGGCCGGGCCGAAGGTCGCCTCGACCGTGTCGTGGTCGATGACCGCGGAGGGGAAGACGTCGATGCGCTCCACCACCGAGCTGGGTGGGTCCACCCGGAACTGTGCCTGGGAGGTCCCCTT
>Ga0335079_10006577_pt1 | contig 13297 bp, 10 predicted proteins | sample Lox_Sample_33_FD_206719 | JGI IMG/M metagenome (GOLD analysis project Ga0335079, IMG submission 206719) | Soil microbial communities from Loxahatchee National Wildlife Refuge, Florida, United States - Lox_Sample_3.3 | ecosystem: Environmental > Terrestrial > Soil > Wetlands | place: USA... | reverse complement strand
ATGACGGTTTTCGCCCCGGCAATCACTTTGGAAAAGGCATCCACGGTCTTCGGCCCGATGTCCACGCCCATCTTATCTGCCGGCACGGTTTCCACCACCTCGTTCGGCGCGCCCTCTTTCAACTCCGACACCACCACGTGATCCACAGGCAGCATCATCTTGCCGCCGACAGACTTGAGCAGATCCCGCGCCAGGTCGAGCTTGTCGTCTTCCACCAGCGACTTGCCCGTCTGCTGGCCCTGTGCCTTGAGAAACGTGTAGGCCATGGCCCCGCCGATGAGCAGGCGATCCACGATCTTGGCCAGGTTGGAAATCACTTCGATCTTGTCGGAGACCTTCGCACCGCCCAGAATCGCAATCGACGGCCGCGCCGGGTTCGTGGTCGCCATGGTCAGGTACTGCAGCTCCTTCTCCATCAACAGCCCGGCTGCGGCTTTGGGCACGAAGGCGATCATACCTACCGTCGAAGCATGCGCGCGATGCGCCGAACCGAACGCGTCGTTCACGTAGACATCGCACAGCGCCGCCAGCTTCTTCGAGAATCCCGGATCGTTCTTCTCTTCCTCGGGATGAAAGCGCAAGTTTTCGAGCAGCAGCACCTCGCCTGGCGCGGGCTTCATGGCCTCCACTTCAGGCCCAATGCAATCCGGCGCCATCTTGACCGGGCGCCCCAGCAGCTTAACCAGCCTTTCCGCCACGGGCTTCAGGCTCATCTCGGGATTCGGTTTCCCCTTCGGCCGTCCAAGATGCGACGCCAGGATCAACCCGGCCCCGTGATCGAGTGCATACTGGATCGTCGGCAACGACGCCTTAATCCGCTTGTCGCTGGTGATTTCCTGCCCTCCCGCCGCCAGCGGGACATTAAAGTCAACGCGGATGAACACGCGCTTGTTTTTCAGATCGAGATCGCGAATAGATAACTTGGACATGAAGGCCTCAGGTTCATTTTAGTGCGAGCAGGGCTTCGGTGCTCTCACCCTGACCCTTGACTCGCGCTACCCTAACTTCATGCGCACATCATCGCTGCTCGCCACGTTGCTCATAACCGCGGCAACTGTGCTCGCCGAGAAGCCATTCACACTGGAACAGGTGCTGTCCAATCCCTTCCCCGAATCGCTTGTGGCGGCGCCGGCGGGCGGAAGCGTAGCGTGGCAAATGAACACACGCGGCGCTCGCAACGTCTGGGCCGCTTCGCCACCGGATTATCGCGGGCACAAGGTAACCAACTTCTCCGATGACGACGGCCAGGACATTAACCAGTTGCGCTGGACACCCGATGGCCGGTCGATCGTGTTCGTTCGCGGCGGGGACTTCGACATGGGACGCGAAGCTCCCAACCCGCGCAGTAATCCGGACGGCGTCGAACAGGCGCTCTGGATCGTCTCGCTCGACGGCGGCACTCCCCGCAAACTCGGCGAAGGACATGACCCCGCGATTTCGCCTAAGGGCGACCGCGTCGCGTTTCTCAGCAAGGGACAAATCTGGTGGGCGCCGCTCGAGGGCCATGACAAAGCCGAGCAGGCCGTGCACGCTCGCGGAAACGCGCAGTCGCTCCGGTGGTCACACGACGGTTCAAGACTCGCCTTTGTCAGCGGCCGTGGCGATCACGCCTTTGTCGGCGTCTTCGATCCCGCAGCTAAGAGCCTGCGGTATATCGACCCGGGCGTTGATCAGGACAGCGAGCCCGTGTGGTCGCCCGACTCACGCCAGATCGCGTTCATCCGCGTTCCGGCGTCGCACGATCTTTTCGCGTTCGGTCCCCGTATCGCAGCCGAAGCCTGGTCCATCCGCGTCGTGGACTTGGCGTCTGGCGCTGGTCGCGAAATCTGGCGCGCAGCGGCGGGACGCGGCAGTGTGTTTTATCCTGTGGTGGCCGAAAAGCAGTTGCTGTGGACCAACGGACGCCTGCTGTTCCCGTGGGAACGCACCGGCTGGGTGCATTTGTATTCGGTTCCCGTAACTGGCGGCGGCGCGCTGGAGTTGACGCCGGGGGATTTCGAAGTCGAGCACGTCACCCTCAGTCCCAACGGCCGCGAGGTGGTGTTTTCTTCAAACCAGGCCGACATCGACCGGCGGCACGTGTGGAAGGTCGCGGTAGATCAAGCCGTGCCATCGCCGGTGACGACGGGCGATGGCATCGAGTGGTCGCCGGCCGTAACCAGCGATGGCGAGGCCGTCGCCTTCCTGCACTCAGACGCCCGGCGGCCGCCTCGCGCGGCGATTATCATACGCACCGGGGCTCCGAAGGATCTCGTAGCAACTCCCGAGGATTTCCCCACCGATCAGCTCGTCGCCCCGCAAGCCGTCAACATCTCAGCCGCCGATGGCCTGCGTATCCACGGCCAGTTGTTTTTGCCGCACAATCTCCCCACCGGCGAGCGTCGCCCGGCACTGATTTTCTTTCATGGCGGATCGCGCCGCCAGATGCTGCTCGGCTGGCATTCCATGTACTACTACAACAACGCGTACGCCATGAATCAGTACCTGGCGAGCCGCGGCTTCATCGTGCTTTCGGTGAACTATCGCAGCGGGATTGGATACGGGTTGGATTTTCGGGAAGCCGTGAATTACGGCGCGCGAGGCGCCAGCGAATTTAACGACGTCGTGGGCTCTGGGCTGTATTTGCGCAGCCGCCCGGATGTCGATCCATCGCGCATTGGCGTGTGGGGCGGCTCCTACGGCGGCTACCTCACCGCTCTCGGTCTCGCGCGCGCTTCGGATCTGTTCGCGGCGGGTGTGGATTTCCACGGCGTCCACGATTGGAACGCGGTGATCGGCAATTTCGTTACGGGTTACGATCCGCAGAAGCACCAGGAAGCCGCGCGTGTAGCGTTCGAGTCTTCGCCCATGGCGGCGGTCAAGCAGTGGCGGTCGCCCGTGCTGTTGATCCACGGTGACGATGACCGGAACGTTCCGTTCAGCGAAACGGTCGCTCTCGCGGAAGCATTGCGCAAGCAAGGAGTGGAGTTCGAAGAGCTCATCTTCCCCGACGAAGTACACGACTTCCTCACGCACGCGCGTTGGCTGCAGGCGTACCATGCCGCGGCGGAATTCTTAGAGCGCCATTTGGCGAAAGGCGGCTCATGAACCCGCCCGCCCCGGACTTCCTCGAGACCGAAGAGTCTCTCACCGCTTTTCTGAAATCCTTCGAGCGCGGCACGTGGCCGAATTCGGATTGGAATCACGCCGCCCACGTTGCCGTGGCAGCTTGCTATCTCTTCGAATACCCCAATGAAGACGCCGCCATCCGTATGCGGCGCGGGATACTGCATTACAACCACTGCGTCGGCACGGTGAACAGCGACCACAGCGGCTATCACGAAACCATCACCCTGTTCTGGCTGGCGGTTGTGAAAGCGCGCCTCCAGGACCTGGAGGACAGCTTGCCACGCGTGGAGGCCGTACGTCTTCTGGTGTCAGAACTGGCTCCGCAACGCGACTTGTTCCGCGAATACTACAGCTTCGACGTCGTACGTTCCGTCGAAGCCCGCAGAACCTGGATCGCGCCCGATCTAAAGCCCCTAACACCTGGCACCTGAAACCTGGCACCTGCTTTTCACTTCTGTAAAAAGAAATTTCCCACAAACATGGCGTCGATCCCCGACGAGTAAAAACTCCGTACCGCATCGCGCGGCGTGCAGACCAGTGGCTCGCCGAACAGGTTGAAGGAAGTGTTGTACAGCACCGGAAGACCGGTCTTCTTCCCTGCCGCGTGCAGCAGCTTCCAATACAGCGGACTATCCTCGGCGGAAACCGAATGCACTCGGATCAAATTCCGGTCCAGGATTGCGCTCTCAAAACACTTTCGGTAGCGCTCGCGCACGCGTCCCACTGTCGCCAAAAACCTCGCGTTCGGACCCACCTCGAAGTATTCGGCCGCCAGTTCCGCCGGAACCGAGGCCGCGAACTTACGAAACGATTCGCGATGCTTGATATATATGTTCAGATTTTCGGCTGAGTAAGGATCGTGCGGCGAAGCCAGGATGCTGCGATTCCCCAGAGCTCGCGGACCGAATTCCATGCGGCCGTGCATCCAGGCCACGATCTTGTTTTCACTGATCTGCGCTACGGCGGTATCGATCAATTCCTCGGCCGTCAGCAGATAACGGAACCGCAGCTTGCAGTTCTCCAGCACCTGCTTGATCTGCTCGGCGGAATAGCTCGGCCCAAGAAACAGGTTGCCCGGAGACGCGCGCCGCTTCTCTTTGTAGATTCCATGCCAGGCTTCGAACACAGCGCCTAGGGCCGTTCCGGAATTTCCTGCCGCGGGCTGAACGAATACACCGTCGAATTTTCCAGAGGATTCCAGAGACTCGATCAGGATGGCGTTCATGGCAAGACCGCCGGCCAGACACAGATTGCCGCCCTCGCCCGCCATCGCAAGCACCGTTGTCTCGACAGCACGCTGCAGCCCCGCAGCCAGCTTGGCCCGCTCCGCTGCCGGTATGGCCGCGCGATCCGCCAGGCCAATCCGTTCGAAAAACCTTCCGCTGAAGCCGCCGTGGGTCGTCCGCTCGGCGTCGAAATACGAGCGGTCCAGGCGCGGCCATTCACCGGCATGGCATTGCAGGATCCCGAGAAAGACGTCTCGGTAAGGGTCCGCACCGGCAGCCGACAGCCATTGCACTTTGTGCTCGTCGGCATTCGCATTGAAGCCGAGCAGCTCCGTCACGCGGCCGTAAAGCTCGCCCAGCGAGTCCGGCGAGTACAGTTCCTTTTCCAGCCGCAGCAGTTGGCCCTCCGCGGCATGCCAGCGCGAGCCGCAGCGGAAATCACCGTGACGGTCCAGCACCAGCACGCTGGCCTCGTCAAACGGCGATGCATAAAATGCCGACGCGGCATGCGCCCGATGATGATCGATCAGCGCCATGCGGCTCTGCGGAAAACGTGCGCGCAAATTCAGATGCAGGCCGCTCTCTTCCGCCGCGGGAATCGGTCTTACTACCGCAACGCAATCCACCTGCTCCGGCCGCACATGCGCCAGTTCCAGGCAGGTGGCGATAGATCCCTCAGGAAGCTGCCCGCTCTGCGTGCGCCCACGCCGGGTTATCTTCGACTCCTCGACCGCCGCCGCGAGCCGACCGTCGACGAGAATTGCACTGGCCGCATCGTCCAGCAGCCCGCCGATTCCGAGAATGATCATGTTGGGTTGAAATTCTTATTCGTGTTTATTCGCGTGCATTCGTGGCCATGATTGTTTCATGCGCCCCGCTGTGCCTTCTCTATCTTGGCGAAGGTATCCCGCAGCGCCACCGTCCGGTTGAATACCGGTCTTTCCGACGTCGCATCCTTATCCACGCAAAAGTAGCCAAGCCGTTCAAACTGGTACCGGCTCCCCGGCGCCGCCCCGCGCAAGCTGGGCTCCAGCTTCGCGCCCTTCACATCCTCGCGCGAATGCGGATTGAGATTCACCGTGAAATCCTGACCTTCCGGCACATCATTGGGATTCTCCACTTTGAACAGGTTCTCGTACAGCCGTACCTCCGCGTCCATAGCATGCGCCGCCGAAACCCAGTGAATCGTCGATTTCACCTTGCGCCCGTCGGGTGCATTGCCGCCTCGCGTTGCCGGATCATACGTGCAATGGATCTCCAGAATCGCGCCCGTCGCGTCTTTCACCACGTGGGTACAGGTGATGAAATAGCCGTAGCGCAGGCGAACTTCCTTTCCAGGTGACAGCCGGAAGTAGTGTTTGGGCGGGTCCTCGCGAAAATCGTCCTGCTCAATGTACAGCTCGCGCGAAAATGGCACTTTCCGGCTGCCCGCGCTGGCATCCTCAGGATTGTTGACGGCGTCCATCTCTTCAACCTGATTCTGCGGGTAATTGTCTATGATCACCCGCAACGGCCGCAAGACGGCCATCACGCGCGGCGCGCGCTTGTTTAAATCCTCGCGAACGTAGTGCTCCAATAGCGATAGTTCGATGCTGCCATTCGTCTTCGAGACCCCAATCGCTCCGCAGAAATTGCGGATGGCTTCCGGCGTGTAGCCGCGCCGGCGGATTCCCGTGATCGTCGGCATGCGCGGATCGTCCCACCCGCTGACGTGGCCGTCCTGCACCAGCGTGAGCAGCTTGCGTTTGCTCAACAGTGTGTACGTCAGATTGAGGCGGTCAAATTCAATCTGCTGCGGATGATAGATACCAATCTGATCCAGATACCAGTCGTACAAAGGCCGGTGATCCTCGAACTCGAGCGTGCAGATGGAATGGGTGATCCGTTCAATCGAATCCGATTCGCCATGAGTAAAGTCGTACATCGGGTAGATGCACCATTTGTCGCCGGTGCGGTGATGCTCGGCATGCAGGATCCGGTACATCACCGGGTCGCGCATGTTGAGATTCGCCGACGCCATGTCGATTTTCGCCCGCAGCGTGCGCGATCCGTCCGGAAACCCGCCGGCCTTCATGCGCTCAAACAATTCCAGGTTTTCTTCCACCGTGCGGTTGCGCCACGGGCTTTCCCTGCCCGGTTCCGTCAGTGTGCCCCGATACTCGCGAACCTGTTCAGCGGTCAAATCGCAGACATACGCTTTGCCGCCTTTGATCAACTGCACCGCCCATTCGTAGAGCTGGCCGAAGTAATCCGACGCGTAGAAAAGCCGGCCTTCCCAATCGCCGCCCAGCCAGCGGACATCTTCGATGATCGAATCCACGTACTCGGTCTCTTCCTTGCTGGGATTTGTATCATCAAACCGCAAGTTGCATTTGCCCCCGAATTCGCGCGCCAGGCCGAAGTTCAGGTTGATCGACTTCGCATGTCCGATATGCAGGTACCCGTTCGGCTCCGGCGGAAACCGCGTGTGCACCCGGCCGCCGTACTTATTTGTCTTCAAATCCTCGAGAATAATCTCGCGGACGAAATTGGACGGACCAGTTGTCTGCGTCTCCGTCGATTCTGGTTTCACTGTACTCATAGCTAATTATTCGCGCGCATTCGCATTCGTGTTCCGGGGATTGGCTCCACTGTCCCTAATCCCAACAGTCACTACCAACCAGACTGCCCATCGTGGACAGTGGTGCCTGTCCCCACCTCCACGCGTTATTCGCGTGTGTTCGCGTTCATTCGCGGCTCGTTCTCATAAATCTGTCGAATGGCTTGTTCAACCCGCTTCAGGCACGTATCCTTCCCCAGGACCACCATGGTCTCGAAAAGTGGCGGGGCATTCTTCCGCCCGCATACCGCCACACGAATCGGCTGAAACATCTGCCCGGCTTTGATTCCCAGGCTGCCCGCAGCCGCTCGTAGCGCCTCTTCCAGGCCCTGGTGGTTGAACTCCACCGCGGGCAGGACCTCGCGGGCCCGTGCCAACACGCGCTGCGCCATTGCAAGATCTCCCTTCTGCGGGATCAGTTCCGCGGTGTCGTAAGGCGGCAACTCGTCCAAGAAGAAGAAGTCGGCAACCGCCGCCACGTCCCCCAATAATTTGATGCGCTCCTGGATCAACGGCGTCACCGCAAGCATCTTGCCCGGCTCCGTGCGGAAGCCCGCCTTGCACGCGAAAGGCAAGAGTAATTCCGCCAGTTCGTCCACTGGCATCGCGTAAAGATACTGCGAGTTCAACCACACCGCTTTCGGATCAAACGGATCGTCCTCTTTGAAATTCACCACCGCGTTCGATTTGTTGATGCCTTCAAACGAAAATGCGTCGATCAATTCCTGGCGCGACATCTTCTCCCGGTCGTCCTTGGGCGACCAGCCCAGCAGACAGATGAAATTGACAAACGCCTGCGCCAGAAAACCGCCGTCGCGATACGTAGTCACGCTCACCACCGGACCATGTCGCCGCTTCGAGAGCTTCGTCCCGTCCGGAGCCACCAGCAGCGGCAAATGCGCAAACCGCGGTGGCTCAGCTCCAGCTGCCTCAAAAATCAACACGTGCTTGAATGTGTTGGTGAGATGATCCTGACCACGGATGATGTGGCTGATGCGCAGGTCGGCGTCATCGGCGCAAGAAGCCAAATGATACGTCGGCGTACCGTCGCTCCGCAGCAGCGCGAAGTCTTCGATGTCCGCCGTGGACTTGGCCTGCTCGCCGTAAACGCCGTCGCTGAACCGGATCTCCCGCACCGGATCCCGCGGCACCCGGTACCGCAGCACGAAGCGTTCGCCGGCCGCCGCACGCCGGTCGCTCTCTTCGCGCGAAAGTTCCCGCATGCCCGGATTGAACAGCCAGGCCGCTCCCGAACGTGCCTTCTCACCCTCTTCGCCTTGCACCGGCGTGAAGTCGCGATACGCCATGCCCTTTTGGAAAATGGCTTCCGCCGTCTTCCGGTGAAGATCCAGCCGCTCCGATTGCCGGTATTGCTCGTCCCATCCCAGGTCCAGCCAGTTCAGCCCATCGAATATGGAGTCTAGCGAGGCCTGCGTGTTCCGCTCGATGTCGGTATCGTCGATCCGCAAGATCATCGTGCCGCCGTGGCGGCGCGCGTAAAGCCAGTTAAAAATGAAGGTGCGCGCGCTCCCAATGTGCAGAAAACCGGTGGGAGAGGGCGCAAAGCGCACTCGAAGCATTGGAAATGCCAGTATAACAACTCAGGTCACAGAACCTCGCCAGGCAGAGTAGCGATGCCTCTCTTGTGTTCTCGGCGGCTCGGTGGTGATATTGTTTTTCTCCGCCGCGCTACAATGCCCTCTTATGCGCATCACCGCCATCGATACGTATATTGCCGGGAATCCCTGGAAGAATTGGCTGTTTGCGAAAGTCTCAACCGACGAGGGCCTCTATGGAGTCGGAGAAGGCACGCTCAATTATTTCGCCAAGACTGTCGAAGCCGCCATCCATGAGCTCAAGCCGCTCGTCCTCGGCATGGACCCGTTCCAGGTCGAGATCATCTCCCAGCGGCTGATCCGTGATGTCTACAGCGAAGGCGCGCAGATCCACATGTGCGCGGTTGCGGCCATCGAGATCGCTTTGTGGGACATCATCGGCAAAGCCACCAATCAGCCCATCTACAACCTCTGGGGCGGACGGTGTCACGAGAAACTGCGCGCTTACGCCAATGGCTGGTATCGCGGACCGCGCACTCCCGAGAGTTTCGCCGAGAAGGCCAAAAAAGTCGCGGCTCGCGGATACACCGCCTTGAAATTCGATCCATTCGGCTCGAGCTGGCGCACGCTCTCCCGCCACGATTTTGACCTGTCCGTCGACATCATCCGCGCCGTGCGTGACGCTGTCGGCCCATCCGTCGATTTGCTGATCGAAGGCCACTGCCGGTTCAATGTGGCCACCGCCATCGAGTTCGCCGGGGCCATTCACCAGTTCCGTCCGTCCTGGTTTGAAGAACCTGTTCCGCATACCAGCATCCCCGCCATGGTCGAAGTGGCCCGGCGTAGCCCGGTCCCCATCGCAACCGGCGAGAGCCTTTCCAGCAAGCAGCAGTTTGCCGAACTACTGAAACATGACGTGGTGAATATTCTGCAACCGGAGCCGCTCAATTTGGGCGGACTCTTCCCGGCGCGCATCATCGCCGGCATGGTAGACGCGCACTTCGGGGTCATCGCACCCCATAGCGCCCAGGGTCCGGTCTGTTCGGCAGCGTGCGTCCAGCTCAACGCATCGATCCCCAACTTCTTCATCCATGAGATCTTCGACGAATTCAACGAGCCGTGGGAAAAGGAAATTGTTACCAACCCGGTGGTGGTGGCGAATGGCTACATTGACGTGCCCGAGCGCCCCGGCCTTGGTATCGACCTCAATCTTGAAGAAATTCTCAAGCATCCCTACCAGCAGGAAAACCATCTGCCGCTCTTCAAACCGGGCTGGGAAAGGCGCGAGCGCCAGGCATCGTGAATTATCTTCCAGGTAGTGTAATTTCCGTCGGGTAAAAATCGGGTAAGGTCCAACCCGCCTAGTACTGGGTTAACGTTTCTCAACGATTTAGCGAATGGCAACCGCATTGCTCTTTAGTAAGGCAGTTGAAGTGGCGCGAACCGGCGGGCACGCACAGGATGCTTTCGGGCGAATGTGCGACCGCCGGTTTTTTATTTCTCCAACTCGACGGGAATCCCTCTACTCTTCAGCACAGCCCCAACATCCGCCGTTCGGAGCCTTGACGCGTCGTAATCCACAACCAGTTCCTGGCCGGTCGGCTGCACCCGCATGATTCCGTAAATCGAATGCGCGGACGCGATTCGCGGCATGGTTTGTTCGTCCAGCGGGCGCTCCAGCCGGAACCTAATCCGGGTTTTAGTCATAAACTAGGCAGGAATTTCGCGGTCGCCGTCGAGTTCTGCAAGTAATTCTTCAATCAAGGGGTCGGGCGAATGCGACAACAACCAGGCCCGAATCAGCTCGGTCACTGGCGCGGCAACCGCCTCATCGGCGCCTGGCTCGAAACGCAGAGGAATTTCCGATCGGCTGATCGCCTGAAGCAGCAGATCTCGAAATTTCACTCGGCGCCGCCTCCACGCGCCAGCCGCATCGTGGCGTGGTGGTTTACGGGTCCTGAGCCCTTCCCAAGTCCCGGCCCGGTGCGTATGGCTTCGGTGATAAATGACTTAGCTCGTTCTACTGCGTGTTCGAGCATCGTGCCGCGGGCCAGTTCCGCGGTGATGGCCGCCGAGTACGTGCAGCCAGTGCCGTGAGTGTGTTTGGTCTCAATCCGGGCTGCGCGGAACTGACGGGTTAAACCGGACATATATAATACATCCACGGCATCCCCCTCCAGATGTCCGCCTTTCAGCAGGACCGCTTTGGCGCCCATGCGGTGAAGCTCGCGTGCCGCTTGACACATGCTGTCTAAGTCGTGGACTTCAAATCCGGTAAGCGCCGAGGCTTCCGCCAGATTCGGCGTTAGCAGCGAGGCCTGAGGAATCAACTCGTCCCGCATCGCCTCGAGCGCATCCTGTGTGACCAGCAGCCGGCCGTGCTGGCTCACCATGACTGGGTCTACAACCAGCGGAAAGCGAAAGTCTTCCGCCGCGCCCGCAACCGCTTGAACAATCGCGCGGTTCCCCAACGCGCCGGTCTTGGCCGCGGTGGGCGGGATGTCGTCCAACACCGCGCGGAGTTGATGGAGAACCAGGACGGCCGGCATGCATTCCACCCGTTCCAGAGAGACCGTATTCTGGACAGTCACAAGTGTAATGATCGCTTCACCATAAACTCCAAATTGATGAAACGTCTTGAGGTCCGCCTGAATGCCGGCGCCGCCCGAGGGATCAGAACCAGCAATCGTCAAAGCTATGGGTTGCATAATAGTCACCAAGCCCTTGCTTCACGGTAGCCATAAGGATCGGCGCCTGCTTCAATCACGCCACCCGGAGTTACGCGAATCAACACCGGCGCGGCGCCACTCGACCAGCGGGAACGCGTGCCCACGCGATGATGGCGCTCGGCCAACTCGGTCGCCGTAGCCGGGTTGATCCGTTCATCCAGCAGCAGATCCCCGGGGGTCATGGCGTGGTTGTCGAAGCTCGAAACCAGGTGGCGCGTCTGGAATCGCGGCGCTTCAATCGCCTGCTCCGCATTCATTCCGAATTCAACGACATCCAGCAGGACCTGCAAAAGCGACTGATCCTGGTTGTCGCCGCCGGGAGTAGAAAGCGCCAGGTACGGTTTTCCATCCTTCAAAACCAGCGTCGGGCTGAGCGTGATGCGAGGCCGCTTGCCGCCTGCCAGTTCGTTGGGATGCCCGGGAATCAGCAGAAAACTCTGGGCGCGCTGCGTGAGCGAGATTCCCGTGTCACCCGCGATCACCGAGGGCAACCAGGCTCCTGAAGGCGTCGAAGAAAACATGATGCCGTCTTTGTCGATTACATCGACGCAGGTGGTATCACGCGCCAGCAGAGCATCCTCTATTTTGAAATGCACCATCTCCGCTTCGGAAGGATGCTGGGGCGGATGCGGACCGATCTGGCCAGGGCGGAAGTCGAGCGAAGCCACGGCACTGATCAGTTTGCGCCGCTCCGTGGCGTAATCCTTCGAGAGAAGCCGGTCAGCCGGGATTTTGACAAACTTGGGGTCGCCGTAATACGTGTCGCGGTCGGCATAGGCCAGCTTCAGCGCCTCGACCAGCGTGTGCAGATACTCGACCGAATTCCAGCGCATGGCGCGGAGATCGTAGCCTTCCAAAATGTTGAGCGCCTCAAGAAGCGAAGGCCCCTGGCTCCAGAAGCCCGGCTTGAAAACCTGGACACCCTGAAACGTGGTGGTTACGGGGTCTTCGGGATCGAGGTGAAAAGCGGCCATGTCTTCATAGCGCAGCAGCCCTTGATTCTGCTTGCTAAACGCGTCGATGCGATGGGCGATGTCGCCGCGATAGAAATAATCACGGACCGCATCGATGGCGGCAGCGCGCGTGGCGCCGGATGTCAGCGCCTTCTTTTCCGCTTCTGCCATCGATCGCAGGGTTCGCGCCAGGTCCGGCTGGCGGAAGATCTCGCCCGGCATGGGAACATGATCGCCGGGAAGGAAGACGCGCATCGAGCTGGGCCAAAGCTCGAAGAAGCGGACGTTGCGCTCGATAGCGCCGGCCCGGGTTTCGTCGATCCCCATGCCGTCGGCCAGATCGATGGCCGGCGCGATAGCCTCATTGAACGATTTCGTTCCGTACTCGCGCAACGCTACCAGTTCCGCGTCCACCATGCCGGGGACAAGCGCGGGCATCAACCCCGCCACCGGGACCATACCTTTTAATCCGCCCTTTTCCGGGGCCGACATGATTTCACCCGGCTGCAAGCGCCGCTGCCTGAAGAAATCCGCGGTGGCCAGTTTCGGCATGGTGCCAACGCCGGCGATGGCGTGCACTTTGCCGTCGCGCGTACGAACGAGAATGGGGGCTTCGCCGCCAAAACCGATATGCGAAAACTCGCAAACCGCAGCCGCGAAGGTGGTGGCGACTCCCACATCCACGGCATTCCCGCCTTTATAGAAAAGACGCATTCCCGCGTCGACTGCGTAATCACTGCCGGCGGCGACAGCGCCGTGGGTTCCGCGCGTGGCGTGACGAACCGGACGTTCCATCTCGCGTTGCCGCTGCGGGAATAAGGCGAGCGCCGCGGCGAAGAACAGAAATGGCAGTCTGGTCTTCATGAAGTGTGCCTGCATTCATTCTATCGGGATTTGGAGATGAACGGCGGCGAGACGGGAGATTCGAATCCGCCCGCAAGATAGAGAAATCTAAATCCGAGGACTACGCAGCCAATTTAATCTTGACTCCGCGCCGTCCAGCCCAATTGAAGACCTGTTGCTGACAGGCGTAGATGAATCCCTTATCAAAGTCAGTCATCCGATCTAGATAGTGATTCGACACCCGATGTACTTTACTGGGAATGCCCTCAACACCCAAGAATCC
>Ga0335079_10006572_pt1 | contig 13302 bp, 8 predicted proteins | sample Lox_Sample_33_FD_206719 | JGI IMG/M metagenome (GOLD analysis project Ga0335079, IMG submission 206719) | Soil microbial communities from Loxahatchee National Wildlife Refuge, Florida, United States - Lox_Sample_3.3 | ecosystem: Environmental > Terrestrial > Soil > Wetlands | place: USA: Florida... | reverse complement strand
AACCGTAATACAGATATTGCAGCAGGGCCTGCGGGTTGACTTCGGCTAACTCCGGCGCAACTGCCAGAATGCTCTTGATTTCCGAAGCGAAGTAGAGGTTCCCGTTGTGCAGAGCGTAGTGCAGCGGCTTCTTGCCAAGCCGGTCGCGGGCCAGGGTCAGCTTGCGGCGGGTCTTGTCGTAAATCGCAAGCCCAAACATGCCTCGCAGTTTCGAAACACAGTCCGCTCCCATCTCCTCATAGAGATGGAGGATGACCTCGGTGTCGGTCTTCGTGGAAAAACAATGTCCGCGCTTCTCGAGTTCGGGGCGAAGTTCAAGGAAGTTGTAGATCTCGCCGTTGAAGACAATCCATGCCTGGCGATCTTCATTGAAGACTGGCTGATGGCCGCCAGAGAGATCGATAATAGACAACCGCCGCATCCCCAGGCCGGCGCCGTCCGCCACATAAATTCCCTCGTCGTCGGGGCCCCGATGCACGATCTGGTCGCACATATGCCGCACCATCGCCTCGCTGATGTTGCTCTCGCGAGCGGCGCTAACGACCCCGGCAATTCCACACATGCTCTATCTCCAGCCTTTCTGGCTCGCTGGGACGGAACCGGCATTTTCCGAAGACGTGGCCACATCCGCGAACTGCTTGAAACGATAGTCACGAAACTCGCCGGGATTGCCCTCCCGGCCGTCACATGCGGCCAGAAGAATGTTGACCATCTCGCGTGCGGTAACGAAATGCAGCGTCTCTTTTCTGGCGGCCGCATCGGTTACGAACTGTTCCAGGAAGCCGCGGAACTTGCCGCCAATTACGGCCTCGTGCTGGGTCGGATCCATGGAGTGGCAATGGAGCTTGATGAAAAGCCAATCTGGACGCCCCGCGACCGAAACCCGGGCCTTTTTCCAGAAGGCAAGGCGCGACAGAGTCATGGGGGCAAAGCCGGTAATCGCTCCATTTTCGATGACGGGTTTGCCACTGCGCAGAGAGGCGCCGAGATCTGTAAGCAGTGGACCCTGGACGATGAGTGGCCAAATCTGGGGTGCGTGGCCCACCTTGAGATCGCGCCCTTCTCTCTGAGGCGCCGCCTGATGAAGCGGCAAGTCGCACTCGTACACGGAATTGACCTTCGCTGTCTGCGCCGGATGCCAGAGCGAAGACGGCATCGTGAAGTCGGCATAGCATCCCGTCTCCGCGAGGATTTGCATTTCAGAATCGACGCCGCAGAACAGCCCTCCCGCCGAGTTGGCGAGCGCGAAGTTTCCGTGGACGAAGGCGTAGCGCGGCTTCTTTGACGCGGTCGTCGCCGAAAGACAGCGATGCCGATATGCGAGCTGGTCGCGGAATTCGGCTAGCTGTCGCCGCGTGTTCTCGACTGTGTCGGGCTCGAACATGCCGTGATGCAGATGGATCTCCGTTTCGCCCCATCCCGCGTGACAATGTTCAGCCAGCATTTCGACAAGCTCTTCATCGTATTGCTCCGCGGGATAAAAGTAGGTATGGACCAGCGGGCGTCCGTCGTGATCCCGCAGACGCTCGATCACTCTCGGATATTCGCGGAACCAGATTTCCACACGGCGCAGTTGTTCGGGGCGCGAAACGCGTTTATAGCCGCTTGTGGGATCGAACGCCGGCTCGAAATGATCGGCGAGCGCGACCATGAGGTGAACGGGACCGGACGCCGAAGAACGCAGCCCGTGATAGGTCGCTGTGGGCAGCACTCTTCTGGCATAAGCGAATTTCTTCTTGAAGCGCATGCATTTTCCGAGCCTGCTCAAACTACCCGTCTCGTGCGCCTGTCAAAGCGCCGGGGACTGCTTTGCGCCCAATGGCTTTCGACCGCGAACGGCAATCGAGAACTCGCCCACGCGCATATCCTCCATGCCCATCGCTTCATACCAGCGGAACACCTGCTCATACGTATGCTTGGACTGATATTTCGGCGAGTACCAGTCAAAGGTGTCCAGCATTCTCGCCTCTGGATCCTTTTGCCGGTTCACTGGAAACATGTGATGCATCAGGCCGGCCGCCGGAGGCCCGACCAGCGGAACCTTCTTCAGGAACTGTTGGGTGTTGTAAAGCATCGGCACCGCGACTTTCAGTGTGCTGTGCAGGGTTTCCGGTTTCATCCGGCTCGTGTAACGCCGCCAGAAATCGCTGAAGCGGTACCACTTGTTGTATCCGCTGTATAGCCACACGGCGAGGATGCCTCCCGGTTTCAGATACTTCTCGAGTACCTTGACGGCAGCCTCGCAATCGGGAGTGTGATGGAGCACTCCGACACTGTAAATCAGATCGAAACTCCCGGGTGCAAATGGCAGTGAAAACACGTCGGCCTGGAAAGCAACGAAGTCGCGAGATGCCAGATTCTTGGCCGCCACTTCTGCGGCGGCACTGAGGTCAATACCCACCACACGCGCGCCCCAGCGTGTGGCCACTTCCGCGAAGCGGCCCATGCCGCAGCCGACATCCAGAACAAGTTTGCCTTCCAGCTCTTCTGGTCGAAGGGCCGTCTTCATGCGGAAATTACGGTCGGACTCGCGAACTTCATCATGATCGAGTTGCGTTTTTTGATACCGGTGCCACTGGAAGCCAAAGCTGGCAGCATAATGCTGGGCGTCCACAAAACGCGCGATCCCGTTCACGCAGGGATAAGTGCGCTTGCAGGCCGGACAGAAATAACCTTCCTTACCGTCACTCTCGAGCTTCGAACCGCAGTTCAAGCAAGACAGAATTGCCTGCAAATCAGCGGACAGGCGTGACTGTGCTACTGGTTCTTCCACGTTCGGCATAAACCTCCAGGAAATGACGAGCCTTCTTCGACGAATCCGCCGTCGAGCCGGCACCCAGACCTCGTTCCTGGTCCTGCTCTTTGGTCGTCTGCAACAAGGCCGCGGTAAAAGCAACGGCAAAATAGGGGAAGTACTGGTACATCTCCGGCGCGAACAAAGCGCCCACACCGAAACCTACCAGCGAACTGGTAAGCGCCCCCACAAACAAAACGATGTCGGGATCGAGGTCGGTTCTTTTTCGAAGGATCTTCAGATTCTGAAACGCCCGCCGGAAAAATAAAATGTAAATGATGAAAACAGGAATTCCGCCTTCGGCCGCGACCTGAAGATAGGTTACGTGAACGTCGCGCCAGGCCTGCGAATAAGCCGGGAAGTTGCGTGCCCCGATCCCGAAAATGGGATACGACTCGACGGCCTCGACCGCTTTGAGCATCAGGTACTTCCGTTGTTCGTAGGACCCGTATGCCGACTGCTCGGTGGTGCTGTTGCCGGAAAGAGCTTGAAAGCGATCGTAAAGCTTGCCGCCGACCGTGACTCCGATGAGCACGCTTAGAAAGGCGGTCGCCACCAGCAGATACATTCGCCTCCCCTTGATCGCGAAATAGTAGAGCGTCACTGCCCCCGAAATGACCAGGTCAATGAACCCCGCGCGAGAGGCGGTTTCGAAAATCGCGATCAACATCACCAGCATTCCTGCAAGCCAGAGCACTTTTTTCACCGCGCTCTTGGCCGTCATCATAAGGGCGAGAACAAACGGCAACGACAAAACAATCGCGAAAGCAAGATCGTTCGGGTTGGAGTAGATACCGCCGATTACTCCTTCCAACCGGTCAACGGTGCGCCCTTTAATCAGCGCGATCCCGCAAACCACAGCCACCGAAACCGCCTGAATGATGATGATTCTGCGCAGTCGATTGAAGGTGGTGATGAGCAGGAACACCAGCGCCCATGCGATATAAATCTTTGAAAAGTCCACCATGTGCGACAAGGCGCCGCCTTTCCACACAGGTGATAAAAAAGCGCCGAGGTAAAGCAGGAGCAACATCGCGAGCAGCAACGTTGCTTCCCTCGGAAGATCTTTCAACGTGCGCTTGCTCCGGCCGCCGCTGTTGAACAGGCCCCACATTGCGAGAATCGCGGTAATCTTGGCAAGCGGAAAGTAGCCCAGAACCGGTATCCAGTCTTCCGGACGCGCACAGTAAACCACGAAGAACGCGCTCAGCCAGAAAAACGCCTTCACGCTGGAGTCGCCCATCTGGACCGTCGCGGGTCTTGCCGGCAAGGTCTCAGCCGGTGCTCCATTCCTGTGATACCCAATTGCCACAATTCCTCTTTTTCTATGCCAAGTGTGTCGCAACCGCACCGGTCGTACAAGATGTCTTTTCCACTAGCGACTCCAGTACTTCATTGAATCGCTTGCCGATGACTGGCCAGTCGTGACGGGCGGCTGTTTCCGCGGCCGCCGTTTCGTAGCGGCGCCGGAGTTCCCGATCTCGCAGTAACATCGTCACCGCCTGAGAGAATGCCCCGACATCATCGGCCAGAATGATGTCGCGGCCATTATGAACGTCCAGTCCTTCTGCACCCACCGTTGTCGAGACCACCGCTTTGCCTGCCGCCATTGCTTCGTAGATCTTGAGGCGTGTGCCCCCGCCAATTCGCAGCGGCACGATCACCACTGCCGATTCCCGCAGGTACTCAATCACTGAAGGCACCCGCCCGGTCACCTCGATCGAATCCGAGGCCCACTTTTCGACGCTCCGGACCGGATTCCGCCCTACGATCCGAAGTTTCGCATCCGGCACTTGTTTCCGGATTGCCCCCCAAATCTCCCCACAAAAATAGTCCACGCCATCGGCGTTCGGCTCCCAGTCCATCGCGCCGATAAACGTCACTACCGGCCCGGGCTCCATCGGGTTCATACCCGGCTTGTCGCCGGCCGGCGCATACTGCGCGAGATCCACTCCCGTGGGCACAACCGTTATGTGGTCCCCATTCACCCACCGCATCATAAGCTTGCGGTCGTTCTCCGATACTGCGATCACGTGCTGGAATCTGCGAACTGCATCCTGCTCGTAGCGCAGCATTTTCCGGAGTTCCATGCGGTACATCGTCTTCTTCACAGGATCACGTGCTGTTTCCGCGTGCCGGCGCCAGATCTCACTTTCCACGTTATGCTGGAACAACACGCTCGGAATAAGGAGGGGTTCCGGAAAATTTACGGCAGCATCCAGAAAGTCACATACCGCGATCTCAAAGCGCCCCTCGCGGAACCAACCCTCCAGTAAGTGTTTCACTCCCGCATCTGCGAACCGGCCGACCGCATACGGCGCAGGTCGATGGAGCTGCCACAAATAATCCAACCCGCGTGCCAACCCCGTCGCTTCCCTTTTTCCCGTGCAGATCGCAATCGCTCCTGGAAACTGCCGCTGCAGCTCCTTCGCATAGTCCGGATCCGCCTTGCGCCCGTAATACGAGCAGAACGTCAGCTCATGCCGCGATGCAAGATATCGCAATAGGTGGTACGTGCGGATGTTGCCGCCGTTCTCGACTGGCAGAAGCTTATCGGCTTTGACCCAGAGTATCTTCATTCGGTTTCAGCGAATCCAGACCGCCTTCCTCCCGGCCACAAAATTCACGAATGCCATCAAGGCAGCGGAATTCAGCACCACGAAAGTCCGCGCGGCATCAGCCACACGCCCAAGTGGACCCACCTTCATTCCTCCCAGCGCGGCAAGGCTGAGAGCGTAAAAAGCGAGCTGCCCGACCAGCATCACCCGGTAGAAAGGAGTGCGCAATAAAATCGATGCGACCAGCAACCCCAGCAGAGCAAAAGGCACGGCCAGCCGGGATAACTTGTGGCTCACGAACTCGAAGCGCATCGCGTTGCGGGAGCTCAACAGCCACGGAGCTAGTTGCAGGAGTTGATAGTTGCCGCTTAGTGTGCGAACCTTGCGCGAAAATTCGCGGCTTTCCCCCAAATCGGGAGCATCCCACGCTCGCGCGCGCGAATCGAAAATCACCCGCCCACCACGGCGCACCACCTGGATGGGCAAGAGAACGTCATCCAGGATCGTGCCTTCTGGTAGCGGATCAAGAAGGACGCGGCGTGCGCAATAGATCGCTCCCGTCGCGCCGGCAACGGATCCTGAGGCTGATTCAAGTTCTCGGATCTTCTTCTCGATACGCCAGTACAATCCCATTCCCTTTATCGTTTCTCCGCTCGCCGGATCCCCGAGCATGAGTTCCCCACTTGCAGCCCCGACCTCCGGGTCGCTGAAGTTCTCAACCAGTGCGAGCAACGCCTTCGGTTCAATTTGCTGCCGGGCGTCGGTGAAAAGAAGCACGTCGCCGTGCGCCGCAGCAATCGCATCATTGAGCCCGGCAGCCTTACCTTTTTGCACCGGCTTTACCACTGTTCGCACGCGCGCGTCGCGCCCCTCAAACTCGGCTAGAATCGCTGCCGTGCCGTCGCTTGAACCATCGGAAACCGCCACCACTTCCAGCTTCTCAGGCGGATAGTCAAGGGTCAGCAGGTTTTCCAGCTTGCGCGCAATTGTCCCTTCCTCATTTCGAACCACTAACACTGCTGAAACCGATGGCTGCCCCCGGCCGCGTGCAACCGGCCACGGGGACCACCAGCTACGTACCCACAGCCACAGCGGATACCCCACATACGCATAGGCGATTACCGCAGCCGAAATCCAGAATACCCATCTCATTGTGCGCACTCCGGCTCGCCAGAACCGCCGCCAAGGATCTTAGTTATCTCAAGAATCCATTCTAATCACGCCCGGGCACTTGGGATTTGTATCCTCGCACGAGGGCTTGCCTCTCTAGGAGCAAACTGGTTGCCATCCCGGTAAGAACCGGCATTCAACAGTGCATGCTACACCGTTATTTTTCAATGAGTTGCAGTGGGAACGGCATTTTCTTCTTGCGATTCACGGTAACATGGCTGGCACGAATGGGAAAACTCTTTCCCATTAATTCCCTATCTATAGAGCGTTAGACCCCACCGCCAAGCTTCCCTTGACGAACCTGACCCCAGGGAATGGCTAAACCCCCGCGACGAGCTGGAGGCTCTTTGCCGGTCGGCGCTCCCATTGATGAGACTCCGGGAACGCCCTTGCATTACCAGCAAATGCCCTCGTAGCTTTTTGGGCCTTCCGGCCGCTTGGCGCGCTCGAGGTGGATCAGGTCAATGACTGTCTGGTCGGATCGCAGGTAAGGCGCTAGCCTCTCCTTGCTGGCAGACTTGTTGCCCAGAATCACGACCTCAGCCGAACGCATCACGCTCTCGAGGTCGGCAGTCAGCACCGACCCGATGTGCGGAATCACTTCCTCAATGTATTGCCGATTCGCGCCGGCCAGGCGTCCCAATGAAACATCCTCATCCCAAACCTGCACTTCCAATCCCTCTCCCATCAATCGCTTGATCAACTGGACTTGCGGGCTCTCGCGCAAATCGTCGGTGCCTGCCTTAAAGCTCAAGCCAAGTTGAGCAATTTTTTTCTTGCCCGTGCTCAAAACCATATCCACGGCACGGTCAATGTGCTCGGCATTGCTGGGCATGAGCGATTCGAGGACTGGAAGCTTCAAATCGAGTTCCTTAGCTTTGTAGGTTATGGCCCGCAAATCCTTGGGCAGGCACGAACCCCCAAAAGCAAATCCCGGCGAAAGATATGCCGCCGATATGTTCAGCTTCGTGTCCGACGTGAAAATGGATGTGACTTCCTGCGCATCCACGCCAAGGTGCTTGCACATCGTCCCCATTTCATTGGCGAAGCCGATTTTTAATGCGTGGTAGCAGTTGGAGAAATACTTGACCATTTCGGCAACGGGAATCGCGGTTTCGTAGAGTGGAGCGGGAATGGCCTGGTAGAGTTCGCGCAGCGGCGCCAGATGGCTTTTATCGCTCGCACCCAGAATTGTGTACGGCGGATTTAGGAAGTCGGCGACGGCGCTGCCCTCGCGCATGAACTCGGGGTTATAACAAACGGTAAAATCGCGCCCACATTTCTTGCCGCTTTCTTTTTCCAGAATCGGTATTGCGACTGTTTGAGTTGTCCCCGGCAGCACCGTGCTCCGCAGTACAAACACGTGCGGAGATTTCTTCTGACGGATGGCAGCTCCAATTTCGCGAGCAACACTCTCGATGTGACTCAAGTCAAGCTTGCCGTTCTTCAGGCTTGGCGTCCCGACGCAGACAAAGGAGACATCGGAATTCGACACGGCCTCGCCCGCATCCAACGTTGCGTGCAAGCGCGACGCTCGTTTCGCCTCGGCAACCAGTTCGCTCATCCGGGCTTCTATGATCGGCGTGCGACCCGAATCCAGCATCTCGACCTTCGCGCGGCTCACATCGACTCCAATCACCTTGTGCCCAATCGAAGCAAAGCAGGCTGCCGATACCGATCCCACATACCCCAAACCGAAAATGCTGACGGACAAACTCAAGCAGGTTCTCCTTATCAACCAATGCTACCTGTGCGGCATTAACCCCTGACTATATCAACTCATGGGATCTGTGGCGGCGAAGTCAGTTATCAAGTCAATCCAAACCAGCAAGACTCACATTTTCAATATTTTACAAGACAACCAACGAGCGCTTTACACTACCCTCTCCGCGCTGCAAGAGAAGCAGGGGCTCATTCCGAAATTTGACTTCATCATATTAAGCATACGGTGGCACAACAACTTACGAAGATAACCCTACTTCGCCCCAAGTCACTCCCCTCCTCCAATCCTCCCGCGCAAAGAACTTCGGTGAGTACCGAGCCGGTTCGCTTTGGGGGGAGGGCAATTCCAACATGTAAGATATGAAATGTCTGTGACTTCAGGATGGCAGAATAAACTGGCGCGTGTTTCCCGCATGAACGCGGCCGAAATTCGCACGCGTGTCGCCCAGGAACTTCGGAAGCGAAACGATCTTCTACGGCACCATCTTGGCCTGCGTCCGGAATCGATCCGGTTTGCCACCCACAGCGTCGAAGGCAAATTCTTTTTTGAGCGGGGTCAGGCCGCCATCCGCTCCGGGTTGGTCCGCCAGCATCTGCCCGATCACTGCACCCTTCTCGTGCGCGAGGCCGACGAAATCTGTGCGCATCGCTTCTGCCTTCTTGGCTATGAAAGCCTCGACTACGGCCCCGGCAAACACATCGATTGGCACTTTGATGCCGTGCACCGAAAACACGCGCCTCTGCGGCCATGGTTCAGGATTCCTTTTCTCGATTTCCAGGTAGTGGGCGACCACAAGGTCATATGGGAGTTGAATCGCCATCAGCATCTGGTGACGCTGGCGAAAGCATGGCTGCTCACCCGCGAAGAAAGATACCTTGATGAGCTGAAGGCGCAATGGCGCAGCTGGGTCAAGGCCAACCCTTACCCGCTGGGCATAAACTGGGGCAGCACTCTGGAAGTCGCCTTTCGCAGCCTGTCGTGGATTTGGGTGGATCACCTGCTCGCCAGCGAGCCCAGTTATTCTGATTTACGCGCCGAGATGCTTCCTGCCCTCGCTTTTCATGGGCGTTACATCGATCGCTATCTATCCACCTACTTTTCTCCCAATACCCATCTCCTCGGCGAAGCGGTGGCGATGTTCGCCCTTGGTGTACTGTATCCGCAAATGACGCGCGCCGCGCGCTGGAAGACTACGGGCTGGCAAATCCTCTTGCACGAATCCAATCGCCAGGTACGCCCCGACGGAGTGTATTTCGAGCAGTCGCTCTACTACCATGTCTATGCGCTCGATTTCTTCCTGCACGCACGCATCCTCGCGGCCGCCAACGGCGTGAGCATTCCAGCAGCCTACGATCAGACTGTGGGCAAGATGTTGGACGTATTGAACGCGCTCGCACAGTCCGGGCCCGCGGAAGGTTTTGGCGACGACGATGGCGGGCGATTATTCGATCCGAGGCGCAACCGAACGGAGCACATGACCGATCCGTTAGCCGTTGGCGCAGTCGCCCTTGGGCGCAAGGATCTGGCAGCCGCTCACCTGACGGAAGAATCCATCTGGCTGTACGGAGACCGTGCCATAGCCGAGCTTTCACCCGACCGACAGCAGCCCGCGCCATCTTCGGTCGCGTTCCCGGATGGCGGCATCTACGTGCTCGCCGGCGAGGGACGCTGTCGGCAGACAATGATGATCGACGCCGGCCCGCAAGGCGCCGGGCGTTGCGGTCACGGCCATGCCGACGCCCTCAGCCTGCGTCTGACGATGAATGGTTCCCGCTGGCTGGTCGACTCAGGCAGCGGCGTTTACATCTCGTCCAATCTGGCCGATCGCAACTCGTTTCGGGGCACTGCCGCTCATAACACGATTCGGGTGGACGAACTCGATCAGGCTCTCCCCGAAGGGCCGTTCTCCTGGACCCAGGTCCCAAACTCACGGGCAGACAGTTGGATCGCAGGGCACTCCTTCAGCTGCTTTTCAGGCAGTCACGATGGATATGCGAGGCTTCCCGACGCCGTCACGCACCGCCGCTCCGTCCTCCGCGTATATGGCTCTTCTGCTCGCCCTGAGAGCGATGGCGGACCGGACGATGGCATCTGGCTGGTACGCGATCTCATTCTCGGCGCGGCTGAACATGAGGTGGAATTGCGGTGGCATTTCGCGAGCCAGGTCGACGTGCGCGATCCGGGCGCGGCAAGCGAACTGGTGGCCTCAATGGCGGACACGAACCAGCCAACTCTGCGACTTGTGTGGCCCGACAAAACGGCCTGGACCGCAACTGTCGCGCGTGGCGTTCTCTCCCCGGCATATGGGCGCTATGAACCCGCTCCGCTCCTGCAACTTGCGGCTCATATCCATCTGCCGTCGGAGATTGCCACTGCCTTGCTCGCGCAGCCGAGTGCTGCGCAATCAGTTCAACGCGTCCAACTGTCGAATGTTTCTGACATGACGGTGCAGGTGTATCAACTCCGCAGAGGCGAGGAGAGCAACGAATTTTTCTTTGCCCGTGACAAGCGGCCCTGGAGTTTCGGCCCATGGGCTTCCGATTGCGAACTGCTCTATTGCCGCACTCAGGATGGGAAGATCACGCAATTGATCGCTATTGGCGGAAGTTCTGTCCAATGGCAAGGCGGCCAACTGCTCAAGGCCGAAGGCCCGTCCAGGTATTTCGAGTGGCGCTTGCACGACAGTCTTTTCCGTTCCGATCCTGCATCGTTTGCCGCGACCACATTATTTGACCAGCTCACGGGCGGCTCATTCTCTTCCAGGGCTGTGGACATAGCATCGTCCTACGCGGAGAAACACTGAATGTGCGGCATTGCCGGTATTTTTGAATTCGGACGCGATGTTCGCGCGAGCGCTTCAGCGCTGCGTGAGATGTGCCGCGTCATGAGCCACCGCGGTCCTGACGATGAGGGCTTCTATACCGACGGCTCAGTCGCCATCGGCATGCGGCGCCTCAGTATTGTCGATCTTACGACCGGACATCAGCCCCTCTCCAACGAAGACGGTTCACTCTGGATTGTTTTCAACGGGGAAATCTACAACCATCGCGCGCTTCGCGAACAACTGATCGCGCGCGGACATCGCTACAGGACGCAGAGCGACACTGAGAGTGTCGTTCACGCCTTTGAGGAATACGGCCCGGACTGTGTGCAGCACTTGCGCGGCATGTTCGCCTTTGCCATCTGGGACCGCAATGCCAGGAAGTTGTTTATCGCGCGTGATCGGCTGGGCATCAAGCCGCTCTACTACAGCCTCACTCCTGAACGATTGCTGTTTGGCTCGGAAATCAAAGTGTTGCTGGCGCATGGCGGTATTCGCGCCGAATTCGACCGCTCGACTCTACCCGAGTATCTGGCCTTCGGGTATTTGTCGGGTGAAAGAACATTCTTTTCCGGTATCCGCAAACTCTCGCCCGGGCACACGCTCACGATTTCATCCGACGGCAAGCCGCAGATCCGGCAGTATTGGGATCTCGATGCATCCACTCCCCACGAGTCGATGGATGAGGCACATTATGTTCGCAGTTATCGCGATCTCCTCGAAGGCGCCGTCGAAAGCCACCTGATGAGCGATGTACCGCTCGGCGTCTTTCTCTCCGGCGGTCTCGATTCGAGCGCAGTGGCCGCTCTGATGACGAGGATCCGCGGTGAGTCGATTGAGACGTTCTCGGTCGGGTACCGCGAGCAGAACTACAGCGAGTTGCCCTTCGCACGCACCGTGGCTGCGCACATCAAGTCGCAACATCGGGAAGTGTTGGTCAGCGAGGATGATTTCTTCGCGGCGCTCCCGCATCTCCTTTGGCACGAAGACGAGCCGGTCGCCTGGCCGTCGAGTATCGCTCTCTATTTCGTAGCCAGACTGGCGCGCGAACGCGCGACGGTTGTTCTTACCGGCGAGGGCAGCGACGAAACGTTGGCAGGTTATACGCGTTACGCCTTCACACTGAAAAATGCGGCGATGGACAACATCTATCGCAGCCTTACACCGAGTCAACTCCGGCGGGCGCTGCGTGACATAGTCTCGGACTCAGCGCTGCTCGGAGCGACCCTTCGTCGCAAACTCGAACATACATTTATCGGCAAAGATGGTGCGGCGTGGGACTCATTCTACTTTGATAATTTCTTTTCCGCGTTCAGCGCGGCTGGGCAGAGCACCCTGCTAACCGGCGAATTCGCCGCCGATTTTTCTCCTGCATCGGCCTATACAAATGTGCTCGGCTACTGGGAGCGGTCGGCAACACAGGCCGGCGGCGCCATGCTCCAGCGCCTGCTCTACACCGATATCAAGACCTACCTGGTCGAACTCCTCATGAAGCAGGACAACATGAGCATGGCGGCCTCCATCGAGAGTCGGGTGCCTTTTCTCGATCATGTCCTGGTTGAATTCGCGACCAGGATTCCACGCGAGGTGCAGATTCACGGACTGGCGGGAAAGCGCGTCCTGAAGAAAGCTCTCGAAGACCTGCTCCCGCACGAGATTATCTACCGGCCCAAGCTTGGCTTCCCCACGCCCTGGAGTGGTTGGCTGGCGGGTCCTCGGCTCGAGACCATCCGCAGCATGCTTGTTGAGCCCCGCAGCCTGGAGCGCGGATACTTTCGCCGCCAGGCTATCGAGACGCTCTTCGATGAGCACCGCGCCAAGCATCGTGACAACTATGATCGCATTTGGCGATTGCTGAACCTGGAACTCTGGCATCGCGTGTGCCTGGAGGGTGAACCGCATGAGGAGCCGGAGATGAGCAAGACCATCGTCGAGACGCTGCGGTAGGCGCCCCACGATCGCACCTAGCTGACACTCCACGTGTCCGCAGAGGACTCTGTTACTGCGCGCCTCTTCTCAAGAGGACCGTCTTGATGGTCATGAAGATAATCAGCAGATCCATCCCCAGCGAGACGTTTTTCATATAGAACAGGTCATACTGCAGCTTTTCCCGTGCGTCTGCGACCGTGCTGCCATACTTGTATTTCACTTGCGCCCATCCGGTCACTCCCGGCCGCATAAGATGGCGCACGCGGTAATAGGGAATCTCCTTCGAAAGCCATTCCACAAACTCAGG
>Ga0335079_10006570_pt1 | contig 13303 bp, 11 predicted proteins | sample Lox_Sample_33_FD_206719 | JGI IMG/M metagenome (GOLD analysis project Ga0335079, IMG submission 206719) | Soil microbial communities from Loxahatchee National Wildlife Refuge, Florida, United States - Lox_Sample_3.3 | ecosystem: Environmental > Terrestrial > Soil > Wetlands | place: USA... | reverse complement strand
GTCATCCACCTCTTGCGCCCGCTGCATCAGGGTGGCAACCTCATCCTCCGTCAGCCGCACCGTCAAAAAGCCGTTCTTCGTGCTGTTGTTCGCAAAAATATCTGCGAACGACGACGAGATGACCGCCCGGAAACCAAAATCCGCCAGCGCCCACACCGCATGCTCGCGCGATGACCCGCACCCGAAATTCTTCCCAGCCACCAGAACGCTCGCCCCTTCATACCGCGGCTCATGCAGCACGAAGTCCGGATTCTTTTTCCCGTCCGCGCCGAATCGCCAGTCATAAAACACAAACTGCCCGAACCCAGTCTTCTCAATCCGTTTCAAAAACTGCTTCGGAATGATCTGGTCAGTGTCGACATTGACCCGGTCCAGAGGCGCCACCCGTCCGCGATGCACAGTAAAAGGTCTCATAAATTCGCCCAACGAGAATTCGTCCAACCGTAGCGCCGGCGTCCCGCCGGCTGTCGCGCGGGCATCTTGCCCGCGCAGCCGCCTATTGAAACTTCCAATTCCGTATATCCGTAAAATGCCCCGCAATCGCCGCTGCAGCCGCCATCATCGGACTCACCAAATGCGTCCGCCCGCCGCGTCCCTGACGTCCCTCAAAATTCCGATTGCTGGTTGAAGCGCAACGCTCGCCCGGTTGAAGAATGTCGGGATTCATTCCGAGACACATAGAGCATCCTGACTCACGCCATTCAAATCCAGCATCCAGAAAAATCCGGTCAAGCCCCTCCTGCTCGGCCACCTTCTTTATCACTTGCGAGCCCGGAACCACCATTGCTCGAACCTTGGAATTCACTCGATGTCCTTTCGCTACCCGCGCCGCCGCCCGCAAATCCTCAATCCGCGAATTGGTGCACGATCCAATAAATACTCGATCAATCTTGATGTCTTCGATCCGTCGTCCCGGCTCGAGCGCCATGTACTGAAGAGCCAGTTCCGCCGCCCGTCGATCCGCTTCCTGCAATCCCTTGATTTCCGGCACGCGTCCCGTCACCGGGGCCACCATTCCAGGATTCGTTCCCCAGGTCACGAACGGGCACAACTGAGCGGCGTCGATCTCCACGACCTTGTCGAACTTTGCCCCATCATCCGTCGGCAGGCTGCGCCAGTACGCGACCGCTTTCTCCCACTCGGCGCCAGTCGGAGCAAATCGACGCCCTTTGACATACGCGATGGTCGTCTCATCCGGCGCGACCATCCCGGCTCGCGCGCCCGCCTCGATGCTCATGTTGCAGAGCGTCATTCGCCCTTCCATCGAAAGTGCCCGCACCGCCGGACCCGCATACTCGATTACATATCCGGTAGCTCCATCCGTCCCGATCTGACCGATGATCCCCAAAATCAGATCCTTCGCCGTAACTCCATCCGGCAGTTTCCCGCAGACGTCGATTTTCATCGTCTTCGGCTTCTGCTGCGCCAGGCACTGTGTCGCCAGAACGTGCTCAACCTCCGATGTCCCGATTCCAAACGCCAAAGCTCCGAAGGCGCCATGCGTGCTCGTATGGCTGTCTCCGCAAACGATCGTCATCCCCGGCTGCGTCAGCCCCAACTCAGGACCGATCACATGAACGATCCCCTGCTCCGGAGCATCCATGTCAAACAGTCGAACGCCGAACTCCCTGCAGTTTGCCTGCAACGCGGCAATTTGCTTCGCAGCGATTGCGTCCGTTATCGGAGTTCCACGCGGTTCAGTTGGAACGTTGTGGTCGACAGTCGCAACCGTCCGTAGCGGCTGCCGGACTTTCCTCCCTGCCGCCCGCAGCCCATCAAAGGCCTGCGGAGAAGTCACCTCATGCACCAGGTGCAAATCGATATAAACAATCGGAGAACGTCCCGCCGGCTGCGCGACAAGATGCGCATCCCAGATTTTCTCGAATAAAGTACGTGCTGCTGCCATAGGATTGAACTTGAGAAAGTAGTTGATAGTTTTTCACAGCCCGCGGACCTGAGCAAGACCGCCCAACATCGTCTGGAAGCCACCTCATAATCGTTTTGGGAAGGGCCTTGCTTCAAGCCGGGCCGTCAAGCCGCTGCAAGATGCGGACCTCAACCCCTGAGGGCTGCGAGCCCACTCTCTTTGCTGACTGATTCATGAGATAGCTTCTACTGTCGCCGCGACCGGTGAGTTGCGTTCCTCGAGCCGGAAGGCAACGTGGAGTGGAAGGACCTTGTGTTTCGTTTGGTTGAGACAAACCGGTAATTAGCGGAATGAAGATAAAGGACGCCAGATCACGCTGCTACGCGCTAGCCGCTTCCTGCCCGCCCAGCGGCAGGAAGTACTGTGTCCCCTTGATCGGCTCGGTCACTTTCCGAAGTAATTCCTGCAGATCTTCATTGCGGTCGACGAAATCAATCTCCGACGTATTCACGATCAGTAGGTCCGAAGACGTGTAGTGAAAAAAGAAGTGCTCGTACGCCTTGACGACTTCTTCTAAGTATTCTTCGCTGACCGCCTTCTCTCCGGGAGCATTCTTTTTCTTTAGCCGCTTTTTCAAGACCTCAGGCGTGGCCTGCAGATAAATGACGAGATCGGGCGTCGGTAGTTGTTCGCGGAAATAGTTGTAGTAGCGGTTGTAGGTATCGAGTTCCTGGTCCGTCAGATTCAGGCACGCGAACAATTTGTCTTTCTCAAAGATGAAATCGGAGACAACCGTCTTCTGGGACCGCGGGCCAACATCCAGAGCCTGCAGTTGCTCGAACCGGCCCACCAGAAACGTGAACTGCGTCTGGAACGCCGCGCCCCGCTCTCCCCGATAAAAATCGTGCAAAAACGGATTCATTTCCGGCTCCATCACCCGCTGCGCATTCAAGCGCTCCGCCAGAACGGTCGCCAGCGTGCTCTTGCCGACTCGAATCGGACCTTCCACTGCAATGTAACGGGGTAACTCGAAAAGATTGGCCATGGACCAGTGCTATTACCGGAAGACGCAGGATATCTCGGATGGTCTTCACTGGCAATTGCGCGATGAGTTAACAGCAAAAGAAATTGACAACCGTTGCACTAAAAACTCGCAGTACCCGTTTTTAATTCAACAATCAAAATTCAACAATTTACAATCTGGACCATGCTCGTCTCCGCTCTGGCCGGAACTGCTGTCACCGCTTCCGCCGTCGCTGTCGGTTATCAATCCATGGCTCCCACCGGCCAATGGTTCGGCCGCACATTCACTGGCCTGCCTCGCGGGACCAGGCAAATCGCTCTCACCTACGACGACGGTCCCAACGACCCGCACACGATGCGTTTGCTCGAAGTGCTCGCCAGACACGAAGTGCACGCCACTTTTTTTCTAATCGGACGCTACGTGAAGCAGCTCCCCGAAATCGTCCGCGAAGTGGCCGCTGGCGGACATATCGTTGGAAATCACACCTTCACGCATCCTCTTCTGACGTTAAAGAGCAACACCGAAATTCGCAAGCAGCTCACCGATTGCCGCGCCGCTCTGCACGATGCAGTCGACCTTCCTTCTACCCTGTTTCGTCCGCCCTTTGGCGGACGACGGCCCGCTGTCCTCCGCATCGCGCGCGAACTCGGATTGCAGCCCGTGATGTGGAGCGTCACCGGCTACGACTGGAACGCTCCGCCAGCCGCAGTAATCGAACGGAAATGTTCCCGCCAGATTCTGGGCGGAGACGTGATCCTTCTCCACGATGGTGGCCACAAGCAGATGGGCGCCGACCGCTCACAAACCGTCCAAGCCACTATCAATATGATCCAGCGCTACAAATCCGAAGGCTACGAATTCGTGACGATCCCGCAAATGATGGGAGGTCGTTCGCCCCAACCAACACCAGTCTGACTCCGACGGGTGCCCCATTTCTGGCTGCGTTTGCCGGAAGTGGGGTCTTCGCCAATGAAAAATCAAATGTGAGGTTCAATAAATTGATCAAGCGCCTGCTTCCATTCATCCTGCTTACAACCTGCGCTGCCGCCGCCCAACCAAAATCGCTTTTTTATATGGTCACAAGTCCGAACTCCGTAAAGTCCTTCACCGAGCATGCCGACAAAATCGACCTCATCGTTCCCGCATGGCACTCGGTCGATGGCAACGGCCTCGTCTGGGGAGGCCCCAATCCCGACGTTCTAAAGACCGCAGCCGATCATCATGTCGACGTCATGCCCATCGTCGCGCTGATGATTCAAGCCGATCTGCACCACCTGCTGACAACTCCCGCCGCACAGACGGCCTTCATCGACGCTCTTCTCACTGAATGCAAGAAATACAACTACTCCGGCTTCCAGATCGATTTCGAAAACGTGAACTGGATCGACCGCGACCTGCTCTCCGCCCTCGTCGCTTCCACTGCAAATGCCCTGCACAAAGAGCATCTCCAACTCACCATTGCGACTGTCCCCAACGCCCCCGGATATCCCGGCGACAGCCCCTATTCTCACTGGCTCTACGCCAACTGGCGCGGAGCCTACGATCTCAAGGCTCTCGCGCAGTCGGTCGACCTGATCTGCCTGATGACCTACGACCAGAACACACGCTGGACCATGCCGGGCCCCGTTGCGGGATATCCCTGGACCGTCCGCAACGTCGACTACGCCCTGCAGTTCGTTCCGAAAGAAAAATTGTCGATGGGAATTCCGATTTACGCCTATCACTGGTACGCGGGCGAGCCACTGAACGACAAGCCGAATCCCACCGCCGACTATATCGGCCAGGAGGAAATTGATGAATATGTGAACGCCTATCACCCCCAGATCGAGTGGGATCCCACCGACCGAGTGTCGTGGTTCTATTTCTATCGTGATGACCAGCGCGACTGGGTCTTCTACACCGACAAGCGCGGATTCCAGGAACGCCTCAATCTAGTCCGCGACCGCGGCCTCGAAGGATTCTGCTCGTGGGTCTTAGGTGCAGAAGATCCACAAATCTGGACCGCTCTGCCTTCTCATAAATGAAAAAGTAAAGTGGAAGAGGGGCGCTCAAGCGCCCCGTAACGGCATAAAGAAGAGCGGGCTTCAGCCCCCGCGCACCGCAGCAAACGCCTGCTTCGCGGCAGCGATTGTCCGCTGCACATCTTCCTCGGTATGCGCCGCGCCGAGGAACGCTGCCTCATACTGTGAAGGAGGCAAGTACACGCCGTTGTCCAACATCGCGCGGAAGAATTTTCCAAACGCCTCAGTATTCGACTTCGAAGATGAATCCCAGTCCGTTACCGGACCTTCCTGGAAAAACCATGTGAACATTGATCCCACGCGGTTCTGCCATAGCAGAACACCGGCATCCTTCGCGGCTCCCGCGACTCCATCCACAAGCTGTCCACTTAGCTTTTCCAACCGCGGATAAATCTCTCCCTTGCGCTCGCGCAACTGTTTCAGCATCGCGCACCCCGCCGCCATAGCGAGCGGATTCCCCGACAGCGTCCCCGCTTGGTACATGGGCCCCAACGGCGCCACCAAATCCATGATCTCCTTGGGGCCGCCATAAGCACCCACCGGCAAGCCTCCGCCGATAATCTTCCCCATCGTCGTCAGGTCCGGCTTGATGTTATACAGTTCTTGCGCCCCGCCAAACGCCACGCGGAATCCTGTCATCACTTCATCAAAAATCAGCACCGACCGCTCGCGCTCCGTAATCAATCGAAGCCCAACCAGATAATCATCTGCCGCCGGAACGCATCCCATATTTCCAACCACCGGCTCGACGATCACGCACGCAATCTGATGTTTGTATTTCTGAAACGCATGTTCCACCGCCGACAGATTGTTGAACGGCAGCGCCACTGAGAATTGCGTGAACTCATCCGGAACGCCCGCCGATCCTGGGATTCCCAGCGTTGCCACTCCCGATCCCGCTTTCACCAGCAGCGCGTCAGCATGCCCGTGATAGCAGCCTTCAAATTTGATGATGTACTTGCGCTTCGTATAAGCCCGCGCCAGCCGGATCGCCGACATCGTCGCTTCGGTTCCCGAGCTGACGAACCGCACTTTCTGCATGGTCGGAAACGCGCCCAACACCAGCTCTGCTAGATCGGCTTCCGAAGGCGTCGACGCTCCGAAACTCGTCCCGTTGCACGCCGCCCCCACAATCGCGTCGAGCACCGCCGGATCCGCGTGCCCCAGAATCAGCGGTCCCCATGATCCGATGTAATCGACGTATTCGTTTTCGTCCGCGTCCCAGATATGTGATCCCTTGCCGCGCACCACAAATAACGGATCGCCGCCCACCGCTCGAAACGCCCGCACGGGAGAGTTCACTCCTCCCGGAATCATGGCCTCCGCCCGCTCCTGCAGGCGGCGCGACTGTTCGGTTTTACGCGCGGAAGTGGTGGGCATCAGATCCTCTCGACACGGAGACAGATATCAAACAACACGGCCAGTGCAAGCGATTACTATAGCAGTCTGAATTCATCAGATATTCATCATTCTGCAATTCATTTGCAACATCTCGACAGTACCCTCAGGTCATCAAGTTGCCCTTCTAACCGGGAGGGTTTGAGGGGACAGTCTCGGGGGCTCCGGACTGTCCTTATTTGTTTTGCCCGAAGCAAATCCTGTCATTCCGATTTATTGTGGCCGCCCGCTGCGCGTGTTTCTATGGGCTTGTCATTCCGACGAGACGCGTAGCGTCAGGAGGAATCTGCTGCTCCCCACGCATCCCGCCGTGGGCTCAACGCCTCCAGTTCCCCCATCGTCAAAACCCGTTCCCGGCATTAACCATAATTAACTCGACATCGTATAATCACCCTCAAATGATCACCGTCTCCAAGGAGGACTACCTCAAGTCCATCCTCGAAGCCGAGACTGAGGGCGAAACCGTAATCTCCGCCCGCTTGGCGCACCTGCTGAAGGTCTCGCCGCCCGCGGTTACCATGGCTCTTCGCCGGCTCAAGAAAGACGGCCTCGTCCGCGTCGAATCCAGCGGCGAGGTTCGCCTCACCGCCGAAGGACGCAAGATCGCGCGCAAGCTCACGCTTCGTCATCACCTGATCGAACGCATGCTCTCCGAAATGTTCGGCATGGAATGGTGGAAGGTTCACGACGAGGCCGAGCGCCTCGAACATGCCGTCTCCCCGGATTTTGAGGCGAAGCTTTTGGCGAAGCTGGGCTCAGCCGGAGCCTGTCCGCACGGCAATCTCAGCGAGATGGAAAGCTCCGCCAGCCGTCGTCGCCGCGGTCTCGTCCTGCTCGCCGACGCTGAACTTGAAACCAACTACTCCGTCAGCGGAATCTACGAGCGCGACCGCGGGCTGCTCGAATTCCTCGAACACCGCGGCATCCGTCCCGACGCAAAGTTGAAAGTCCTCGAGCGCAACTACGACCAGACGCTTACCCTCGCTACTCCCGCCGGCACCGTTTCCCTAGGTCCGGCAGCCTCCGAGCGAGTGTGGCTGTCCCCAATCCCCGGAAAGAAATAATTGCCAACCGGGTCCCCGGTTGTGCCTCTGTGTCCCCTGTGGTTAAAAAAAGACTTTCGCGTGCTCGCCAAGCGATAATCGTCCGTGGCCCAACTCGAAAATTTCCGCCTCAAAGTGTTTCGCGCCGTCGCCGAACATCTGAACTTTCGCAAAGCCGCGGAGCACCTCTTTCTCACCCAGCCCGCCGTCACGCTTCAAATCAAGGCCCTTGAGAACAATCTCGGCGTCCGTCTCTTCGATCGCTCCAACAACCGCGTCGCCCTCACATCGCAAGGCGCAACTCTTCTTCGCTATGCCGGTAAGATGGCCAAGCTCGCAGCCGAAGCCGAACGAACTCTCGGCTTGATCGATGGACAATTTTCCGGCGAACTCTCCCTCGGAGTTTCCACGACCATCGCCCAGTATGTTCTTCCACGGCTTATAGGAGCCTTTCTCGACGAGCATCCGCGTGTCGAGCTTTCACTGCAAAGTGGCAACACCGAACACGTCGTGCACTCTCTACTTGAAGGCAAGGTTTCGATCGGACTGATCGAAGGCCCAGCCCGCCACCGCGGCATTGCAACCCAGCCATTCATGCGCGACGAACTCATTTCGATCGCGCCAGCGAATTTCGCGTTTACTCATCTATCTGCCCCGCAATTCCTGAACTCCACGCTGCTCATGCGCGAACAAGGCTCCGGCTCCCGACGCGTGGTCGAATCGTCCCTCGCAAAGGCCGGATTCAAACTCAAGTCGTTCAAAAACGTGATGAACCTAGACTCCACCGAATCCATCAAATCGGCTGTCGAAGCGGGACTCGGTATCGGCTTCGTCTCCAGCTGGGCCGTCTCGAAAGAACTCGAACTTGGCGCCGTCAAAGTTGCCTTCATCCGCGGCCTCGCCATCGTCCGCCATTTCTCGCTCGTCACCCGCACAGGCCCGGAACTGACCGGCCCTCCCGAAGCCTTCCGCCTTTTCGCCCTGACGCGCGGCAAGCTACTCTCCGCCAAACACGGCGCTCATTCCTCGGAACGATAAAAACTAGAAGTTCGGTTGTTTTCTCCCCGGCATGTGTTTGCTTCGGGGCACTCGGTCATCCCGAACAAGCGCGTTTTCACCAGCGCGCGGAGGGATCTCCGCAGATCAACTCGGTTCCGCTCGATAAGCAAAACTTATCGCCAATTGAAATTCCTGCTTGGACGCGCTTTCCGCCTCGCGTCACACTTTCCGGATGCACAAGAAAGTCTTCTTCGTGGGTTTGATCCTTGCCGCGAGCGGAATCGTCTCTCCGCCCTTCGCCCTTCTCGGAGGCCTCATCTATGGCCTCGCCCTCTCCCATCCCTATCACATCGAGAGCAAACAGCTATCGAAGTTCCTCCTCCAAGCTTCTGTCGTAGGACTCGGCTTCGGTATGAATCTTCATCAAGTCGTCCAAGCCGGACGCTCGGGATTTCTCTACACAGCCATCAGCATCACCACCGTGATGGTTCTCGGGATTTCGCTCGGCTATTTCATCCGCGTCGATAAAAAAGCTTCGTTCCTGATCGCCGCCGGAACCGCCATCTGTGGAGGCAGCGCGATCGCGGCCGTCGGACCTATTGCCGAAGCCAACGAGGAAGAAATGGCTGTCTCTCTCGGCGCGGTCTTCATCCTCAACTCTGTTGCACTGTTTCTTTTTCCCGTGATCGGCCTGACCCTCCACATGACCCAGTCGCAGTTCGGCCTGTGGTCCGCGCTCGCGATCCACGACACGAGTTCCGTTGTAGGAGCCACCGCAAAATACGGAGCCGTTGCCCTCGCCGTTGGCACAACCGTGAAACTCGCCCGCGCTCTCTGGATTGTCCCACTGTCCGTCGCAACGGCAGCCACTCTCAAGAGCAAAGCCCGGATCCAGTGGCCATGGTTCATTCTGTTCTTCTGTATCGCAGCTCTTCTGAACACGATTCTGCCCGCATTCAATCCGGCATTTTCCACGCTCAGCCATTTGGGCAAAATCGGGCTCACCGTCACGCTCTTTCTGATCGGAACCGGACTGAGCAAAGAAACTTTGAAGAAGGTTGGCGTTCGTCCTCTACTGCAAGGACTCACCCTGTGGATCATCGTCGGCACCGCGACGCTTGCCCTGATCCTTCTGAACTGGATTCACATCTAGAGCACTCCTCGCATTGTCATCTCGAATGCGGGGGGGGGCGCCTTGTTCGGGCCTTTGTTCCGGCATCTGATACGAAACCCAAGAAACTACCGCGATTCCTTAAACGGTTTTCGTGAAAGGGTACGGCTTTGAGCCGTGCCGGCGAACCCCTACAGAGATGCGGGCTTTAGCCCCGGGGGGCCGACTTCCCGAATTTGTCACCCTGGAATAGCAGTTAACCATGGTTTACTCCGTGTTATATACTTACGCTAACTGCTTGACACCGTCGTCCCCCCGGCGGGGCTGAGTTTTTACTGCATGAACGATTCGACTCCAGTAACGAAACCGCTTCGGGGATTACTGCATAACGTCTTCAACGGTCACGTCACTACCGACAGCGGCGTCGAAATCACCCACGAAGATATCGACCGCGCTCATGATCGCGAACGCGTCTGGGAGATGCGCGCCCAGCGGGGATTCTGGTCTCGGGCACGTCTGCTCTGGCTCCTGATCGGCCCCGGAATTTTGGTTATGCTCGGCGAAAACGACGGGCCGAGTATGCTCTCGTATGCCGGGACGGGCGCCCGCTACGGCATTGGTTTTTTCCTCCCCTTCGTTGTCCTCACCTTCGTCATGGCGTGTGTAGTCCAGGAAATGACTGTTCGTCTGGGCGCAGCCACGCACCGGGGTCATGCCGAACTGATATTCGACCGATTCGGTCCATTCTGGGGATGGTTCTCCATGATCGACCTGATGGTCGGCAATTTTCTGACGCTCGTGACGGAGTTTATCGCCATCCGCGCTGGCCTGGGATTCTTCGGCATTCCTCCCTTCGTCTCCGTTTTGGCCGCATGGCTCATTCTCTTCGCCGCACTCATGGCGCACCGCTACTGGACGTGGGAGCGCGTCACCCTCCTCGCCGCCGTATTCAACCTTGTGTTCGTACCCGTTGCTCTACTGAGCCATCCTCACTGGCGCGCCATCGGCTCCGCGTTTCTTACCTGGAAGCCACTTCCAGGAGGCATCAATCAGGAGACAATTCTATTTCTGCTTGCCGACATCGGAGCGACGGTCACGCCCTGGATGCTCTTCTTTCAGCAGAGCGCCATCGCCGACAAGGGCCTGACGACACACGACATTCGTTACGGCCGCGTCGATACCGTGCTCGGGGGCGCCCTGGCCGCTCTGGCCGCAATCGCGACCATCGTTGCCTGCGCGCCGCTATTCACCCACGGAATGTCGACCGCGAACTTCGAGGCAGCTGAATTCGCGCAAGCGTTGAAACCCTTCATCGGACAATGGGGCGCAGCCCTTTTTGCCTTGGGTATGTTTGAAGCCGGGATGGTCGCCGCCGTTACGATCTCGACCTCGTCCGCGTACGCCTTCGGTGAGGTCGCCCACCGTCCGCATAGCCTGAATCTTCCCTTTCAGCAGGGAAAGTCGTTCTATCTGGTTTTGATTCTCGAGGCTGCCGCTGCAGCCGGATTGGTCCTGATCCCGGGCATTCCGCTCGTCTACATCGTTCTGGTGGTCAACGTAATTGCAGTTCTCGCAATGCCCCCCGCGTTGCTCTTCCTCTACATGTTGGTCAACGACAAAGAAATCATGGGCGATTTGGTCAGTCCGCGCTGGGCAAACGCCCTCGCGCTCGGCGTCGTAGTGATTCTGATTGCAGCCGGAATTCTTTTCGGAATCAGCGTGGTAGCCCCGCACACCTTGGCGCTAATCGGAGGAGGAAAATAAATGCTGTGTCGGCGTTCCTTCGTGAACCTTAGTGGCCTTTGTGGTAAAAGCCTTTTGGTTTTTCTAACTGGAAACTCGAAACCTGAAACTCGAAACTCCCCGAGGCCCTCATGACCGAAGATCCCCACCCCACAGCCGGATCCTCTCCCGAGAATCTACCTGCGATCGTCGCGTCCCTCGAACCAGATCAGTTGATCGCGGCCAAGGAGAAACATCACGTTCCGAGACGCGATTTGACCTCGACCGAGAAGTTTCTCTTCTGGGTTCTGCGCATCTATCTTGTATTTATGTTCGGAGTTGTTATTTACCAGATTTGGTCTCGATCGCACTAGGACGGTACGAGTAGTTCTTGTAGTGCGTGCTGTTCTTCCGCTCGGTTTTCAGCATCTTCTTTTCGGCTTTTTTCTGCGCCTTCCGATACTTCTTCTGAGCCTTCTCCTGCTTCTTTTCGGACTTCTGTAACTCGCGCTGCGTCTGCTTTGAATTCAACTGAGCGCAAGCCGGAATCGCGGCCATGCCACCGAAGCCGAATAACATCGCCAGGAATAACGCAGTTGTCTTCATAGAATCTACCCGTGATTCTACAGGAACGCTCCCAGTTCCGGCTCTTGCAAATTGTTCCTGCGGGCCTTCGTGCATCTTGGTGCCCTTCGTGGTTAAGAATTGCCTGAACTACTCGAAACTAGAAACCCGAAACTGCTCTCGTCCCGCTACGCATTTTCCATCCGAAGAATTACACTATTACATTGCAATAAAAACAGCCGCGCACCCGAAAATGCGCGCATTCGTCCCTGCCAAGGAAGGCCATCATGTCTTTGAACAGTTTCAATTCCCGCTCCTCCCTCAAAGTCGGCAACAAAGAATACGAAATCCACCGCCTCGATGCGCTCGACAAGCAGGGAATCTCGACGAAGCACCTTCCGTTTTCGCTCCGAATTCTCCTCGAAAACCTGCTGCGCACCGAAGACGGACGCAACGTTACAAAAGAAGAAGTGCGCGCGCTCGCCAAATGGAACAGCAAATCGAAGCCTGAAAAAGAAATTGCCTTCACACCCAGCCGCGTCCTGCTGCAGGATTTTACCGGCGTCCCTTGCGTGGTCGATCTCGCTGCCATGCGCGACGCGATGAAACACCTCGGTGGCGACGCCGCTCTCATCAATCCTCTGCAGCCCGTCGAACTCGTCATCGATCACTCCGTCCAGGTCGACGAATTCGGCACCACCAACGCGCTCGACATGAATGCCCTTCTCGAATTCCAGCGCAACAAGGAACGCTATTCCTTCCTTCGCTGGGGACAAACCGGATTCCGCAATCTCGCCATCGTCCCTCCAGACACCGGCATCGTCCACCAGGTCAACCTCGAATACCTCGCCCGCGTAGTCTTCATTCACGAATCCCCCGGCAAGCGCGTTGCCTACCCCGACACTCTAGTAGGCACCGACAGCCACACCACCATGGTGAATGGGTTGGGGGTTTTGGGATGGGGGGTTGGAGGGATTGAGGCGGAGGCGGCGATGCTGGGGCAGCCTGTGTCGATGCTGATTCCGCTGGTGGTTGGTGTGAAGCTGACTGGGCGGTTGCGCGAGGGGGCTACGGCTACTGATCTTGTTCTGACGATCACTGAGATGTTGCGCAAGCATGGAGTCGTTGGAAAGTTCGTCGAATATTACGGGCCCGGGTTGAAAGATCTTCCTCTGGCGGATCGCGCGACGATTGCCAATATGTCTCCGGAGTATGGAGCGACTTGCGGAATCTTTCCGATCGACAAAGAGACGCTGAAGTATTTGCAACTCACCGGTCGCAGCGCCGAGCAGATCGCTCTGGTCGAAGCTTACGGCCGTGAGCAGGGATTGTTCCACGACGAAAAGACTCCGGAGGCCGAGTACTCCGAGATGATCTCGCTCGATCTTGCCACGGTCGAGCCATCGCTCGCTGGACCGAAGCGTCCGCAGGATCGCGTTGTGCTGTCGCAGGCGGGAGAGTCGTTTCACAAGGCGCTGCCGTCGCTGGTTAAGCCGAAGACTGAAGCAAAGACCGTCGCTCCTGCTAACAACAATAAGTGGGAAGCCGAGGGCG
>Ga0335079_10006569_pt1 | contig 13303 bp, 12 predicted proteins | sample Lox_Sample_33_FD_206719 | JGI IMG/M metagenome (GOLD analysis project Ga0335079, IMG submission 206719) | Soil microbial communities from Loxahatchee National Wildlife Refuge, Florida, United States - Lox_Sample_3.3 | ecosystem: Environmental > Terrestrial > Soil > Wetlands | place: USA... | reverse complement strand
CGCAAGTACCTAGTGCCAGCGATTTACGCGCGACCGCGAGGCTTGATGCCTGTGTGCGCAGGCCTCGCCGTCACGGATAGCCCCCACGCTTCGGAAACTTCGTATGGGCGCTGAGTGGCAGCGCAGTCACAATTGAGTTGCGCGGTTGATGAAAAGACCATCGCGTATCGATCGTCTGTGATGGAGCTACCTGTATGCACCCGTACCCCCACACCTACCTCGCTGCCGCTTCCGGGGAAGCAAGGAATGGGTAATGGTCAGCTCGCCGCAGCTGCCGAGTTTAGAGACAGCGACGCCCCCGCAATTCGACGGGCCGGCGGGTATGTGGTCGCCCGAAACGCTGTTGTGCGCCTCGCTCGCTGACTGTTTCGTTCTCACGTTCCGCGCAGTCAGCTGCGCGGCAAAGCTCGAATGGCAACACCTCGAGTGTCGTGTGGAAGGTGTGCTCGAGCGCGTCGGGCAGGGGTCGCGGTTCACGCGTTACACGACCTTCGCAACACTCAAGGTCCCTGCCGGCACCAACATCACGAAGGCGCGCGAGCTGCTCGAGCGTGCGGAACGCGGCTGCCTGATTGCGAACTCGCTGCATGGCGCGCGCGCTCAAGGCCGAAGTTATTGTTCCGAGTGCAGCACGCGGCCCGAATGACCACTGAGGATGGACTGCTCGGTTTCGGTCTCTTTAGGTTCCGCGGTCACTGCCATCTTTTACGCGCGCGGGTGTTCGTATGCCTGAACTGACGCGTGGGCTCGATGCGCTGCTTCTCCTCGTCGTGGCGAACGTCGCGCCATTGGCGACGGCTCGGTGCTTCTCCGGCTATTGGCGTGCACCGCTCGATGGCGGCGCAACGCTCCGCGATGGCAGCCGCTTACTCGGTGATCACAAGACCTGGCGTGGACTAATCGTCGGCACGCTCGCCTGTGGAGTGGCCGCCAACCTCCTCCAATATCCGCTGCTCTTGGGCATGGCCTTCGGACTCTTGTCGCTTGCAGCGGATACCGCGTCGAGTTTTATCAAACGTCGTTTGCAACTCCCGCCGGGGGCCGAAATCCCTGGGGTGGACCAATTGCCAGAAGCTCTCGTGCCGCTGGTCGTACTAGCACGTCCGCTCGGCCTTCACCTCACCGACAGTGTTGTAATTGCCCTGGTCTTCCTCCTCCTGGACCTTGCGGCAATGCGCCTGCGCCACCCGGCACAGCGGACCCGATGATTGCAGGCTGCGGACCTTATGTCTTGGCGGTCCAGGAGCGTTGGCGCACTTGCTGCCGGGCCTGGCGTCGGGCGCTTTGCTGGCATCGCTGATGTATTTCAGGGCCCCGTTCGGAAATCTCCCTCTCTACTTCGCGGACTTCCAGCTCAAACGATGACTTTCGCGGGGTGGTTCCGGTGGATGGGAGGAGGGACGTTGGGTAGGCTGCTGAGTTGGGCGTGAATCGGCTCGCCCTGCGGCGGGCCCTGATCGCCACGCGCATTCAGCTGCCTGGGCCGCACCGGCGGTGGTCCAGGGGCCGGCACACACTAAGACGCCCGAAGCACTCGCAACGAGCTTCTCATTCTTGCTCCTGCGAAACGCCAGCGCTTAGAACAGAGGCGGCACCAGGTTCCGCTCACGGCGGGAGGCCGGCGCCGGCGTTACGGTGCTCTTCGAGCGGCCGCTCTTCTGCGAGGATGGCCGAGTCGCCTTCGCAGTGAAGCTCCTTGGCTTCACGACGAGTACATCGCAGTTGAGTTTGTCCAGCACGCGCTCGGCCGTGTTGCCGATGAAGAGGCGTGCCAGAGCCGATCGCGACACCGCTCCCAGGACCACGAGGTCCGCGTGCACACGACGGGTCTGTGCGCACATCGCCGCCGCCGCGTCTCCGGTTTCAATATGACACCGACCGCGAGGAATCCCGGCGCGCTCGGCCAACTGGTCAACGGCTCGCTCGATCTGCTGACTGTGAGCCTCCTCGACTTCGGGAGGTAAGAAGACAGGCACCCCGCCCATAGAGGCCGGTTCTGATGCAATCAGCGGCATGTAAGCGTGAAAGAGGTGCGTCGTGCCGCGGAGTAACTGCGCGAACTTGTTTGCCGCGTCCAACAGTCGTGCATCGAGGTCTGCGGGTTTGGCATGCGCATGGAAGGGATCCACGGCCGCAAGCACGACCGGCTTCTGGTAAATCCGGCGCGATTTCATCAGCAGCAGCGGAACGGGGCAGTGCCGAATCAGTTCCCAGTCGGTATTGCGGAGCACGAGTCGTGCGCCAAAGCGGTGACCATGTGCCGCCGCAACGATCAGATCTGCGTGGGTCGCGCGCGCGCGCCGCACGATCGCATCATAAGGAGGGTGATCCCACACTGCCTTACAAGTGACCTTGATACCGCGGAGCGCTGGGTCGCGGGCAAACCGCTCAAGCTTGGCTTCGCTCTTTGCCGCGATTGCTGCGCGCTGTTTCTTGACGGCCTCCAAGGCAGCCGTTTCCGGATAGCTGCGAAAGGGATCCGGCTCATTGATGGCGTGAAACAATTCGACGCTTGCACCTGATGCTTTGGCTAACGCTGCGACCTTGCGCAGTTCATTCCTGGGCGTGCGCTGAACGTCGCCGATGGCTACAAGAACGTGCCGAAGCTGCGTATTCATAATTATTCCCTTTAGCGAGCGCCGTGATGCGCACGCTGACTCTAGTCAACTGCTGGCATGGCTGTATCGTGGAAAGTGCTTAGTGGCGTGCGGACCCACCGCAGCATGTGTCAAAGGTCGCGGCAGCACGCTACGACTGGAAAATGAGGGGTTTTATAGGCGCTATCCCGTATGGCGGATTCATGACAGCGGCATGACACTCCTTGCGCAGCGTCAGGAGAAACACATGAAAACCGATAATCCGCGGGCATTTCGTGGGCGTCTGGCTGAGCTGAGTCCGTTCGAAATCAAGCTAGCCGAGACGCCAAAGGCTGCAGCGCACAAATCGACGGCTGCGTGGCATCCGCATAATGTATCGGCCGAAGAGCTTTATGGGTGCGTTGACTGGTACCAATACTCGGCTCAGTTCGAACGAGAGCCAGAGAAGGAGCAGATACCTATCTGAACACGGTGTAGCGCACGGATCGCCGTGTTCGTGGCGAGCGCTTGATCAAGCCGGCAGGCTTGACCGCCAGCACATCACATGTCAGATGGTCGAGCACTTTTTCGGCTGTATTGCCGATGAGGAGCCGCTTGAGTCCGGATCGCGCGAGGGCTCCCATGACGACCAATGGGCTGCGCGTCTCCGCAGCCACTTGCTCAATCGCATCCGTCGGATGTCGGGGGATGAGGTGACGGCGGGATTCGGGAATTCCGACCCGACGTACCAACCGCTCCAGCTTCTCAGCCGCAATCCGCGCTGACTGAGCCTGCACTCGGGCGACCTCTTTGTCTGTGAGCGCCCCGTTCACAATCACCGGAAGGGGAAGGGGCATGTAGGCGTGCACGGCGTGTAATGTTCCGCGCAAAGCCCTGGCAACGACCCAACCTGCGCCGAGGATTTCTCCATCCAGTTGGGCAGGCTTGGAGTAGGTGTGATCCGGATCCACCGCCGCCAGAACCAAAGGCCGACGGTAAACCCCAGGGCGTTTGACCAGAAGCACGGGGACGGGACTCAGACGCAAAAGCTCCCAGTCCGTCAACTGCAGCAATCCCGCAACCGTATGCCTCCCCGCGTGTTGTTCGGCGACGACGAGGCCGGCGCCCACCCGGAGAGCCTCGCGAATGATGGCTTCGTAGACGGGGTAGTCCCACCGTACGGACGTCACAACTTTGATGTGCTTATGTCGCAGCCGGCGGGCGATGACCTCCAGGCGTTCCCGACAGGCGGTGCGGGCCTGTCGCTCCGTGGTGACCAAGCCCTCCTTGAACGAGCTCAGATCTTTCTGCAGGCGGAGAGGGCCGGAAATCGCGTGAAACAACACCAACTCGGCGCCGAGGGCGTGCGCGAGCTGAGCGGCCTTCGCAACTCCCGGAGGCATTCTCAATGCCGGGTCCTTGACAGCCGCAAGAATACGGCGGATGGGGCGCACGTACAGATCTCCATTCGGCCACTTTGATTAGCACGATGCCTGGACGTCCGCTCCTCGTCGATACGCACCTTCCGCACCAGGCGCGGCTTCACGCCCGTGCGGAGAGTACGTACAGGCGTCCGTACTTCGACCAGCTGCCGCATTGCCGGATACGCACTTCTGGCGGCGCGCGTCGTGGGTCGCATGTCTTAGCATGAATAACACTGAGCGCGGGCCGGCGGCCGAGCACCGCGACTACGAGCCATGAGTAGTTACAATCTGAAGTATCTGTTGACGCCTCGTTCGGTGGCGGTGGTCGGCGCCTCGGATCGCCCGGGGAGCGTGGGTGCCACCGTCATGCGTAATCTCGTGGCCGGGGGCTTTCACGGACCCCTCTGGCCGGTAAATCTCCGGCGTAAGTCAGTCGCGGGCGTGCCTGCTTATCGCACACCTGCTCAGCTGCCCGCGGTGCCGGACCTGGCCGTCATCTGTACGCCCGCACCCACTATCCCTGCTCTCATTGCAGAGCTGGGTGCACGCGGGACCCGCGCCGCCATCGTTCTCAGCGCAGGGCTTGAGTGTCCGGCTGAGAGCGGCGGGACGCTCAGTGAAAAGATGCTGCAGGCGGCCCGACGCCACCGTCTGCGCATTCTCGGTCCCAACTGCATCGGTTTGCTCGTACCAGGCATCGGCCTCAATGCGAGCTTTGCCCATCTCGGCGCCCATGCGGGCGGCATCGCCTTTGTCGCCCAGTCCGGCGCCCTGACCACGGCCATGCTCGACTGGGCAAACTCGGCCGGTGTCGGATTCTCGTATTGCATCTCGCTCGGCAACGCCGCCGATGTCGACTTCGGGGACCTGCTGGATTACCTGGGTAAGGACCCTGGGACACGCGCCATCTTGCTTTACACCGAGTCGATTACGGGCGCACGCAAGTTCATGTCGGCCGCGCGGGCCGCGGCGCGCAACAAGCCGGTCATCGCGGTGAAGGCGGGTCACCGTGGAGAGGCTGCCCGGGCCGCCACATCGCACAGCGGTGCTCTTGCCGGTTCCGATGCGGTCTACGACGCCGCGTTCCGGCGCGCGGGTGTGCTGCGGGTCCGCACCACTCGGCAGTTGTTCGAAGCGGCGCAGATCCTGTCGCAGCCCGGGCCATACCTGGGTCCGCGCCTCGCCCTGATCAGCAATGGTGGCGGTCCTGCGGTCATGGCGACCGATACTCTGACCGAAGGCGGTGGACAGCTGGCGACATTGAGCGCGCAGACCATCGCGGAACTCAACACGCTCTTGCCCGGGGGCTGGTCGCAGGCTAACCCCATAGATATCCGGGGTGATGCCCCGCCAGAGCGCTACATCGGCGCACTCGGCGCGGTACTCAAGGATCCGAATGTTGACACTGTGATGCTGATCCATGCTCCCACGGCACTGGCATCGACGACTGAGGTGGCTCGGGCCTGCGCACCGGTGCTGGAGAAGGCACCACGACCCGTGTTCGCGTGCTGGCTCGGCGCGGAAGGCGTGCGCGCGGCTGAGTCGCCGCGCGGCCCGACATTCCCTGGATACGCCACGCCCGAGGAGGCGGTGGAGGCGTTTTTGCACGTGATGCGTTATCACGAAGTCCAGTCATTGCTTATGGAGACGCCGGTATCGCTGCCGTCGGGCATGAAGCCTGATGTGCCGGCAGTGCGCGCCCTCGTGGCGAAGGCTCTGGCCGCGGGCCGCACGATCCTCACTGAATCCGAATCCAAAGAGATTCTTGCCGCCTATGGCATACCCGTGGTGGAGACCCGCACGGCGCACGAGGTTTCAGAGCTCGGACCGTTGGCCGCTGCCATCGGCTTTCCGGTCGCACTCAAGATCCTCTCGCCCGACATCACTCACAAGTCCGACGTCGGAGGGGTTGCACTAAATCTCACGAGTCCCGGGGACCTCGAGCGCGCGGCACGGGCCATGCTCGCACGCTGCCGCGAGCTGCAGCCGAAGGCGCGTCTCGAGGGCTTCACGGTGCAGAAGATGATTCGCCGTGGCGGCGCCCAGGAACTTCTGGCCGGGATTGCGCTCGATCGCACCTTTGGTCCTGTCGTGATCTTCGGGCGCGGCGGTACGGCGGTCGAGGTGATTGGCGATCGTGCGCTGGGACTCCCTCCACTCAACTCGACCCTGGCGCGGGAGCTCATCTCCCGCACGCGGGTCTCCCGGCTACTCGCCGGTGCACGCGGTCAGCCCGCGGTAGACCTGCCCACCTTGGAGTCCACCCTCGTCAAGCTGGCGCAGCTTGCGATCGATGTTGCGGAGATCGCCGAGCTCGACATCAATCCACTCCTGGCCGACGAGCAGGGTGTCATCGCGCTTGATGCCCGCGTACGGGTGGCCGCAAGCACCGCCGGCGCGCTCGAGCGGCTCGCGATCAGGCCCTATCCGAGCGAGCTCGAGGAAGAGGTGGAACACGGCGGCCGACGCCTGACTCTCAGGCCCATCCGACCCGAGGACACCCCGCAGCACCGGAAGTTTCTGGCGCAGATCACACCACAGGACATGTACACACGATTCTTCACTTTCGTCCGCGAGCTCCCGGAAGCGGATCTCGCGCACTTCACGCAGATCGACTACGACCGCGAGATGGCCTTTATTGCGGTGGCGCGCAATGCCTCGGGGGCAGAAGAAATCCTGGGTGTCGCGCGTGCCTGTGCAGATGCTGACAATGTCGCGGCGGAGTTTGCGGTGCTGGTGCGCTCGGACTTGAAGGGGCAGGGGCTCGGAAGGCTGCTCATGCAGAAGCTGCTGCGCTACTGCCGCGAGCGTGGCACCCAACGACTGTGGGGCACCGTGCTGAGGACGAATGCGGCTATGTTGCATCTCTCCGAGTCGCTCGGCTTCAGCGTGCGTGGGATTGACCACGGCGTCGAAGAGATTACGCTCGAGCTGCAGCCAGTGCGGAAGGTGCTCGCCGGCTGACCCGCCCGCAGCTTCTTTACACTGAGAGTTCCTGCGCGATCGCCTCGATGTCTGCGACCATCCCAACGAGCAGGTTCGTAGTGATTGCCTCTCGGCCCTCGGGCACACGATTTTGCCCCGGGACTGCGCCGACTCGCAGACTGGGAACTCGTGCGCTTGAGTCCCGTTCCCGTTCTGCTCGTGAGACTACCCCGACCGTATCACCATCCGACGATCCTGACTGCGGTGGATCCGAGCCACGCGTTTGCAAAACCGGCGCAGCTCGATGTCGATTTATTGAGTCTGAGCACGCTGCTGACGAAGGGTCTTCGAGGGAAGTTGCATGCGGTGCATGTCTATGCGCCGGCGAGCGTCGGCGATCTGGCGCGGGCCGCGGCGGCGGGACTGCCCGTGGCAGAAACATGTGCGCTCGAATCAAAAAGGCGCTTTGACCGGCTGCTCGAGGGCGCAGACATTCCGCAGCTCCGTCGCCATCTCATTGGCGGTAGCCCCGGCGAGGACATCCCGAAGCTGGCGCAGCGCTTGCGGGCCGACATCGTGGTCGCTGGTGCCCTATCTCGGGCGGGGTTGCAGCGCTTACTAATCGGTAACACTTCCGAGCAGTTGCTCACTTCATTGCCCTGCGATCTGCTGGTCGCCAAGCCCGCGGACTTCCGCGACCGGGTAGCTACGGAGAGCCAGGGATCCCGGATTCTGACTGTCATGCCCCCGTGCTAAGGCGCAGCGCTCTCGGCGCGCCCGATAAATGCGGCTAAACCGCACAAGTCCACTCGGGGGTGCCTCGAGAGCCCGTGGCTCGACCTCGTTTGTAGCCATGCCCCGTGCGATAATTGTTATGAAGGCGCGTAACTCACGCGCCGTGATGCGAAACCCGCACCGAACAGGCCTCGCGACATGCTGTCTGCTTCCGCGGAACTGGCCCGCAGCGCGCTCGAAGCCGCACCCGACGCGATGATCATCATCGATAGTGCCGGCATCATTCGCTTTGCCAATCGCCAGGTCTCGGCTCTGTTCGGATATGCGCACGACGAAATCGTCGGCCAGCGCGTGGAGCGGCTGATGCCCGAGCGCTTTCGCGACCGGCACGTCGGGCACCGGGTGGACTACGCCAAGACATTGCGGCAGCGCCCGATGGGTGAGGGGCTGGCTCTCTTCGGGGAACGCCACGATGGCAGCGAGTTTCCGGTCGAGATCAGCTTGAGTCCCATCCAGGACTCCGATCGTGTTCTGGTCGCTGCGGCCATTCGCGACGTCACGGACCGCAAGCGCGTGGAAGCCGAGCTCACTCTGGCGCGGGAGAGTGCCGATCGAGCGAATCAGGCCAAGAGCCGTTTCCTCGCCACGGCGAGTCACGACCTGCGCCAGCCGCTACAGACGCTGGCACTTCTCAACGGCACCCTGCGACGGATGATCATCCACGAGAACGCGGAGGAAGTGCTCTCCCAGCAAGAGCAGGCTGTAGAGGCGATGTCGCGCCTGCTGAACGCGCTGCTCGATATCAGCAAGCTCGAATCCGGCGCCGTCAAACCGGAACTCGCTGAGTTCAAAGTGGCTAACCTTCTCGATGCACTGAGGCGCGAGTTCGCAAGTGTCGCGGCTGACAAGGGTCTTGCGCTACAGGTGGAGTCGTGCGCGGACTGCGCACACAGCGACCGCGCGCTCACCGAGCAGGTCCTGAAGAACCTGGTTTCGAATGCGATCAAGTACACGCGCCAGGGATGTGTTCGCCTACGATGTGTGCGACAGGAGGACTCGATTCGCATCGAGGTGCGCGATACCGGCATTGGGATTCCCAAGGAGCAAATTGCCTACATCTATGACGAGTTCTATCAGGTAGGCGTACCGACCAACGCTTCTCGCGATGGCTACGGGCTGGGACTTAGCATCGTGCAACGCCTGGTCAAGTTGCTGAATGTTCGACTGGAGGTGGCTTCCGAAGTCGGTAAGGGATCCGTGTTTTCGCTCATACTTCCTGTGGGAAGAACACAAGGCGCGACGGTGACGCCGGATCCCGCCGTAACGATCGTGGCTGCGCCGCAGATGCGCGAGCTCCGGGTGCTGCTGGTCGAGGACGATCGCGCGGTGCGAGATGCGACTCGCATGCTGCTCGCCGTCGAGGGCTATCGCGTCACGGCCGTGTCCTCAAAGGCCGAAGCCTTAGGAAGTGTGCGGGAAGAGGGGACACCAGACCTGCTGATTACGGATTATCACCTCGCAGAGGGCGAACTCGGTACGCAGATCATTGCGGCCGTGCACGAGAGTACCGGTACCGAGGTCAAGGCGGTGCTCGTTACCGGGGATACCTCGACTCTCGTCAAGCAGATGTCCGCTAACCCACATCTGCGGATCGCGAGCAAACCCATCAACGCCGAAGAACTTTTGGCGATGCTGACGGCACTGCTGGCGACCTGACAAACGATTCCGCGATGCTGGCTTGCGGCTCGCTCGAGAATGCATTGCCAGCCGCCTACCGTGCCCGCGTCCCCAGTCTTTGTATCTTCAGCAGCCAGCTCCCGCGGGCGGCCTGCGTCATGCTTTCGACGGCTCCGACGACGCAGGCCCGGACGGGTTTCAATCCGCACGATCGCAAAATATTGCGCTGGAGACTCTTCAAGCTGTGGCCCCGGAAATACCAGCGATAGAACCAGGCGGGCATTCCCATGGTCACGATGATGCGTGCGGATTTGCCGGCGAGCAGTCTCTTCCTCGGGTACAGGCTTCCTGCCGCGGTTGCGAACGCAAATCCGGGCCGTAGCACCTGTTCGAAAAACGCCTTCAGCAGTGCCGGCATAGAGCCCAGCCACAGGGGAAATAGAATCACGACATGATCGGCCCACATGAGCCACTCCTGGGCCTTGCGGATCGTTTCAGTCGGCATGCCGCCCTTGAAATCTTCGCTCGTGCGCAGGAGCGGAAACCGCAGTTCACTGACAACAATACCGCGCACCCGGTGACCCCCCAAGCGCGCGCCGTCGCGATAGGCGGCCGAGAGGGCATGAACGTAGTGGCCTGCCTTGGCGTCCGGATGTCCGTCGATGATGAGAATGTGCTTCGACATCGTGGCGCCCCGCTCAGACCGCCCAGTTATCAGGCTCTGCTTGCCAGGAGAACAAGGCGGGGGACCAGCCTGCGACGACACCCAGGACCGCGAGAACTGCCCGGCGAGGTGTCTGTCGCAATGTTTCGACCTGACGACTGCGGCCCTCGCCTCGGATGCACCACTCACAGAAGTGCTCGCAATTGTTGGAGAGGATCCTGTAGCCAGATTCTCCCATCCTGGAGCGGGCGCGTTGAATGATCTCATCGCAATCGAATCGAGGATTGGCATGCGACCGAACCCACACGGACCGATCACGGGCAAAATCCCTGAGCGTGACTTCCTCAACAGGACCGAATCGGAAGCCACGCGATAGCCCCGCGTAGTGGATCACTTTGCCGTCACCTACATATATGCCATGGTGCACATAGCCGGATCGCACGGTGAGTAGGTGGGCAGCCACGGGCGGTATGTCACCTTCCTGCAGCAGCCATTCTCGCTGGCAAAGCGCACGACGCGCGCGGGACAACTGTAGCAAAGCGTTCGAGGTCACGATGCAATCCGCTTTCCAAGAACCTGTTGCGATGCACCTTACTGTCCCCTCGAAGGATTCCCAGCCGTAGTAGTGGCAAGGGACTCGTGTAAAACCGAAATACGCTCGCGGCCCCGTAGCGGTCCGTAGGTCGTGACTGCGCCGGAGGGCCGGAAGCTAAAAACCGGGAGCCAAGACCCGCGTCGCGCGGCGGGTCGGTCTTACCGCCGCGAGCTACTGATCCGCCTGCTCGGCTTCCAGATCCATGACCATGCGCACGAGCTGCGCAAGGGAAGCCGCGCCGCTTTTTTCCATGACCCGTGCGCGGTGAATCTCCACGGTGCGCTGGCTCACCCCCAGCTCTGCCGCCATCACCTTGTTGGGCATACCCCGGGTCACGAGCGCGAGCACTTCGCGCTCCCGCGGCGTGAGGGACTCAATGCGCCGCCGGATCTTGGCGTGCTGCGCGAGCGCGGTGCGGCTTTTGGCATCGCGCGCGAGCGCGCGCTGGATGCGATCGATGAGATCCTGATCGCGAAATGGTTTCTGCAGGAAGTCGAAGGCGCCATGCTGCATGGCCTCGACCGCCATCGGCACATCGCCATGTCCGGTGATGAAGATGACGGGGATGGTGGCGCCCCGGAGATTCAGCTGCTCCTGCAGCTCGAGGCCACTCATTCCGGGCATGCGCACATCGAGCACCAGGCACCCCGGCTGGCTCGGCCTGTAGCTGTCCAGAAACTCGCTCGCCGAGGAGAGCGCCCGGGTCATAAGTCCGACCGATTTCAACAGGAATCGCAGGGAGTTGCGCACGCCTTCATCGTCGTCGACGACGAAGATGGTGGGGAGCGGTTGTTGCATTTTAGTTCTGAGCTTCCGTCGGTAGCAGAATGTAAAAGCACGCGCCGGTGGGTTGACTGGGTCGATAGCCTACAGAACCACCATGCGCACGCGCTATGGTAGTACTGATCGCCAGCCCCAGCCCAGTTCCGTTCTCCTTTGTCGAAAAGAACGGATCAAAGAGGCGCGCCGACGCGTCCGGCGGCGGCCCAGGCCCATTGTCGATGACGGCCAACTCCACTTCGCGGTGGAGCGTGAGCGAAGTGCGGATCACGATCTGGGGCTTGCCGCCGGCGTGCAGGGCGAATGCATCCAGGCTGTTTCGCACGAAATTGAGAATCACCTGCTGTATCTGACCACTATCGACGACCACCTCCGGCAGATCACCGGCCAGATCGAGCGAGAGCTCGACACCATGTACGTGGGCATCGGTCTTGAGAAGCTCGCGCAACTCGGTGATCAGAGCGTTGATGCTGGCCGAGGCGCGCTCACTTTGCCGGCTGCGGGCCAGTGCGCGCAGGCGGCGGATGATGTCGGCGGCGCGTGCGGTCTGCGCGGTGATCTCTCGCAGAGCTTCCCGCAGGTCTGTGGGGTCGGTAATGGGACGTGCCAGGAGCCGGTCGCAGGCCTGGGCATAGTTTGCAATGGCCGTCAAGGGTTGGTTCAGTTCGTGTGCGACGCCGGCCGCCATCTCACCGATGGTTGCCATGCGTGACACGTTCAGGAGTCGGCCATGCAATGCCGCTGGCGGTTCGTGTGTTGCGGCGGCTGCCGTCCCATCGAGAGCCCTCCCATCGGGCGGTACGTTATCGGTATTCATCACGCGTGAGTTTTCACAGTTGCTCGGCGGCCGCCGTCCTTCCGCGCAAGCATCCACGTTTTGCGCCTCCGCGTCGCTACGTACTTAGCGTAACCGCAGAGGCTCCCGACGTGCCCGTGAGGGCGCCGCGGGGTAGGTACTTTCCGACAGTAATTGCGTTATCAGCGGATTAACGGCGCTATTCCCGATGGCGAGTATGGCGCCCCATCCGAACGGAGTCATAGCGGAACCAATAGCGGGGCGCCCGATGCGGGGTATTCTCAAAATTGCCTACAAGCTGCTGATCAACGACCGCCCAAAATTTGCGGCGCTGCTTGTCGGTATCACCTTTGCCGTGTTCCTGATGATCGAGATGACCTCGCTCTTCGCCGGCATTCTCAGCCGCTCTTCCTCGACCGTTATCAACATCGGTGCCTCGATCTGGGTCATGGACCCAGCCGTACAAACGGTCGCCAATACCATTCCGCTGCCGGACTACGTGCTCGATGAGGTGCGCAGCATGCCGGGAGTCAAATACGCCGTGCCGCTGTACTCCGGCGCGGCGCTCCTCAAGCTCCGTGATGGCACCTACCAGGCAGCCAATGTCATCGGCCTCGACGATACCAGTCTCTTCGGCCGGCCGGAGATGATCAGCGGGAACATTCAGGACATCTTCGCCGAGAATGCCTTCATCGCGATCCGCGACGCCGAGTTCTACAAGCTCAAGAATCCCAAGATCGGCACCGAGTTTGAGCTCAACGATCACCGTGGCGTGATCATCGGCACCGCACGGGTTGCGTCGAGCGCGCTCTTCGGGGTGCCGACGCTCTACACCACCTACAACCGCGCGCTGCAGTACATTCCCAATACGCGCTTCACTATTTCCTACCTGCTCGTTGAGCCCAAGTCAGCGGCGGACGTCAAGGGCATTCAGGCGCGGGTGGCGACGGCGGGCTACCTGGCGCTCACCCGCGATGAGTTCGTCAAGAAGATTTCCGATTTCTACATGTATCAGACCGGCATCGGCACCAACATGATGCTGATGACCATCATCAGCTTCGTCGTCGGGCTGTCGATCTCCGGGCAGACCTTCTACACCTTCATCCTCGAGAACGTCGACAAGTTCGGTGC
>Ga0335079_10006565_pt1 | contig 13306 bp, 10 predicted proteins | sample Lox_Sample_33_FD_206719 | JGI IMG/M metagenome (GOLD analysis project Ga0335079, IMG submission 206719) | Soil microbial communities from Loxahatchee National Wildlife Refuge, Florida, United States - Lox_Sample_3.3 | ecosystem: Environmental > Terrestrial > Soil > Wetlands | place: USA... | reverse complement strand
TTCGCAACGAGGAGGCCGGGGGTTCGAATCCCCTCTCGTCCACCATTTTTCAATACTACACGTTGACGGTCGCTTGAAATTCCGCCCCATCCAGGAGCGGCTGCAGACTTTCCAGAACTCGCGCAAAGTCGCCTGCCAGCGTCGTCACCGTCAAAATCCCCACCGAGGAGCCCGTCCGCGCATAAATGTAGCGGTACACCAGTTCCCTGCCATCCCTGGTGGCATGCCGCACGTCCACGGCCATGCTCTCGTCCGCTCCACCCACCCGCGGCGGCATCAGCGGCGCAATCTTCGCGTCGCGCAAATAGGCTCGCAGCGTGCTGATCTGCGACTCGACAAACTGTTGCAGGGTGATCCCGCCCAACGTTTCTTGCGTCACCGCCACACTGCTGGGAAATTCGCCAGGCCCCATTTTCTGCAATCCAAAACCTTCCTGCACTTGCCACTCTCTTGGCACCGCGGGAAACGACCAACCCATTACCCGGAACGCGCCCGCACGCGGCGCGCCACCACCGCGGTCCGCGCCTCGCCCTGCAAACTCATCGCGCGGCTGCGGCGCGGGGGGAGGCGCCACACGCGGAGGTTGTTCGATGACGTGCTGTTGCTCCGCACCGCCCCGCGGCAGCTCCGCACCAGCCACAGGCGGCCTGGGGATGGCCCGAAAACGTGGCGGCTCTTCAACCGGCGCCGCAGCATCTCTTGTGGCGGGCTGCGGCGCACGCGGCGATTTCGCCGCGGACGGTTCGGCAGCAATCTGCTCCTGTAAGCGCACTTCAACATCTTGCTCTCGCCCTTGAGCACCGGGCCTTGGGCTAGACTCAACAATCGGCTCGCGCACTTCGGCCGCGACAGGCGGCATCTTTTCGGCGACGCGCGCAGGTTTTTTCTCCGCCTCTGCAGGTGGCCCGGCTTTCACAAGCGGTGGTTCCGCAGCCCCCGAACCTGCCCGCGGAGAAGGTGCTTGCGGAGGCTCAGCAGGCGACGCCGCAACCGGGGGCAAGTTCATCGCCGCAAGCCGCTCGTCAGAAACGATCTTCACCGCAAAGATGGTTTGTCCGGCTTTGATTTCGTCGCCGTTGGCGAGCATCGCCTCTTGAATCTTCGCCCCATTCAAAAAAGTTCCGTTGCTGCTCTTGCGGTCTATCACGCGGCACCCTTGCGCCCCGCACTCCACCGCAAAGTGCAGGCCGGACATGAAGGTGTCCTGCCCCAAAGCAAACTGCGCCTTCGCCGCGGCGCGCCCAATCGTGACACTCTCCCCGATCCTCAGCCCGATGACCTTCCCGGCCATCGCCCCGGTTTTGATTTCTAGTATTACGCCCATCGCCCGCGGCAATCTCCCTGGAAACGCCTGCTCGAGCTGCTACGGCCGCGCCGCGCAGCTTGCTTGCGGACAGCATTTCGTGACGCAATCATATTATTTTCTGAGCCACGCCTTCAGCGCCTCCGTCGAGGCTGCGCCGTGATAGTTATTCAGAGTCGCCTCGGCGCGCGCTCGGTCTGCGGGCGCCGGAAATACTTCGGCCGTGCCGACGCTGTAGTGGCTGCCGTTCCAGCGCAGAACCGCCGGCAGGTACACTCCGATGACGTTGTCGTGGAGTGCCTGCGCTTCGGGCATGGCCACCAGATGAAACAAAGTGTTGACCAGCGCGCGGAGTGCCTGCGGCGACGGAGCCCTGGCTTCGCCAATCTCGCTGGTCGCAAAATCCAGCAACGTGGTACGTGCCACCGGCGAAAGGTCGGGATTTTCGACAAACCGCAGCAATGCACTGAACTCCGCGGCATTTCCCAGCAATGTTCCCGCATACTTGGCGGTGAGGTATTCGCCAAAAAGATTTTGCAGCGAGGGCGCCGAAGGCTCGGCGAGCCGCAGGGAGTCGCCCAGAGAAAGCCCGTCGCGTTCGGCGTCGAGAGCGACACGAACATCCGCGAGCGCCGATTCAGCGGGGACCACCGTCTTACAGTCCGGCTCGACCAGCACGCTGGTGGCGTTGCGGCTGGGCGAGGAAGCAAAGGTCACCAGCTGCGTTCCTTGCGCGGTGGGTTGGTCCGACCAGACACCCGGCACCGCGTAGACCCGCGTTCCCGGCCGGCCGAACTGCCGCACTTCGATGCGTACCGGGCTTCCCGCCGGCTGGTCCAATTCGCCTTTGAGAATTTGCTCGAGGCGTACGGTCATGCGCGTCTGGCGAACGAGATTGCCATTGGCGTCATTCGACCACGGCCCGGCCTCCGAAGTGAGGATGCGAATCAGGAGAATATGCGTGGAGCGCAGGATCACTGAGCGTGAATCCGGCTGAACCGTGACCATGTTGACCTTCCTTCCGTTCGCGACAGCTTGCGGCTCAGTAGCGGAGCCCGGCTCATTTCCCTTGGCACAAGCGAGCAAGAAGAGGCCGGCAAGCGTTGCAAAGCATTTCACTCCAATGCGAGTGGGCGCCACCGGACTAGTTCCTGGAATCCACGATCAGCAACCGCAACGATATCGGCGCGCGCACTTCCAGGCCGGAACCTTTCACGGGCCTGGCCTTGCGCGTGGGATTTCCATCCGGCGTCATCGCAATCGTTAGCGCGTTAGTGATATTCGCCGCGCCTCCACCCACCGGAAAAGTGCATGCAAAACGAATCGTCCAGCGGTTCGAAATGACCGTGGAGTAGAGACGGTTCGCGGGGTCCACACTTGGCCCGGGAACGCCGCCATTGTTGGTCCAGAAAACGAGATCGCTCCGAAAATCCAGATTGAACCGATAGCCAGTAAGGACCGCGGCCGGAAAACCTTCGTGATTCGCCGGGCAGGAATCTCCCGGACTGTCCCACATTTCGACGGTCCACAACTGACCAATATTGCCAGCGGCGCCGGATGAACGTGCTCGCGCAACTTTTCGAATCGGGGTTGGGGGACCGACGGCGCCTTCGGTGCCGACGCACGTGTTGCCACCTGTACCCTCGTTGCCAAAGTTTGTAGTGTCCAGGACCGGCCCGCGCTGAATCGTCAGCACCGGCGGGGGAGGGGGCGGCGGCGCCGGAGGGGGTGGGGGTGCCGGGGGCGGCGTAAATACCTGGAAGAGCGCGTGTGCGGGAGGCTGGACCCACACGCTTAGGCGGGGATGGATCGTGTTGGGTGGATTGGGGTCGCGGTAATTGGAGACGACATCCTCTGTCGGCGGAGCAGTCGGCGAGCCCGCACCTGCGAGTTCGTTGTTGACCCAGCCGCCAAACAGGAAGTTCAGGCCGCGGAGACCGTCGCCACCGCCGCCCACGACTTCGACGGTGCCTTTGTTGTGCACGCCAGCCACCGCGGCGGAAGTAAACCGCCCGGTCGAGACGCGCACGCCGGTCGCCGTGGTGGGCGCCGCTGGAGCGAGGACGACATTGGCTTGTTGGGCTTTGCTTACATTGTTGGTGCCTTTGATATGGATGAGGAGCAGATTGAGAATAATGAAGGGCTCACGGTCGATCGGTTTTCCGGTGTTGTCGTTATATTCAAAATCGTTAGAACCGTTGCAGTCAACATAGGGACGTACATGGAAAGAGCCCACGGCATCGGCAGCCAAGGTCGCGGTGTTGTCACCGGTTTTCTTGACGCTGGGGATCGCGTTGGAAGAGAGCGCGATGACATCCGCGTCGTCTCCGTCGGGAGCTGGGCGCGCATCGCGCTGCACGCTCCAGGAAATCGGCGGTCCCGCCGGATGAATCTGCACGCTCAGCTTGACCAAATCTCCCGCCACCACCGAATCTTCGATCAGGGCGAGCGGCAAGTTGGCGGTGAAATCCTCGTCCGAAGCGCGCGCTGCCAGAGCACCGGCGCCGCGCGTGATGTGGTGGCGAGCGGGCGCGTTGCCGAGACGCGTGTTCAGTGCGGGGGTGACCGGAATGTCGACCTTGAGATCACTGAAACTGACGACCGTCACGGCGACTTTATCTCCATCGATCGCAACGCCGGCAACGCCGAGAGTAAAACCAGTATCGCGCAGGCCACCGCTCACCATCGTGCCCTCAGCCCAGAACCTGGTTCCGGTGGCGGGGATGCCGGCGTTGGGAATCTGCTGAGGATTCGCCAGGGCCGCCTGTGCCGGGTCGGGCGGATCGTCGGCAAGTTGAAACAACTGGACGCGCGAGCCAATCGGCCAGAGGACCAGCGTTCCGGTAAAATCATCGGGCTTCGCCTTCCGCACGATGACCACGGCGCGGCCATGAAAGGCCTTGGCGGGCGTACCGCCGGTAATCTGCAGGTGAATGAATCTGCCGGTGTTTATTTTGTCGTTGGTCGAGAGCGGAGTCGGATCGGTGCCAACCGCCGTACGGCTCTGGCAAATATCGAGGGTGACTTCGACCGCGGTCATTTTGTCGGTTACTGGCGGTTGTACTGGCTTCGAGCCGGGCTGCAAGGCCAGAGTGAGAATGACGTCGTCCATTTTCGCACTGGCGTTGGCACCCTCCGCGTAGAGCGTGACGCCAGTTGAGAGATCCGCACCGGGAAAGGAGTGGCCGCTGGGGATTTCGGTCCCGCCTTCCTCGCGGGTGAAAAAACGGATGGCGTTGCTGGAGATGGTGAAAGTGCCGGTGCCGTCGAAGGCCTGGTCGGTGGAAAGCACTACAGACATGCGGGTGGCCTTATTAAGGTATGGCTTCTTGACCAGAACGATGTGGTAAAGAACCGTAAGGACCGGGGCAACGGGCGTGGGCGAGGTGGGGGGCGCGGGCTGCCCTGCGTCACCGCAGGTGGCCACGGAGCCACTTGCGGGGCAGGCCGAGCCAGCGTCCGCAGCGGAACCGGCGTTCGGAAGATTGGAGCCGCCACCACCGGGAGGGTCAGCCACGTGGCGCCTCCGCGGTGAGTTGCGCCTGATGCTCCTTGGCAGCTTCGAACAGCAAATTCATCTTTTCTCCTGGCTTGGTGCGGGGGATCTTGAGCAGGCGCGCAGCCCAAGGAAAACGCGCGTCCTGATCGAAGTCTTTGCCAAAGACAAGCATGATGTCGATATATTTGCAGACGTCGCGCTCGGAGACAACGTGATAGGTGGCGGCCCGTTTGGTGCCGTGCTCGATCCACTCGCGGAGGCCCCTCTCGCCCAAGGATTCGCACCGGGCCGGAAAGAACTTGCGCAGGTGGGCAAGCATTAGCGCGAGGAAACGCGAGCGACGGTCCTGGTCAAAGACGCGCAGCTGTTCCTTGCGAATGGTGAGCATAAGCTAAGCAAAACTCCGCGAGGAAAAAACCGGAAAAGAACGCGACCAGCCAGCGCCGTCAGACAGCCGTGTCGAAACGGCCATCGCTGCATCAACGAGCCGTAAACACGCAGACCGGCAAATCGAACATGCGTTAGGCGGAAGCAAGGCGAAGCTCCTTCTGGGCCGTGCCCTGAGAACCGCGGAGGAAATGGAGGGCCGTGGCGGCGTCTTCGGCTTCCATAAGGAACTGCTTGACGGGGCCAAAGAACTGGTCGGTTTCTTGGGGCAAGCAGGTCGGCAGGAAAAGGCGAAGGACGCGCGGGTCGTAATAGCGAAAGTAAACGGTACTGCCGTCGGGAAGCTTGACGTTAAGGAAGTGACGGAAGTGCGTGCGCAATTCCTTCAAAGGCTTGTCGCAGGTGACGAAGACCCCCCAGCTTTTGGACCAGGCGTGCTGCGCGAGCGTATCAATGAGTTTCGAGGTTTGCGGGATGCGAATGAGGTAGGGAGCGAAGTGGGCAAGCTGCTGGCCCTGCGCGCCTTCATAGAGAGACTGAAATTCTTCTTTGGATTCGTAGATGACCTTGAGGACGGAAGGCTCGCGGGCGGCGTCGAGCAGCGCGTAGAGAGGCTGGAACTCCTTGGCGAGCAAATCCTGCAAGCGCGGCGGAGCGGGCGGCTTGGCCACGGGCTTGGGCGCCGGAGGTTCCACGGGGAAGGAAACTGGGGGAACGGAAACGGGGAACGAAGGAAGTTCGCCGGGCTTGAGGGCAGCAGGGGCAGGACGCTGCGAGGAAGCGGGTAGATCGGTGGGTTTGTACGGCGTGGGAACAGAGGGAGCTACGGGAGCAGCCACGGAAGCAGGCGCAGCGGGCTTATGGGGCGCGGACATTTCTGGGCCGGGAATGGAGCCAGCGGCGGGCTGGGAAGAAAAGAGAGAGTCGTCGCGGAGCATGCGCACGACGAAGACCGTGCTGCCGGCGCGGATCTGGTCGCCATTGGCGAGAGTGGCTTCCTTGACGCGCGCGCCGTTGAGGAAGGTGCCGTTGCTGCTGTTGAGGTCGAGGAGGCGGCAGCCTCTTTCGTTGTATTCGACGGCGAAGTGCAAGCTGGACATTTGCTTGTCGTCGGGAAAGACGTGGTCGGCCTTTTCGGTGCGGCCGAAGCGGACAGGCCTGTCCGGGGCTAGAGGGAGTTGTGCTCCGACGTCAGTTCCAGAACAAATTTCGAGTAAAATCTGCATCAATGGGACCTAATCTCGACTACTCCGACGGCGATCGCAACTCCACACCAAACAAAAAACTGAATACGGCAACCTTCGACAGTTGCAGTCAACCCAAACTGCTCGGCCAGCAAGATCAGTTTAGGTTTGGCTGGACCTCAACGGGCCATGGTTCCACCGTTCCCGCGGCCTTCTCGAACTCAGCATCGGAAAAATTTGAGTACACTCCAACGATGCCGCCACCTTGAAGACGAATGGTGTTAGCAGTGCAGTGCGTATTGATGACAGCTCGCCAACCCGTAGTGTCATGGTTTACGGTATCGGTGGTAGTGCGCTCCGCCTCGGCGTCCGCTTTTGACGAATACGTGCCCACGATACCCACGAGATCGAGTTCAACCGCGATAGCGCGGGTCGTCAGGCGAAGCCAGCATTCCCAGCGGGCCGGAGTTGTCGCGAGAACCAATTCCAAGTGCAAAACGCAGCTACGCGCCTCTGCGGGCGTCAAAGCGGTGTGGTGAGTGAGCTTCGCCTGCAAGACCGCAGAGGTAGAGACGCGCAAATCGTGAACAGCCTGGACCGCACTGTCCAAGTCTGTACGAGAAGGCTCGCCAGCATGGGCGCTGCAGCTGCCGCGAAGCTGTCCCGCGATGAGGGTTGCCGCATTCCACAAGGATTGACAAGTGCTCGGACTAGGGGCTGCAGGACGAATGTCTGCCGCCAGACCCAAGGTGTGTTTTTGGAGCGAGGCAAGGGTTCCGAGGACGCAAAGAGCCTGGTTGGCAGGAGTATTTGCGGAATGGCCGGCGCAAAGATGGCTGCGCACTACGTCGATGTTCGTCGCAAATTGCACGTGGATACTCTCAAGGACGTCTAGCAACGTCACGTGAAACAGCGTGGTTGTTGGAGGGGTCGGTCCAGGATTATGGGCGCCAGGACCCGAGCAAGCAATGTCGGAGCGGTGGAAATTCTGATATGAGTAGGGGCGGCCGCGCTGGTCCAGGACATCGTACGGCCTGAGAGGTTGCGCATCAGCCGCGGCAGGAGCAGCAACTCCGCCTGCGAAATTCACAAAATCTTTTAGATAACCATTCTCGAGGCTAACGTTCGTATTCGCCGCATCAGGCTCTGACAGCTGGCCATTCTCTTGGGCGACCAATTGGTTGACAAACTGCATGAATGTGATTGGGTGATAGTGCCACATCATACCGGTCGTATCGCAGAGCTGGGAGCTCAGATCGGGGCAAACTCGGAGAGCATCGCTGACCCACATGAAGTGTTGCAATCTGGACCAGTAATGCTGTCGATAGGCGGAAAACGGATCGGGGAGGACTGGCTTCAAAGCATCGGCGTTGGCGAGGGCCCATTCACTTTTGTGGTAGCTCTTGACTACACGCAGATCCCGTGCGGCACGAAGGATGTCTACCGTATCGATACCATGTCCCAACCGATCCTGCACGAAACGGTCGATTTGAGGAAGGGTGCAGAGCATGCTGCCGCTGGCGTCGTGGATGCGGTGGGCGGCGTTGTCCCAAGGAGCAACGGTCAGTTCCTCTCGGCTGACGACCTCAAAATGAATCATGCGCCGGCCGAAATACGTACCACACTCGCCGAGCCAGTCTCCCACGGAGACTTCCACGTTAGGACAGAAGACAGCGTTCGCGTCTGCCGGGGAGGGACGATGGCGAAGCCAATAGTTGAACCAGGGTGGGTTCTGCGGGTCCGGCGCGCCGATATTGCCAGGAAAAACGGCTAAGTGCATGTACAGAGTGAAGAAATACTTGGGATTGACGGTGTAATTGAGACGACTACCGCCCCCAGGGTTGTTCTCGGTTTGGGTATAGACGCAGTGGCGGATTAGGACGAAGCGCTGGCTGCCCCATTGTGGATCAGCTTCGGTATCGTGGTCGCCACCTAGTCTGGCAGCAACAATTGTTCCGGAAGCGGCGGCAAACACTTTATTGTTCGCGGCGGGAGGGGACAGATGAATTCCGCCGTGCCAGCTTTTATTGGAAGCGATCGGGAAAGTGCCATAGAGCTCTATTTTTTCGCCGTTTGCATAGTACCAGTCGAGATGATCAAAATTGAAATAGCTGGTAGTTTCGTGAAGTGCACTCAAGCTGATATCGTGAAAAAGTTCGAGATGGGGGCCAGTGGAATCCCAACGAAGGTAGCTCGCCTGATTTACCTGCGGATCAAACGGGCCGGTGTAGTAACCGCGCTCGTTACCTTGAAACTGGACCGGGAGCCACCACTCATCGATGATGCCGCGGAAAACACGATTGCGATGCAAACCGGGTCCGCCGCAGATCTTATCCCAATGACAATTGATGTGGGAAAGGATGCCTCTAAAACGCATCAGCTTGCTCTGCTGAAGCGGGCTTGTAATATCCGGGTGCAACGGATTCCCGTGTCTGTCCACGTCGGTCAGGTGAAAGTTCCACCAGCGCTGCATCTTCTCTGGGAGGGTGTCACCCAAAAACCGCCGAGGAATGCGATGCTTGATGCACAGATAGCGAAGAAGAAGAAGCATTGACAGATACTGCTTTTCATCGAACGCCATGACGTCGGTCCCGAAATCCAAGTTGCTTACGTTAGTAGCGTAGGTATCTCCCGCCACATGCGCGCCAGCGCGCTTGACGTGATACCAGCGGTTATAGTCCTGTGGGCGAAGGCGCGTTTCGCCTCCCCTAGGGTTTGAATCACCGGGGTGCAGAGGAGCCACAAATGTCTCTTGATGGCGGGCATAGCGCCACTCGTTTCCAATGTTGGTGTGTTCGATGCCGATGGAGTCGTAATTGACGGCGTGGGCATGCCAGGCAGTTTGCGAAGAGTCCACGACTTGAATCACATTGGTGTAGAGTTGACCTGCCTGGCTATCTTCCTCCAACTGAACGATGAAGTTGGCACTCGCTAGCTTACGGTTAGGCGGGGGCTGGCTGGCCTGAGTGTTCCAAACGCGTACAGTACCATCCCCAGTATTGCTACCGTCGGTAGTATGCAAAACAATCTGATTTTTCTGGCGATGAGTGCCGTCAAAGTTCGCGGCAACGAGAGCTACACCACAATCGTAGATGGTGAAGTTGTAGAGCTTCCCAAAGAGATAGATCGGGTGGGGGCTGTCAGGTGTTGGGACGTCCGGCATGGTGTCTCGACCGAGGACCTGGACTTCAGATGGAATATTCGAAGAAAGGTTTAAAAACAAGCGTGTTGTGGTGTTTCTGACCACGACTGGTTCTGGCAATGTAGGCGATGCGGGTGAAGAGTTTTTTGCGCATTGTGATCCTCCAGGCGAAAAAGATTGGTGCACTAGCAGCCGTGAACCTCTTTGAGTTTGGCTTGCGTTTTCGGGCCGGGAATGCCGTCAACTACCAACTTGTGTAGCTCTTGAAACGCGCGGACAGCGGCTTCGGTTACCGGGCCAATGAGACCGTCGACTTCACCGCAATCGAAACCTAGATTGTTGAGGCGGGCCTGAATACCGGTGGGCTCGTTAACGGGATCGAGATGGCCAATCTTCAAGGTCCAGGTGCACGTCAGGATCTGGGATTCTCCCTTCCACCACACCGTAAGCTCGCCTTCTTCCTCATCGGCGTCCACCTTTTGTTCGATCAGGCCATCGGAACCGGTAGTTCCCTCGTAGGTTTTGTAGCCGATCACGAGCTGGTATTTATTACCTGAATAAGGTTTGCCATTGTCGTCAGCTATGACGATGCGCACGACCGTGGGCTGCCGATGCAGCTTGAAGCTATGTTTCTTCTCGGTTGCGCGGGAATAGTCTTTCGTCTCCATGTCGGGAATGAAGATGCTATCGCCGGGCAGGAGGAGATTCGGATTGGGGCGTTCTTTCCGGAGCTCGGCATTCTCGGGACAGTCGTAAATTTTCTTGTAGTCGGCGAAGCCGTATTGCTTCGCTATGCTCGCCAAGCATTCGCCCTGTTGCACGGTGTGATAGGCAGCCATTGTTGTAGCCTTTGTCTTGCGCTACCGCGAGTTAACGCCTAACAAGCTAGCGAGCCAATCGTCCATCACTTGGGCTCCCAATCGTCTTTGTCTTGATTAGGGTAGCAAATCTTGCAATTTCCCGGATCTATGCCCTCCACGCGCGCTCGGCCTTGCGCATCCAACGTTCCCTCAACCGTAGAACCGTCGGGCAACTGCACGGAGTAGGGTTCGAAAGCGACCGGCACTCCGTCGCCATCCACCAACTCAAACTCGATCCATGAGGTCTTGGTGTTCTTCGCTTCTTGCTGCACGGCAGAACCTGCCGCGTTGGATAAAGCCTCTCAACCGGGACATGGCTGAATGAATGGGACGCCGGTTTGCGCGGCCTGCGCGAGGGCCTGACCGGCCGTGGACGTGCCGGGACTGCCGGAGGAGGAAGATGGACCCGTGGTGCCGCTGCCGCTCATCGCTTGCGCGAGCAGGACGAGCGGTGGAACGGGTGGAACCACGGTGGGAGAGCCCATACCGACCTCGCCGATCATCACGGTGGGCTCGCCCATGATGATGGGATTGACTGGGCCCAGAGCGAGGCCCGGAATCTCGGTGACGATGTCGCCCATGCGGCAAGCCATCATGAAATTGATGAGCACCGTGGGACTGCCGAGCATGACCATGCCGACACCGTCGGCGCCGGAGATGCTGACCGCGGGACAAGCGTGCTGGTCGATCAAAGCGCGCCAGGCGGGCAGGCCACCAATGAGCACATTCTCGCTGCCGGGACCAGGCGCGAGGGGCATGCCGTGCGTAGTAGCGTCGGTGATGCGTGCGGCTGGAGGCATGGTTGGTTGTTGACCAGTTTGCGTGCTCTTGGGAAAAGCGTGTCGCGTAACCGTGAGCAGCGTGGACGAAAGCCGACAAGGCTGTCGGCGCTACGCTTCGGTACGGCGCGTTCGCGATGCTAGAGAAGCATATGCGAAACACCGTTGCGCGGCAAGGCTACGCTGGATGCGCTCTACTGGTTGAGTTTTCCTCCTTTCGTGCCGTCGTCGGCGGTGTCGGGATCTTTTGGACTTTCGGGACTGTCTGGGCTGTCGGGCGAATCCGGGCTGGCGGACTGCGCGCTGCCGGGAGCGCCGCCGCTGTTGATGAGGACCATCGTGCCTTGAATGGACACGCCAGCGGGGCCGATATCAATGAAACCGCCGGGGCCGACGAGGGAGAGTTGCATGCCAGCTTGGATAACGACGTTCATGCCGCCGGTGATGTAAACGGCTTGCGTGGCGGAAACCACGTCGTTGCCGCCGATCTGCGCGTTGCGGTTCTGGCTGATGGTGATGGAGTCGTTCTGGCCGATTTGCACTTTGCGGCTTTGGCCGATGGTGATGGATTCGTTGTTGGTGACTTGCTCCTTACGGTTGCCGCCGATCTGGACGGATTCGTCGGAATCCACTTTTTCCATGTGCTTGGCGGCGATGTGGATGGAGGTGTCGCCGGTGATGTCTTCGATGTGCTTGCCTTTGACTTGCGTCTGCTTGTCGCCGTCCACGGATTCGAACTGGCTGGACTTGATGATGAGATGGCGATTGGCGCCGACGTATTCGCGCGATTCTTTCTCGACGCGCCAGTCCATGTCTTTTTCGGCGTTCATGAAAATCTGCTCGTCGCCCTTTTTGTCTTCGAAGCGCAGTTCGTTGAAATTACTGGCGCTGCCGCCCTTGCTGCTTCGCGTGAGAAAGGTGGTGCGGGTCATGTTGTCAGGCAAGGCGTAGGGAGGCATCTGATCGGCGTTATAGACGCGGCCGGTGATGATGGGGCGATCAGGATCGCCTTCGAGGAACTCGACGATGACTTCCTGGCCGATGCGCGGGATGTTGATGGCGCCCCAGACTTTGCCGGCCCAAGGTTGCGAGACGCGAATCCAACAGGAGCTATTTTCGTCACGCTTGCCGAGGCGATCCCAGAAGAACTGTACCTTCACACGGCTGTATTTGTCGGGATAAATCTCCTCGCCGGAGGGGCCGACGATCACGGCGGTCTGCGGGCCCTGGACGATCGGCTTGGGCGTGAGGCGTTGCGGACGAAAGGGCACGTCGAGGGGGATGCATTTGAATTCGTTGGTGTAGTTTTCGTCCTTGTTTTCGCGAGCCGAAACGTAGCTCTCACCGACGGAAGCGAAATGGTTGATCTCGGTAAGCAGGAAGTCACCGTTCATGTCGCGCCGCGAATGCCCATCCAGGTGGAATTTGTAGCCCGAGGCAAAGGAGCGGCAATTGCCGGTGCCGGCCACGATTTGATGGAGAGTTTCTTCCTCCTGCATGCGGACTTTGGTGGTGTCGTCCCCCTCCGATTTTTTCGTGTAGATGCCGGGATAGTCATAGATTTCGTAGTTGGTGTTGCCGCCGATCTCGTCAACGGTCTGGATGTTGGCCATCAACGAGGTGTTGGGCGTCTGGAAGTTGTAGTCGGTGAGGGCGTACTTGCCGGGGCGCAACTCTTCTTCGACCAGCCAACTCCTGACCAGATCCTCGTCCCAGACGATAACGTTGGGCGAATGATCGAAGCGCACCTTGTATTGCACGGGGCAATTTTTGTGAACGCTGGGTTTGTCCGCCATGATCAGCTTGTGGCTGCTCTGGCCGTGTTCGAAATAGTAAAAGATGCCGTACTCTTCCATGAGACGGGAGACAAAGTTGAAGGCCGTTTCGCGATATTGCACGACGTATTCGCGCTGCGGATAGGTGGCTTGCGTATTGTCCTGAAAGTCCTGAAAGCCGTGGTTCTGAAAAACCGCTTTGACGATTTCCGGGATAGTCTTTTGCTGGAAAATCTGGCAATCGGCGGTCCGGGTCAAAAACCAGAGCCAGGGGACGATTTCCGCGTGGTAGTAGCTGAAATTGTCGTCGCGGCTCGCACACACGAAGCGACTGACGTAACCGTTCCAGTAGCGCTTGTCGCTGCCGGCGTGAGCAA
>Ga0335079_10006564_pt1 | contig 13307 bp, 11 predicted proteins | sample Lox_Sample_33_FD_206719 | JGI IMG/M metagenome (GOLD analysis project Ga0335079, IMG submission 206719) | Soil microbial communities from Loxahatchee National Wildlife Refuge, Florida, United States - Lox_Sample_3.3 | ecosystem: Environmental > Terrestrial > Soil > Wetlands | place: USA... | reverse complement strand
CCGCACGTTTGCCTGTCATCCGGACGAAGCGCGGTCGTTCGTGACGCCACTGCCTAAGGATGACGGGTCTCAATGGGGATAAGAGACCTGGGCTACAGATCATCACGGGAACAACTGCAATAGAAACGGCACGTTGCTATTGGCGGTGTTCGACGAACCAACGATCTGCAACGCTCCAGTGAATCCGTTGGTGCTGAGCTGCAACGTCGCAATTCCGTTTATATCTGAGCCCGTGCTCGTGTTCGAGGACCAGAGAATCACCGGTTCAGGATCGGGGCAGATCCTGGTATCTCCAATCCAATAGCACGGCGGGTCGGTGTCCAGTCGCTCCCCGGTGGATTGAAATGCTACGCTCGCTCCCATCACCGAATTCGGCGGAGTGGAGAAATCGCTGACCTCTACCGTGATTGGCTGAAAACTCTGGCCCGCAACTATCATCTGATTGATTCCGGCAATCGGCTGCAACTGCAGTCCGGACACCGGTACCGCCGTGCCGTAAAACTCCGGCTGCGGATTAGTCTCTCCGGACACTGATGCATTTACCTGCACATCGCTTGCAAAAGCAGTGAGGGTCAGCGTGGTTGAAGCGTAACCATTCTGGTCGGAAAGCACGACTGGCGAACTCAGAGTTCCAGAACCTCTTACCACCGCAAAAGTCACGGCGGCTCCTTTTACGGGTGTGCCATTGGAGAGGACACGTGCGGTGAGCGTCACGTTGGCGGTTGCACCTTCAGCGATATGCACGGTTTGCGGCGCCAGCGCCAAATCCAGCGACGACGAATTGGCTGCTAGCGTCGTTTGCACCTGTTTTGCAGGACTGTAAGAAGCAGGCGCAAGTTGAGCGGTTATGGTGATGCCGCCAGCCGCGAGAGGCGTTACATACGTCCATGCTTGCCCCGTGGCATCGCTAATCACATTGCAAGTTGACGCATTCGAACACGCTGAAAATCCGACAGGAAGCGAAGCACTGAAAAAGACGCTGGCGCCGCTCACCGGGGTTATGCCATCCGGCTGCAACACCTGGACACGAATCGGATTTGGAGCTTGCCCACCAACCGGCGTCCACGGATTCGCTCCGTAAATGAGTTTGAGCGTATCGTTCGGCCCAGCTCCGTAGGTGAGAACTCCCGTCATCACTGAACTCGCCCCAGTCGCTGGATCGAGCAGGGTTACATTTTGCACTCCATCCGCCTGCGCGGGAGCGAGCAGTTCTATCTGGCCAGCTGATGTCGACAATGCCACTACGCTTGTCTTGCCGATCGAGACGGCGGTATCGGAATGAAATCCTATGCCCTGGATCGTCAATGGCGTGTTACCAGCCACGCTGGCGCGGTTGGGCGCTGCGCTATCGCCATAAAAAATTCGCGCATGATAGGCGTAATCCGGCCGGCCATCGCCGCGGACATCGGCAATGCCAATCCGGAAATCCGTCTGCTGCAGAAGTTGCGCATTCAGCATCGTCATGCCCAAGTACGCCGTATTGAAGGCTGACGGCGTATAAGCCGGGGCAGGGTACGTGCCCGGATCTGACAGTGTCCACATGCCGATCACCGGCTGTGCTTTGTTCAGCGTCGGCGCACTCGATTCATCCAGCGCGGTTGTCATTATTGATAGGGTGCGGTTTGCTTGTCCGGAAAACCAGAAGTAGTCCATGTCGCCGTAGCCGCTCAGGGTGGCGGACCAATCTCCGCCATCTGGGACGGAGGCTGGCTGAGCATAGGTGGTCAATGGAAAGGGATCGGGTTTCTGAACCGCACTTCCGGACATGAAGATGTCCTGTTGCGCGCTACCGCCGAGACTCACATTCACCACAATCGGCTGGATCGAACCTGAAGGTTGCACCTGCCACGGTTCGTAGGGCCCCACCGTCGTCGACCACAAGTCGTCGATGGCTTCGACCGTCAGTTGATATTGAGCGGTGCTTGCGCCGTTGGGAATTTCCAGGGCAACGAGGTCGAAAAATCCTTCGACGCTTGGATCGTTCGAGCCATAGCGGTTCCAAGGCAAACCTGAGCTGTCGTTAAAGCCCGTCACCGTGGTGCCCGCATTTCCGCAAAACAAAAACCCTGAGACCGAAGCAGCGGCATAGGCGCGCGACGGTTGTCCGGTCGATGGATCGATCCAGCGCGCAACCACATTGACGCCCTGCATCGGTTGGGCTGCTTCGCCGGTGGCGGTCGTGAAATATACGCTGCCGTAGATGCGAGCTGTGCTATCCGCAAATGTTTGCTTCCGGGCGGAACCGTTGTGCGCTGTTCCCGGATAGAGCCGCGAAATTGCCGCCCGATCATCCATCTTTGGCTGATAGGGATTGGAATAGCAGAGCGTAATGGGGATGCAATTCGGAGGATCGTAAGCGTGCATCACCGGCAAGCCGGCGTAATCATCCGGGGTTGGTGGCGGATTGTGGGTGAAGACGTTGTCGTTAACCTGGGACCAATCGAGCCCGAGAATCCTTCCCAACACGCGTACCAGCCGGTACTCGACATCGGTCTGCTGCGACGTGCTTTGGGCGCAGTTGCCGTTGATGACGACCAGCGCGTGCGCGAAAAAAGCGTTGGTGGCGAAATTGTCGATCCAGCCATACGCGGCGTTATCGAAACATTCGGACGGATCACCGGCGCCTTGTCCCAGCAGCGCATTGGTCACGGTTCCGTCGGAGTCATAGACCACAGCGACCGGCGTGCCGGTGGCAGTTGGCAGAATGTCGGATGGCATGGTGATGGTGCCGTCGGGATTGCGAAAAACATTCGAGCCGCTGACGTCCTCGCCAAGTTGACCCGCGCGCAGGGCGGAAATTGCCGCGGTCGAAACCGATGTCCATTGGCTGAACGCGTCGGCGACCAGCGCGTCGGCACTGGGCCCGGGATAAATTGGGCTCAGGTTGCCATGATCGGTGTAGTAGTTGAGGGTTGCGCCCGGCCAGGTCAGCGGCGTTCCCATGGTTCCGGGATTGAAGTAGCTCGCGCCGGCAATATATTTCGGTCCGCCGGCGAAGGCGTCGCCTGCTGAAATCAGCAGGAGTGCGATGAAAAGACTTCTTACCGCAAACAAGGCGCGAAGATGGCGAAGAAGGGGGCTGGGTAAATGGAATCTGTTACTCCTCATGGCTCACCTCGCCTCGCGCAACGCGCGGGCAAAATCGTTGGGAGAAATCGTCATTGGCCTCGGGGAAGTTGGCGAGCCGGCCGAGTGCGGCCGATTAATAATGATGCGGCCACCCGGGTCCAGCAGGTAGCGCCCGCGCGGGCCTCCGACCGGGCTGGTTAATCCCAGCTTGCTCGGCGGATATAAGAAGAGCATGACCCGCTCTCCGGGACGGTATCGCTCGCCCGATTGCCACAGGCCGGCATACTCGCGGATTACGAGTTCGCGGCCGCTGCGAACGCCGGCGAATCCGCGCTCTACCTGAAAGGTGATTTGCATGACGGGCACGCTGTCGGGGGTTCGAGGCTGAATTCGCCGGACCGATTTCACCGTCCCGGAGAAGATGTAGCCCGATTTGTTGGCCAATTGCGGAAGCTGGGGAATCACCGGGGGCCGCAGCGGGTTCGGCATTTCTTCGGCTGAACAGAGAATTGCAAAGACAAGGATGAGCAGACTACGGAGGAGTGGCATCGCAGCCTCGCACAGATTCAGAATGAAGAATGACGAGGCCAGCCCGGGACGGGAGCAGGGTAATGCTAGATAACGAAAGGCGGGACGGCAGTGCGCTTCGCACAACCGCGATGTGATCCATAACCATTTCCACAACGGATTTGATCTCAGCAATTCCCGAGCTTGGACTTCCTGCGCGATTGCTGTATCGTGGGCGAACGAAAAGGGAGGACCGAAGATGCAGCGCATTGCCCTGACCCGCCGGGAAATCCTGGAAAACTGCGTGGCATTAGGCTCGCTCGCGGTAGTGGCATCTTCGCCGGCCGGCGCGATGCTGGGGGCCTTCCAGGATCGGGAGACGCAGCACAAGCGCCCAACGCCGCCCAACGAGATTGGTCCTTTTTATAAGAAGAGTGCGCCCGATACCACGATGCTGCGCGGGTCCAACGATCCCGGCATGCCGCTGGTGGTTTCCGGGCAGATTTTCAATACCCACGCCGAAACGCTTAGCAACGCTACCCTCGAAGTCTGGCAGACCGATCACCTAGGCCACTACGATCTCGACGGCTACCGCTACCGCGCAAAGCTGAAGCCAGACCAGTCCGGCGGCTACAAGTTCGAGTCGATGATGCCCGGGCATTATCCCGATCGCGTCTGCCAGCACGTTCACTACCTGGTGACTGCGCCGGGATACAAGCCGCTGATTACGCAGCTCTACTTCGCGACGGATCCGGTGTTCGAAGGCGATCCAGACCGCAATTTCAGCCGCGACCCTTTGATTCATAGCCGCGAGTTGGTTCGTCCCGTCGTGTTGACGGGGGATCCGAAGACGATTCAAGCGGCCGTGCGATTTGAGTTGGTATTGGAGCTGATGTGATGTTTTTGACAAAGGGGTGGTTGCGCCCGTTGGGCGCGTGTTCCAGGGTCTGGGTCCACCCACGGCTTACGCCGTGGGCTAGATTATTTCGCTCCTCCGGAGCTCGATTGTGCTGATTTTGGCTGATGGTCTCTACCGAAACTGTGTCGTGCGTGCTCTTGTGGTGTGCCTGGCGTTGGCTCCGCTGCTGTCCGCGCAGAATCTTCAACTGCTGAAGACCCTGACGGTGCCGCCGGAAGCGGCGGTGGGCTCGGTCGCAATCACACAAAAAGGAGATCTCGTAGCCGCGGGTTGCCAGGACGGCCGCGTGCGGCTCTGGGCTTTTCCATCGGGAGAACTGCGGCAATCGTTCGATCTTCAGGACCAGAAGATTTCCGGCGTCTGGTTTTCGCCCGACGGCACTTTGCTGGCCGTCGGCGGGAATCGCGGGACGGTCCGCATCTGGACGCTGCCATCCGGCAAATTGAAAGCTGAATTGAAAGCTGGAGCGGATGTGAAAGCGCTGGCAATTTCCCCCGACCATACCCTGGTCGCAGTTGCGCCCGCCGAAATTCCGGCGCAATTGTGGGACCTCGATGTTGGCAGAATCACCGCCGACCTTACGCCCAAATTCGCGGGATCGTCCGCCGTGGCGTTTTCGCCAGACGGGCAATGGCTCGCCTCCGCCGATGAAGACACGGTGATCCGTTTCTACGACGGACACACCGGCGCCTCACGGGCCTCGGCTCAGGACATTTTGCTTGAGAGTTTTGCCATCGTATTTTCCGCCGACAGCAAATCCCTCTACGCCGGAGGCGCCGATAAAATCATCTCGATGATCGACGTTGCCACCGGCAAAATATCCCGCAGCTTTCCCCAACAACAATTCGTTGTCGGGGGCATGGACGCCTCGCGAGATGGAAGATCGCTGGTCGCGGCATACTTCGACGCCAATGGATTTACTAATCCTGCGCCAGTGTTGTTGTGGGATACCGGTTCGAGTTCCATTCGCAAGACTATGCAGCAGTCCGGTTTTCGCGCGATTGGCGGCGGATTTCTGGCCGATGGCCGTTTGCTGCTGGCTAACACGGGCGAAGGCAAGCTGCAAATCTGGCAAGTGCGCTAGCTGGCGCCCTCGGTGGTTTCAATTTCTAACCCCCAAGGACACGAAGTGTCACGAAGTAAAAACATTATAAATCAGCAACTTAAACGTTTTAACTAAAGTTGTTTGGGAGCAATTTATTAGCTAGAACTGAGCAAGCTGAAAATGCAGCATGTGTTGCTTTTTTGGAAATTCTCCTCTTGTCAGAACGTAAGTTCCTGATATGATTCTGTGCTCGTTGCCACAATTTTGTCGCAACAGGCGTTGATGGCTTGGGTAGATGTTGAGTATCTTGCAGTGCAACTCGCAACAGCATGGCCGGCTCCGGAGCTCTGTGTCCTTAATTAAGCGGCGCAGAACTCAGGAGTCTTTCTTGTTGGCGTGAGAGGGACATCAACGTGTTGGTCCACGTTCTTCAGGGGGACGTCAACCAACGTGCGCTAAATAAAGAATGTGGAATATCTCAGCCGAGGCGAAAGGAGTATTTTGTGAGAGAGAAGGGAACAGTGAAATGGTTCAACGGGGCTAAAGGATATGGTTTCATCCAGCGGTCCACAGGGGAAGACGTCTTCGTTCATTTTTCCGCGATCCAGGAAAACGGTTATCGTACCTTGAACGAAGGGGAGACCGTCGAATTTGATCTGCTCAAAGGCCCCAAAGGCTTCCAGGCAGCCAACGTCGTTCGCGCCTAAGATTCCGCTTCCCGCCATCCAACCCTCTCAGCGCACTGAGAGGGTTTTATTATTGCGAGACGTAGGCGTCCGTCCACTCCTCTTTTGCTTTTTGAGGTGGTGGAGCCTTCCAGCGTGAGTTTGCGAAGGCCTCTTGCCCGCTACCTCAGTGCCACACAAACCAGCAGTAAGGCGCCTCATCGGCGCGTTGGCCCGGGTTGTGCCTTACCCGGCACTCACGTGCCGGGCTAAATTATGCCGCTCCTTCGGAGCTGAAGATTCGAAAGTGTTCCGCGAAACGGCGAAGAGATGGCGCAGGCTTGTGCAAACGCCTTCCAACGTCACCTGGTACGACCGATGCGATGTTATTTCAAATCGCACAGCCTGTCTTCGAAGCAGCGCTACGCCGCTTCCCCGGTCACCGCCGGAACGCCCGACCCGATGATGATCCCGTGGCCTCCGCTGGACGGATTGGTCGCTACGCCCGGCGTGAGCACGTTGTAATAGACGGTTGCGTTGAGATCATTGGGATCGGGCATGAGCGCTATGTTTCCATTGGCGGCCAGATAGATCCCGATCTTTATGCAGGTCTGGCTTCTGGTCCAAAGTTCGATGAGATGTGGTTTGCTGTCCTGGTTGCTGAATACCAGAGTATCGCCGGATTGCAAGGAGACAGGATCCGGGCTGGGATTCCCATTGGTGATGGTGACAGTTACCTGAGACATGATCGCCCTCCTAATTCTTTCTTCTAAACTTTAATTCTTCGCACTGGGGGAGAAATTCGGGTCGGCCAGCAGCTTCTGCAAGTCGGGCCGACTTTGAAGACCGGCGAAAGTATAGCCGTTCTCCAGGCTTTGGTGCACATCTTTCAGGGCTGCGGTGCGGTCGCCTAAGACTTCGTGGGTCGCGGCCAGGTCCGCAAGAACACCGGCGTCCTTGGGCGCCAGGGCGAGAGCCCCCTCCGCATGTCGAAGGGAGCTTTCGCGTTGACCGGCTTCTGCTTCCAAAGTACTAAGACGCGCTTCCGCCGCCGCATCGTTGGAGTGAGCCGAGACATAAGCCTGCAGCAGCGCCAGCGTTTTCTCTCGAACCGAGCGGATATTCTGCTCGTCGTTGAGCCATTGATACGACATCAGCAGGTTGTCCCAGACGGCCCAGTCTTTATCATTCAGTTCCAAACCCTTGCGGGTCATCTGTGCGGCTTCGGCATATCGCTTCTCATTAAAGTACAGGTTGCCAAGATTGGCATAGGCCGCGTAACTCGGTGAGAGGTGGATGGACTTGGTCAATGCCGCTTCGGCTTCGGGCAGCGATTTCGCATCCCCCAAGTCGATTAAGGCTGCCGCCAGATTGCTGTAGCCTGCGGCATTGTCGGGAGTGAGTTCGACAACCCGGCGGAATTGGGCCACCGCATCCGCGCTACGCCCCTGCCGGTAGTAGAACCAACCGAGGCTGTTGTAACCGTCCCAGTAGTCGGGACGCAGCGCCGCAGCACGTTTGAAGTTCGCTTCCGCATCCGCGATTCTTCCCATGTGCTCATAGACGCCGGCCATGCCCATGATCGCGTCGGCATTGCGCGGATTGACCTGCAGCGCCTTTTGGAACTCATCCAAGGCGAGATCGTTCTTTCCCAGCCCAGAGTGCAACCGCCCCAGAGTTACGTAAGTGGCGGGAAGATGATCGTCAAGCTGAATTGCCCTCTGGCAATTGCTGGAAACTTGCTCGATCCACTTCGGGTTAGGGTCTATCTGGTTCTTTAGTCGATAGGCCTCGCCCAACTCTGCATAGCCGAGAGCAAAACGCGGATCCGTCTGCACCGCCGATTGAAGGGCGGCGGTGGCCAGGTCCACATTGCCGGATTTATCATAGCGCTGAATGTAGCCGAGCGCTTTCAAGTACGATTCATACGCCGCTGGCGCGACTCCGGATGCCTCGTGCAGCATGGCTGAAGTCACATTCAGATTCATGAGCCGGGCCAGACGAGTGACGGCCTGATCCTGCAACGAGGCCAGGTCTCCGGCTGGATCTTCCAGTGGTATCGATCCAATCTGCCGAAGATGTTGAGTATCGATCAGGTTGAGCGTCAGCCGAATGTCCTGGCCATCGCGCTGAATGCTTCCTTTGACCACGAGGTTGACGCCAAGATCGCGCAGCGCCGCCGAGGGGTCTTGCACGTTGCGTGCGCGAACCACGCTGGAGGGCACAACCCAGAGTGATTGATTCGACGGATCGACGTTCGAGAGACCACTGGTCAGGCTGTCCATCAGACCCTGCGAAACCGCTTCCGTAGCCGGATTGCTGCCGATGTTGTCGAACGGCAGGACGGCAATGTGTTTCTCAACGCGCCCGAACAGCCTTGTCGAAATGCGTTCGCGAATGGCAGGAATTCCAAACAGCAGCGCGATAAGCAGCAAAACGACAACCGCTGCGATCCAACCCTTGCGCTCCCGTTTGATCGCGACTTGAAGAGACTGGCGCGATGCCGAAGCATCTTCCATGTAGCGCTTGAATTCGCGGCTCTTCGGGCCGCCGGTCGCCGGTTTGGCGCCTTCGGCCGGAGCAAGGAGTTCGAGATCATCCAGCAATTCCTGGCAGCTTGCGTAACGACGCGCCGTATCTTTCGCGAGGCAGCGGTAAAGAATTTGTGCAAGCTCTGGAGCGACCTTGTCCACTGCGGTTGGTGGTTGCTCGAGAATCGCCATCACCACCGCCGACATGTTCTCTCGCTGGAACGGATTATGCCCCGTCAGCATCTCCGCAAAGATGACTCCTAACGACCAGATATCGGAGCGCGGATCGAGCGGCTCTCCGCGGGTCTGTTCGGGCGACATGTAAGCCAGAGTTCCTGAAATCCCGCTGGTCAACGTGGTGGCCGCTTGATCGGCGACGCGGGCCAGACCGAAGTCCACGATCTTCGCCACATTCTGCGAAGTGATAATGACGTTGGAAGGCTTGAGATCGCGGTGAAGGATGCCTTGCGCATGGGCTTGCGATAACCCGTGCGCCAGTTGCTTCATGATGTCGACGGCTTCGTCCGGGTGGAGCGGGCCGCGGCGAACCTTCTCGGCCAGGGTGAGGCCCGGGTAATAGGCCATCACGATGAAGACCTGGCCTTCGCGGCTCTCTTCCAGTCCGTGAATTACGCCGACGTTGGTGTGATCCAAACCGGAAGCAGCCCGGGCTTCGTGCAGCAGGCGGTCTTTATCTTTTTTTTCGAGACGCAGATCGTGGGGCAGGAACTTGAGAGCGACCGTCCTCTGCAATTTGAGGTCGAGCGCCTTATACACCACGCCCATACCGCCCATGCCGAGCACGCTGAGTATCTTGTACTCACCAACCTGCTCGCCTGCGGACAAGGATCGTCCGGAAGAAGCCAAATTCACCATCCTGTGCGCGTTTCTCAGTGGTTAAGGACACTTCGCCCATTTGCAGCAGGGGAGGACTAATCTTCCATCATTCTGGTATCGAGGTGCAAATCATACTGCCGCAAGATGGGGGTTGCAACTGAATCGGGAGGTGCTGTTTTCGACGACCTGGGGGAAGACGTTTTTGGCGTGCCCTAACACATGAGACCTGAGACCTGACAAGGTTTTGTTGTCATCCCCAACCGCGGCGCAGTTCAGGCGCAGGAGGGACCCTGCCGGCATCTCCCCTGGCCCACCGATTCCTCGTTCCACTCTGCGTGCTCTGCGTTTGAGGATTTTGTTTTTGACGAAGCATACTTCGAAAGACGACATGGCGAAGCGCGTCTTCGCCGCGCCGTGACACCTGAGATCTGGTGCCTACTTTTGTTGTCTTATCGTTCCTTCCCGCCCTGGATCTCGAATCCGTAGCTTCTGAGAAGGTTGCGCATTTCCGCGCTCTTCACGAATGCAAGGAATTGCTCAGCAGCCGCTTTGTGCTTTGATGAGCGAAGAATAACGCAGGCTTGCTGGATCGCCGGGTACTCATCGCCTGGCACTTCTACGTAGCGCCCAACATCTTTCATGTTCGGGGAGACGGCTAGCGACAGCGCGATGATCCCAACGTCGGCGGCTCCAGATTTTACAAAGGATGCGGTTTGCGAAATATTCTCCCCGAGCACCAGCTTGTCCTTCACCTTGTCATAGATATTTTCTTTCCGTAGGGCTGCGACTGCCGCCTGCCCATAGGGCGCGTGCTGCGGGTTGGCGACTGCAACTTTTTTGACCGAAGGATCAAGCAAAACTTTCAGCCCGGATTTCAAGTCAAGTTTTGTTTCACGCGGCGCCCAGATCACGATTTTTCCCTGGGCGTATTCGTAGTAGCTTCCGGGCTCGACCAGTCCGGCAGAGTCCAGCTGCTTCGCATAATCCAGGTTGGCGGAGAAAAACATATCAAACGGCGCGCCATTCTGAAGTTGCTGGAAGAAATTCCCAGAAGAGCCGTAGGTTACCGTTACGGTTTTGCCTGACTTCTTCTGGAATCGGGCTGCAATCTCCTGCATGGCAAACTGAAGGTCAGCGGCGGCGGCAACATTGATCTCCTGCGCAAGACATTGTTTGCAAATTATGATGAGCGTCAAACAAAGGACATGACCAGCTCTGCGCATCGTGTGATCCTACCTGAATGCCTATAATGACTACATGCCAATCTCAGCGAGAAACAAACTCCGCGGAAAAATTGAAGAAATCCAATTGGGCGACGTCATGGCTCACGTAGTGGTGCGGGTTGGAGACAACCTGATTGAAAGTGCCATCACTCGGCGCAGTGCTGATGAGCTTAAGCTCAAAAAGGGTGATACTGTCACTGCGGTCGTGAAAGCCACAGAGGTAATGATCCAAAAAGACTGACTTCGATTACGGGACCTCGACTATTTTTAAAGCCGTCACCTGCCTGACCCAGCGTGCCATTCTTTTTTCGCCGGGAATGACGATGCGGTATGGACCTTCTTTCTCACCCAGCGGCTTGCCGTCCTTCAAAAAGGCAAGGATGACTTGCTTGTCGGTGAAAGCGGGATCTAGCTCTGGCAAGGCAATGACCACGCGATATCCGTCAGCCGCCTCCACAAGCAAACAGCTTGCCAGCCGCTTGCCCTTCATCGATTCTCCGAACCCCACGCCGGCCTTCTCCAGTACGCTTTTGATGGACACGCCTTCAAAATTTACGGGGGTCGAATGTTCCGTCGCAGTCACTTTCAAACGGGGCAGAGCTTCAATGTCCGCGCGGTTGAGGGCTTGCTTCGCGGACTCGCTTTGAACCGTGAGTTCCTGGCACAGAGCCGTGCCGCTGAGGACGACGACGAACAGCAATCCGCGAAGAAAAAATCGTTTCTTCATCTTACACCCGCAGAATCATCACCTCGGTTGACTTGATGAGAGCGGCCGCCGTTTGTCCGGCCTTCAGGTTCATCTCGCGCGCCGACCGCGCCGTGATGATGGAGGTGATTCGCTGCTCTCCGATGGAAATGACCACCTCGGCCATAAGCCCGCTGACGCTCACGCTTTCGATCCTTCCCACCAACTGATTTCTACCGCTGAGCCGGCGCATGATGAGGTCCCGCTCCGGCGCAGTCGTACCCCGGGTCCGAAAAAGCAGCCGGTCAATTTCGCTCTGCGGGATACGATGGTGCCCACCCGCGGTTCGAACGCTGCGAATCCTTCGTTTGTAGATCCACTGCTTGATTGTGGGAAAACTGATTTGCAGTTCCAGAGCGGCTTCCCGCGGCTTCAGTAGCTCTTCAGCTGCGTGTTTAGCTGCCTTTGATTTTGTCTTCCTGGCCATCGGAGCCGAAATCCTACAGCGCACCGCCCCAGGGGTCAAACCATCTCCAAGCACGCGACATCAAAACGCTGATTATCGCACACATACGCATAGAATTCGACGCAACAACCATCCATAATATACACTTCTGACTTCTCGAATCACCGGCCAAACGTGAGGCGAAAAAATGTACTCTCCTGAGCAATTCCGCCGATCTCGAACTGTTCTTCAATTTCTAGTTTCAGCCCTCATTTTCTGTTCTTTCGCCGCTCCGTTCTGTGTTTCCCAAGTTTCCGCGGACTTGGCCGGAGTAATCACGGACCCTTCCGGGGCTGTAGTCTCGGGAGCAAACGTCACTGCGAACAACCTCGACACTGGCTGGTCTCGGAGCGCGGAAACAGATCAGAACGGGCGTTATAACTTCTTTGCTTTGCCGCTGGGGCTTTACGAAGTCCACGTCACAAAAACGGGATTTGCGGAAGGCATTCGATCCGGCATCCGGCTGGTTGTTGGGCAAGAGGCCAGAGCGGACGTGAGTCTTCGGATCGGGCAAGTAACGGAGCAGGCCAAGGTCACAGAGGATGCACCGGTGGTAAGCGTGACCACGCAGGATATCTCGGGTCTGGTCGGAGAACGACAGGTAAAGGATCTGCCGTTGAACGGACGCAGCTACGATCTGCTGCTGACGCTGAATCCCGGAATCGTGAACTTCACCTCAGAGAAGACCGGCGGAATTGGAGTTTCGAATTCAACTACCGGCAACGACTTCGCTGTTAGCGGAAATCGGCCACAACAAAATATGTTCCTGTTGAACGGTGTGGAATTCACCGGCGCCGCGGAGAACAACATGCAACCGGGCGGCAGCAGCGGGCAATTGCTGGGTGTCGATGCAGTACGAGAGTTTAATGTTCTTCGCGATTCTTACGGGCCGGAGTATGGAAAGCATCCTGGCGGCCAGGTGAATATTGTGACGCAGTCGGGAAGCAATGACCTTCACGGCAGCGTGTACGAATTTTTGCGCAACAACGCCCTGGATGCCCCGAACTACTTTGACCAGGGTTCGCCGCCGCCTTTCCAACGAAACCAATTCGGGGTAGCTCTCGGCGGGCCGATCCGCGAGAACAAGACCTTCCTGTTCGGGAATTATGAAGGGCTGCGGCAGCATTTGCACCAGACCTCAGCAGGGTTCGTGCCGGATAGTGCTTCGCGTGCCAGTGCCGTTCCTGAGGTGCAGCCTCTGCTGAATTTGTGGCCTGTGTCATCGGTGGAAGCCTGCAATCCGGCGTGCGGGATTGCGGAATACTTCAGCAGTCCCTTGCAAACAATTCGGGAGGACTTTGGAACTCTCCGCCTCGATAAC
>Ga0335079_10006562_pt1 | contig 13309 bp, 5 predicted proteins | sample Lox_Sample_33_FD_206719 | JGI IMG/M metagenome (GOLD analysis project Ga0335079, IMG submission 206719) | Soil microbial communities from Loxahatchee National Wildlife Refuge, Florida, United States - Lox_Sample_3.3 | ecosystem: Environmental > Terrestrial > Soil > Wetlands | place: USA: Florida... | reverse complement strand
CGCCGGTCCCCTCGAGGCAGATCTCCGTGGCGACAGTGACGGAGGCGGGCCCGGCGTCCTGGTTCTCGATCTCCGTGCTGATCTCCACGCGCGCCGTGCCCGGTCCCCCCGACGTCGTGATCGCCGTCCCCCAGTGTGCGACGTGGACGGGGCCCGTGCGCACGAGCCAGACGTGACGGTAGATGCCTCCCCCGGGGTACCACCGGGAGGAGTTGGGGGGATTATCCAGCCTGACGGCGATGACGTTCGTGCCCTCAACTGCCCCCTTCAGCTCCAGTCGAAACGACGCGTACCCGTATGGCCACCCGCCGAGCGCGCGGCCGTTCAGCCACACCTCGGCGTGCGACATCGCGCCGTCAAAATCGATGAACCAGCGCGTCCCCTTCGCCGCACCGGGGAGGACGAAATGCTTCCTGTACCACCCGATTCCCGCCCAGGGGAGCTTCCCCGTGCTCGCCGGGAGATCGTCGCGGAAGGGGCCTTCGATAGCCCAGTCATGCGGGAGATCGAGCGAGCGCCAGGGGCTGTCGTCCAGATCCGTCGCCTCCTGGCGGGGCGGCTCCTGCTTCACGGAACCGTCGGGCATCGGGCCGAACCGGGCGAAGAGCCACCCCCTGTCGAACGGCGTGCGCGACCCTGCGCGTGCGGTGACGGGAGCGATGAGCATTGCTGCGGCGACAAGGACGAGAACCGGCGCGTGGCACTGCGGGAGGGAACTCATTGCATTCTCCGGGGGGATGTCGCGGAGAATGTAGGAAGACCGGGGCGTATTGTCAATTATCCGGGCGCATTCGTACATTGCCGCGGAGCTTTCGGACGACAACGGGAGACCAACCATGAAACGCTTCGTTGCTGCGCTCGCCTCACTCTGTGCGGCCACATTCACCTGTCACGGGGGCGACTGGCCTGTCCTGAAACACTACGACGGACACTCCATCGACAGGATCGCGATGCCCGTGGGAGGGATCGGCACGGGGGATATCTCACTCGGCGGGAACGGCCAGTGGAGGGACGTCGAGATCATGAACAAGCCGGGCATCGGGTTCTACGGCGCGCCGACGCCGAAGGAGGCGCCCTGCTTCCTCATCTATGTCGCGGAGCCTTCGGGCGCGAAGCACGTGCGGGCGCTGACCGGGCCCGTCGCGCTTGCCGACTACGAGGGGATGCAGGGGTCGACCGCCCCCGATCACGGGTTCCCCCGGTTCAGGACCGCGACGTTCGACGCTGCTTATCCCTTCGGGGTCGTCCACCTGGAAGACCCGGACGTGCCCGTGGGGGTGAGCGTCCGCGCGTTCAACCCGTTTATCCCCGGCGATGCGGACGCGAGCGGCATACCGATCGCGGTCATCCGCTACCGCCTGGAAAACAGGACCGCCGGGGACCTCACTGTCGCCGTGGCAGGCGCCATGGACAACTTCATCGGCATGGACGGCTCGGTGGCCGAGTTCAACTCGTTCGACCGGTCCATCGTCCCTCTCGGGGCGAAGCAGAACAGGAACGCGTTCCGGCGGACGCCCGCCCTCGCGGGGATATTCATGACGTCCGACAGCGTCGACCGGGGGGCGAGCGCCTGGGGCACGATCGCGCTCACGACGCCCGATGCGGGAGAGGGGACGGCCGTGAGCTACAGGACGGAGCTGGACCCGAAAGGCTGGAACGCCAACATCGCGGACCTGTGGGACGATTTTGCCGACGACGGCGCTTTCCGGGACACGACGTTCACGCAGAAAGTGAACGCTCCCGGCGCGGCCCTCGCCCTCCGCTTCCGCCTTGCGCCGCACGCGACGCGGGAAGTGGAGTTCCTCCTCACGTGGGACTTCCCGAACCGGAAAGACTGGTCGGACAGGGAAACCGTGGGGAACTACTATGCCGGTCTCTACGCCGACGCATGGGACGTGGCGGAAAAGACGCTCCCGAGGCTCCCCGCGCTGGAGGAGAAGACGCTGGATTTCGTCCGGCTCATCGCCGAGAGCGATGAGCCCGGCGTGCTCAAGGAGGCGGCGCTGTTCAACGCGAGCACGCTCCGCTCGCAGACCGCGTTCCGGGCCCGGGACGGAAATCTCTTCTGCTGGGAAGGGGTGTTCAATTCCACCGGCTCCTGCTACGGCAACTGCACGCACGTCTGGAACTACGAGCAGACGACGCCCTTTCTCTTCGGCGCGCTCGCCCGCTCAATGAGGGAAACCGAATACCACTGGGGATTGAATGACACCACGGGGCTCATGAGCTTCCGGGTGGCGCTCCCCCTGGACAAAAGCCGCAACTGGAAGGTGGCGGCGGCCGACGGCCAGATGGGAACGATCATGAAGGTCTACAGGGAGTGGCAGCTCTCCGGCGACGACGCCTTCCTGGAGGATCTCTGGCCCCTCGTGAAAAAAGCGCTCGGCTTCGCGTGGATCCCCGGCGGGTGGGACGCCGACAGGGACGGCGTCATGGAAGGGTGCCAGCACAACACGATGGACATCGAGTACTACGGCCCCAATCCCGAGATCGAATTCTGGTATCTCGGCGCGCTGAAGGCGGCCGCGGCGATGGCGACGCACGCGGGCGACACGGCGTTCGCCCGCACGTGCCGCGATCTCTTCGCGCGGGGAAGCGCGTGGACGGACGATCACCTCTTTAACGGGGAATACTACAGGCAAATCATCATGCCCGTCAGCGACCCGTCGAAAATCGCAGCGGGGACGCAGGCCGGGTACGGCGCAAAGAACCTCGCGGATCCTGATTTCCAGATCGGGGACGGCTGCCTCGTGGATCAGCTCGTCGGCCAGGCGATGGCCAGCGTGTGCGGCCTCGGCGCTCTTGCGGACCCGGCACATGAACGGAAGGCGCTCGCAAGCATCCTGAAGTACAACTACATGAAATCGCCGGGCCGGGAGTTCAACAACATGCGGACGTATGTGCTGGGGGACGAGCCGGGGCTCGTCCTCACGGCATACCCTCCGGGCGCGCGGAAGCCGAAGACACCACTCTCCTACGGCACGGAGGTCTGGAGCGGGCTGGAGTATACGGCGGCTGCCGGCATGCTCTGGGAAGGGATGACCGCCGAGGCGCTCCGGACGGTCACCGACGTGCGGAGCCGCTACGACGGCGCCAGGAGAAACCCGTTCAACGAAGTGGAATGCGGCAACCATTACGCCCGGGCGATGGCGGCCTGGTCGACTCTCCTCGCATACAGCGCATTCACGTATTCGGCCGTGGAGGGGCACATGGCGATCACATCACGGCCGGGGAGATATTTCTGGTCGACGGGGTACGCATGGGGCGACGCCCTTGTGCGGCCGGGCGCCGCCGGCGGGGTGACGCTGAACGTGTCGGTGCACTTCGGCGCGGTGAAGCTGAAGACGCTCACCGCGCGCGGGACAGGCGATCTCTCGCTGCCGGCGGCAGTGACGCTCGCCGAAGGGTCGTCGCGGGAGTTCGCCATCGCGGCGCACTGAGTGCCGTCACGGCATGAGCGGGACCAGGAGCGCCGAGGGATGGGCGGCGTCGTGGTAGACGCTGTTTTCGGCCACGCGCGCATCGGAAGGGGGCCCCCCGATCGCCCCGCCGGTGTTGAGGTTGCGGTCGAACCGGGGGAAGTTGCTGCTGGAAATCTCGAGCCGCAGCGCGTGGCCGGCACGAAAGACATTCGACGTCGACCAGAGGTCGATGCTGACGCGGTAGACCTCCCCGGGCTTCATCAGCACGGCGCGTTCCCGCGATTCCCTGTAGCGGAGGCGAAGGATCCCCTCGCTCAGGTTCATCGCCGCCCCGTCGGGGGCGACATCGATCAGCTTCCCGGTGATATCCGTGTCCAGGGCCGATGAGCTGACGTAGAGGTCCAGCGTCACATGGCCTGTGATCTCGGTATCGGAAGCAAACGGGGGAGTCGAATACACGAGCACGTCGCGACGGGCCTCCACGGGGCGCTGGTCGCACGGCCCGGGGACCTGGTGGAAGTCGCCAAATGCCGGCCCGCCGAGCGTCGGCGCCGGGTCCAGAGGATCATACCGGAACGTGTCGGCGGGCTCTTTCCCGGGGGAGAGGGGGCCCAGGCGCCCGTCCCCGGCAAGGGAGTTCGCGCCCCCCCTGGAATGGAGGTACCAGGGGGTGACGCTCGCCCGCGCGGGAGGCCAGGCGTCCTCGTCGCGCCAGACGTTCTTCCCCATGACGAATATTCTCACCGGTTTTTCCCCGGCCATCCCGTTGTCGATCCCCCTGAGCATGTAGTCGTACCAGCGGAAGGCGAGCGCCCAGGTGTCGAGCACGGAGGCCTTCCCGAAATCGACGTCACGGATCTTCGGACCGGCGCCCGCGTGACCGCCGGCGGCCATCACCAGGCGCTGTCCCCTGCGCGCGGCCTCGCTCCCGCCGGCGGCGGCGATCCCGGCGTAGTTCCTCAGCGTCCCGTCCTGGAACAGGTCGTACCACCCCCCGACGTGCAGCGCCGGGACGGTGATCCGTGAGAAGTGTTCCTCGATCGACCACGCCCGCCAGTAGTCGTCGTACGACGGGTGCCTGAGCCAGTCGTGGTAATAGCCGGCCAGCGAGTCCGCTGAGCCGAGATCGAGCACCGGGTAGGCGTCGAGCGGGCGCTGCATATCCCAGTGGGACGGCTGCGCGGTCCGTGCCACGCGCCGCTCGAGCGTGTTGAGCGCGAGCGCGGACGTCCATCCCTGGTTGAGCATCTGTGCAAACGCGCCCCCCTGGTAGACCCAGTGGCTGTAGCTGTCGGAGGCGATCACCGCGGGCATGATGCAGACGAGGTGGGGAGGCGCGGCGATGGCGGCGAGCATCTGCGTTGCGCCGACATACGAGCCGCCGAACATCCCGACCCTGCCGTTGGACGAGGGGAGCGCGGCGGCCCATTCGACGCAGTCGTACCCGTCGTTCGCCTCGTTCTTCAGGGGGTACCACTCGCCGTCCGAGGCCCACCTGCCCCGGACGTCCTGGATGACGACGACATACCCCCGTGAGGCTCCCGTCACCCCGAAATTCACGTCGGCACGCTTGTCGTACGGCGTCCGCTCGAGTATCACCGGGTACCGCCCCGGCGCGGAGGGGCGGTAGATGTCCGACCGGAGCGTCACGCCGTCGCGCGCCTGCATCGGCACGTTGTTCTCGATGGCGACGTCCTGTGCCAGGCCGGGCGCGGCCACGGCAAAGAGTGAGGCGGCTGCAAGTGCGAGCACGCGTGCGGGAATATGGCTCATCGGCGTATGACCTCGATCGACAATGAAGGGTATGGCCACGATCATCGCTCGCTTCTTCTTACAAGCCTGAGGAGCCCCGTGAGCCAGGCAGCCGAGTGAGGGATCCAGTCCTCGTCCGTGAGCGAGGAGGGGCCGTCGTTGGCCCTCGTGGGCTCCACGTCGTACGTGAATTGCTTCCCGGCATGAAATCCGTTGCAGATGACCCCCCGTGTCTGGAACCAGGTGCCCGCCCAGCGACGGCCGACGCCGCACATCATGCTGACCGGGAGTGCCGCCCCCTCCGGCACGTCGGCGCTGTAGACCATTGCGGCCCTGAGTGCCTGGCGCGTCAATCCTGCATTGAGTCCGGCGAGCCAGAGGAGGTTGCCGTACGCGATGCGCCTGAGTGCGGGCCTCGCCAGCACCCGGTCGAGTTCAAGCGCCAGCGCCGCGGTAAAGCCGTAAATGGCATTCGTGCCGTGGAACGTCCCGCAGAACCAGACGGGCCCCTCTTCCCCGAATATCCCCTGGGGGACGATCAGGAACGGGTTCTTCTCGCAGGCCGGGATGAGGTACCCGTCCGCGAAATCGCGGAGCGCCCGCGTCCATCGCGCCGCCCCGGCATGGTCCGGCCATGATCTCACCATGGAGACGAGCGGGAGGAGGTAGTTCGGGTAGATCCCTCCCATGTCCGCGCCGAAGCGGTTATCCACGATTCCGTGCGTCCAGGATTTTTCGGAGTGCTCCATCGAGGCGAACTCGCGGAAGTGCCCGTAGTACCCCCCTTCAGCCTTTTCCCGGGGAATCTGTCTTTCGATGAGCGCGCCGGCGTAGCGGATGCAGAGTTCTTTCGCGTCGGGGTTTCCCGCGCTGTGCATCACCAGCGCCGCCCAGCAGAAGAGGAGGAGGTCTCTCGTCTGCCACTCGTCGGCGGGGATCGCAGTTCCTTCGGGGAGGCCGCGCTGGAAGAGGCTCATCCCGTAGCTCCCCATCGGCCGGGCCGCGCCCGTCAGCCACTCCCAAGCGAGCGCGGCCGCGCGGGCGTACGATTCCTTCTGGCGCGCGTACGGCGCGCCGAGCAGAGCGGCGGCGCGACCCAGCGCGATGACCGCCTTGAGCGCATCCTGCGGGAGGATGTCCCGTTCATGCCCGAGGAGGTCGTGCGACATGGCGCCGGGCGGGAACCCGAGCTCGCGCGCCTTCTCCTGGGTCATCACCAGGTACCGGCATCCCACGTCCATCTGCCGGTGTATGCGTTCGACGAGCGGCGCGCCGATGAGCGCCGGCGCCTCTTCCAGGAGATCCGCAAGGGCGATGATCATCGCGCTCTGCGAGCAACTCTCCACCCAGAGCGTTCCCGCATCCTGCCACCCCGCGCCGACTTTCGTGAACGGGGTGCGCCTCTCGAGCATGTCGACCGCAGAGAGCTCAAGCGTGCGGTCCCAGAGTATGTTCTCCCCCACCGCGAGGCCGCCGTCGGAGAGCACCGCCGCTCCGTGCGATCTGATTTCCACCGACGAACTCCCGGGCGCTACAGGCGGCGGGAACTCCGCGACCCACCAGTGGCTTCCCCAGAGCTCTCCCCAGTAGGCGCAGGGGGCGGAGCGTGTCTTCCCCCCCTCATCCGGCACCAGAACGCACATCGCCCCGGCGTCAAGCAGATCCCGGCGCGGGAGGCGGACGACCACGCGCACGGGCAACCCCGCCTCGTACCCCACCTGCGAGTAGAGAAGACCCGCAGGACCGTCCGCGGCGCTGTATCCGGTGCCGCGGAAGCGGGGGAACTCTTCGCGTGCCGGGCGACCGGCCTCGCCCGGGCGGCCTCCCGCGCCGACAGCGACGGCGGATGCTGAAGTGAGCGTCCGGAGAAAGTCCCTCCGGGAACATTCCCGTGCGTGCGTCACCGGGCGCCTCCCTCCCGGGGGAGAGCGTGCGTGGCGCGCTCCATCGTCTCCTCCAGGTCGCCGATGATGGCGTTCCTGTCGTACGACTCCCAGAGCGTGATGCGGCGGGGGTTCGCTCCCTGTTCGATCCAGCGGCCGCTTTCAAACCGGGGGGCCGGGATCGTCCGGGGCCGGGCCCAGCGGGGATTCTTGACGATTGCGGCCGCGGCGAGATCGAAGAGTGAGCGGGTCTTCTCCTTCACGTGTGCGAACAGGTCGATGGAGTAATCGCCGAAGCAGGTAAACGTCCCCCCGTACCTGCCGACAACCGGCGGCGCGACGCGGGGCCCCTTCCCCCCGAGCCGCGCCCGGATCTCGTCGATCGAAACCTGCACCGCCCCCGTGCCCGTGCTGTCGCCGTAGCGCACGACGGCGACCTCGAGGTCCACAGCGGTGCCGAGGACGTAGTTCACGACAGCGGTGTCGTTTTCGAAATTGTACTCGCCGCTCGCGGGGTAGTTCGTCCCCAGCCACACGACGCGGACGCGCGGCACGATGGAGGGATCCTTGCAGAGCGCGAGCCCGACGTTCGTGAGTTTCCCGATGGCGAGTATGACGAGTCGTGCACCCCCCTTCCTGTGCGCCGAGCGGATAATGAAGTCGACCGCACCGTGCCCGTCGAACGCGCTCGTGCCAAGCGCCGGGCGTATCGAGTCGAAGCTCCCGCTCGCTCCCCGGTAGACGCGCACCGCGGGAGAGCGGCCGCAGAGCCTGACCACCCTCTCCGCCTCCCGGGCATGCCGCTCGATATCCCCTCCGCCGGCCGTCCTGTTGACTGTGATCCCTTCCACCTCGAACCTCTCCGGGTTCAGGAGGACGTAGGCGATCGCATGCTGGTCGTCCAGCTCGTTGTTTGCATCGGAGTCGACGATGATCCTGGTTCGGGGCGGCGCCGCCGTATCGGCCGGGGGAGCCGGCCGCGATATCGCCTGTGCGGTGAGAATCACGCCGAGAGAGAAAATGCGCATGCCGGCGGCGAAGCCCCCGGCGGAGATGGAGATCAGGTTCATGGCGAGAGTCTGCAAAGGGAGGTTCGTGTCGACAGGGCTGTCGTCCGGAAGATAGTGACACCGGTCGATATCGGCAATCCCCCCCGGAGATGCCTCTGGCCAGATTCAGCCACCTGATCAGACCTGGACAGCCGCCCGGCCGGGGCCAGGCGTCGACTGAATTTGCGCGCCCCGTTCAGGGGAGAACGGCCGTCATCGGCGGCATGGAGATTGCGCCTGCAGAGAGACAATGGTGAAACGACCGGCACACACGGCCGGGCGGCGGCCGGGGAGGCTCTGCCGCGCCGGGCTCCTGATACTGGCAGCGTCCTTCGCCACGCCTGCCGCACTCGCCCTGGATCCTCACAAGACGATCAACCAGTACGGCCACGACGTCTGGATGCGCCAGAACGGGCTGCCGGCAAACGGGGTCAACGTCGCGCTGCAGACGCGCGACGGCTATCTCTGGTTCGGCACGCCGGGGGGGCTCTTCAGGTTCGACGGCGCGGCGTTTCAACCGATTCCCACGGACATGGAGGGGGGGAAAAACCTGGAGGCGATCTCCGTCCTGTGCGAATCGGCTGCAGGGGGGCTCTGGGTCGGCACGTCGTTCAGCGGGCTGCGGGTCACCACAGGCGACTCGACCCGCGCATACGGCGCCGCGGAGGGACTCACGTCGCGGCAGATCCGCGCGCTCCTGGAGAGCCGTGACGGCCGGCTCTGGATCGGCACATCGTACGGACTCTTCCTCCTGGACCGCGGCGCGATCACGCATGTCGGGACGGACCAGACGTTTTTCACGGGACTGGCAGAGGACGCCGAGGGGAAGATCTGGGCAGGCACGCACGGCGGGATGCGGATATTCGACAGGGAGGGGAGGCCCGCGGGACAACTGACGCATGCCGACGGGCTCCCCAACGACGTGACGACGTGCGTATACGCGGACAGGCACGGCGGCATCTGGGTGGGAACGAACAGCGGCATCGCGCGCTGGAGAGCCGGCGCCCTCACGACGTACACCGCCCCCTCGGTGCTGCCGGCAAACGAGGTCTCCGCGGTGTGCGAAGACCGCGACGGGAACATCTGGTTCGGCACGAAGGCCGGGCTCGCGCGGCTTTCCGGCGCGCGCTCCGCCGTCTACACGGAGACCGGCGGCCTGTCGAACAACCAGGTCCTCTCGATCACCGAGGACAGGGAAGGAAGCATCTGGGTCGGGACGCTTGAGGGATTGAACAGGTTCAAGGACGTCAACCTCACGACCGTGACGACGAACGAGGGTCTCGGCAACGATTACGTGTCGGGCATCGCCGAGACGCCGGACGGGTCGATGTATTTCTTCAGCAACGCCAACTCCACCGTGACGCGCATCCGCGGGGGAAGCGTCGCCAGGCTTGCGCTGCCGGTGGGACCCGCGTACGTAGCGCACGACGGCTCGCTCTGGATCAGCCAGACGGGTTCGCTGATCCATCTCCACGGCACTCGCGTGGACCGGTTCGACACCACTGCCGGGCTGCCGCCGGCGTGGATCTCCGCCGTCACGGAGGACGACCGCAGCATCATTTTCTTCGTCGATAACGCCGGCATCAGGAGATTCGAGGGGGGGAGGGTGCGCCCCTTCCTCCTTGCGGGGGGGCGCCCGTACACTTCCCACTTCTATGTCGAGTGCTTCCACCATGACGCGCGCGGCGTCCTGTGGATCGGGACGACGGACGGGCTCGTCAGGTGCGTCGCGGAGGATACGACAGTGTTCCGGACGACCGACGGTCTCGCGGACAACTGGGTCAGCTCGATGTGCGACGACCCGGACAGCAGCCTCTGGGTCGGCTCCGCGCACGGCGGATTGACGCGGTACCGCGCCGGGCGGTTCACGGCGTACTCGATGCGGAGCGGGCTCTTCGCCAACGAGATCTACTGCGTGCTCGCCGACGACTGCGGGTACCTCTGGCTCAGCAGTCCCCGCGGGATCGGGCGGATCCGGCGCCGGGATTTCGATGAGCTTGATGCCGGCCGCATCCCCGCACTCCGGACGCAGGTGTTCACCACCGCCGACGGGATGAAGACGGACGAGTGCTTCGATGAGTGGCAGCCGGCGGGGATCCGCTCGCGCGACGGGAGCCTCTGGTTCGCGACAAAGAAGGGGGCGGTGATGATCCGGCCGGGGGCGCTGCGGGAGAACGAACTTCCCCCGCCGGTCCTGGTCGACAGGGTGATCGCGGACGGGGAGCGGCAATCGACGACGGGTCCCTTCACGCTGGCACCGGGGACGGAACGGGTGGAGTTCCATTTCGCGGCGCTCAGTTTCCTGGTGCCGGAACGGGTCCTCTTCCGGTACCGCCTCGAAGGGTATGACCGCGCCTGGGTGGAGGCGGGCACGCGCCGGGACGTTTCTTACACAAACCTCCCCCCGGGGGACTACCGATTCCGCGTCATGGCGTGCAACAACGACGGCCTCTGGAACGAGGCCGGCGCGGCGGTGGAGTTCCGGCTCGCTCCCCGGTACTACCAGACGTACTGGTTCGCGGGCGTTGCCGCGCTGCTGGCGGCCTGCCTGATCGTCGGCATCGTCCGCCTCCGGGTGAGGAGCCTGGAAGCCCGCCGCCGGCTGCTCGAGGACCTGGTCAGGACCCGCACGGCCGAGCTGCAACAGCAGCGGTCGTTTCTCGCGACAATCATGGACCTCAACCCCAGCTTCATATTCGCCAAGGACGCGTCGGGACGGTTCACGCTCGCCAACCGGGCCCTGGCGCGGGCCTACGGGACCACGGTCGGCGCGATGCTCGGCAGGACCGACGCCGACATCCACCGCGACGCCGCGGAGATCGCGGAGCACTCGCGCGCGGAACGCGAGGTCATCAACGGGGGGCGGGAGATCGCGAACCCCGCGGAGGGATTCACCGACAGCACCGGCGAGCGGCACTGGATGCAGGTCACCCGGATACCGATCGCCGCGGCCGACGGCACGCCGCCGCAGCTCCTGGGGGTGGCGACAGACATCAGCGAGCAGATGCACGCCCGGGAGGCCGCGGAAGCAGCAGCGCGCTCCAAGAGCGAGTTTCTCGCCAACATGTCGCACGAGATACGCACGCCCATGAACGCGGTCATCGGGATGACCGGCCTCCTGCAGGACACCCCGCTCACCGACGAGCAGCGGGAATTCGTGGAGATCATCCGCACGAGCGGCGACGCGCTGCTGGGCATCATCAACGATATCCTGGACTTCTCGAAGATCGAAAGCGGCAAGCTCGACCTGGAGGCGGCGTCGTTCCCCCTCTCCACGTGCATCGAAGAGTCGCTCGACCTCCTCTCATCGCGCGCCGCGGAGAAGGGCCTCGAGCTCGCGTACATGCTGGATGAGACCGTCCCCCCGAACATCGTCGGCGATGTCTCCCGCCTGCGCCAGATCCTTGCCAACCTCCTGAGCAACGCCGTGAAGTTCACCGCGGCGGGCGAGGTGGTGGTCTCCGTGACGTCGCGCCAGCTCGGCGCCGAGCGGCACGAGCTCCAGTTTGCCGTGCGCGATACCGGCATCGGCATCGCGCCCCGCCATCTCGACCGGCTCTTCAAGTCATTCAGCCAGGTCGACTCCTCGACGACGCGCCAGTTCGGGGGGACGGGTCTCGGCCTCGCCATTTCCAGGCGCCTGAGCGAGCTGATGGGAGGAACGATGTGGGTGGAGAGCAGGGAGGGCGCGGGTTCGACGTTCTTCTTCACCATCGTCGCGCCCGGCGCGCCCCCCACGAAGCGCGTGCTGCTCCGGGGCGAGCAGCCGCACCTGAGCGGGAAGCGGGTGCTGATTGTCGACGACAACGAAACAAACAGGAAGATCCTGGCGCTGCAAACGGGATCCTGGGGGATGGTTCCGGTGGCCGCGCGCGGAGGAGAGGAGGCGCTGGCGCTCATCGGCCGGGAAGAGCCGTTCGACGCGGCGATCCTGGATTTCCAGATGCCCGGCATGGACGGCGCCACGCTGGCGGCGCGGATCCGGACGGATTCACCCTCCCCGTCGCTCCCGCTCCTGATGCTGTCGTCGGTCTCCTCCAGCGCCCGGCAGTTACGGGAGAAGCATGGCGACCTCGGATGGGCGGCGTTTCTAAACAAACCGGTGAAGCCGTCGCAGCTCTACGACGCGCTCGTCAGCGTATTCGCGAGCCCGCGCCGCGGCGCCGCAGCGCCCCGGGCGGCTGCGCCGGTGGAAGCCCGCGGCGCCGCCCCGGACGCGCTCCGGATACTGCTGGCCGAGGACAACGCCATCAACCAGAGGGTCGCCCTCCTGATGCTGAGCCGGATGGGGTACCGCGCCGATGTCGCCGCAGACGGCATGGAGACGCTCGAGGCCCTCCAGCGACGGGCGTACGACGTGATCCTGATGGACGTCCACATGCCCGGGATGGACGGTTACGAGGCGACCAGGAAGATCCGTGCGATGGAGGGAACGTCCAGGCACACGCTGATCATCGCGATGACCGCCAACGCGCTCCATGGCGACAGGGAAAAGTGCCTTGAGGCCGGGATGGACGACTACATCGCCAAGCCGGTGCGACAGGCGGATCTTGCAGCCGCGATCCGCCGCCGGACCGCACGGTGTCCCGCGCCGCCCGAATCCGGCGCCGCGCCCCTGGTGGACGAGTCGGTGCTCCGGGAACTCAGCGACCTCGGCGGGACGGAGGACCCGGATCTCGTCGGCAGGCTGCTCCGGATGTTCGTCTCGGAGACTCCCGGACGCATCGAGCAGATCAGGTCGAGCCTTCGCACGGGCGACCTGCAGGGGGCGCGTGAACGCGCGCACCAGCTCAAGGGGTCGGCACGCCAGCTCGGCTGTGCAGCGGTGGCCGCGCTCTGCAAGACGCTGGAAGCCTCCGCGGAGACGGGCGACCCGCGCTCACTCGAAGAGACGTTCAGGGAGCTGGAGCGGACGTACAGCGCCACGAGAGAGCTCCTGGCCACGACGCATGACCTGCGGGAGGAATGAACGTTGAGAATTCTTGTCGCCGAAGACGACGGGATTGCCAGGCTGATCCTCGCGAGGCGGATCGCGAAGCTGGGGCACGACGTGGCCGAAGCCGGGGACGGAGGCGCGGCCTGGGAGATGTTCCGCGCAGATCCTCCCCAGCTCGTCATCACCGACCTGGAGATGCCGCACGTCGACGGGTTCCAGCTCTGCCGCATGATACGCGCAGGGCGGTTTGAACACTACATTTACATC
>Ga0335079_10006561_pt1 | contig 13310 bp, 12 predicted proteins | sample Lox_Sample_33_FD_206719 | JGI IMG/M metagenome (GOLD analysis project Ga0335079, IMG submission 206719) | Soil microbial communities from Loxahatchee National Wildlife Refuge, Florida, United States - Lox_Sample_3.3 | ecosystem: Environmental > Terrestrial > Soil > Wetlands | place: USA... | reverse complement strand
GTAAGCGTCGGAAAGCCGCTGGGCCACGGCTTTGCGCATGGCCGCCGCTTCTTCTTCCGTCACCACACCTTCCCGCACCAGGCGCTCGGCATAAAGGGTGGCCACCGAGGGGTGGTCCTTGATTTTTCGATAGAGCAACGGCTGCGTGTAGCTGGGATCGTCGCCTTCGTTGTGGCCGTGGCGGCGATAGCAGATCATATCGATCACCACGTCCTTCTTGAATTTCTGGCGGAAATCAAAGGCCACCTGCAAGGCGCGGACGGCGGCCTGCGGGCTGTCGCCATTCACGTGGAAAATCGGGGCCTGCACGCCGCGCGCCACGTCGGTGGAATAGGGCGTCGACCGCGACTCGTCGGGCAGAGTGGTGAAACCGATCTGGTTGTTGATGATCAGGTGGACCGTGCCACCGGTGGAGTAACCATCGAGCTGCGCCAGGTTCAGCGTCTCCGCCACCACGCCTTGGCCGGCGAAAGCCGCGTCCCCGTGGATCAGCACCGGGATGACGCGCTCGCGCTCGCTGTCGCCCAGGCGGTCCTGCTTGGGGCGCACAATGCCTTCCACCACCGGGTCGACCGCTTCCAGGTGACTCGGATTCGGCGCCACCGAGACCACAATGTCGCGGCCATTTTCGCATTGGCGCACTCCGCTCGCGCCCAGGTGGTACTTCACGTCGCCGGAACCCTGCGTACTCGCGGGGTCGATATCGCCCTCAAATTCGGAAAAAATCTGGCCGGGGTCCTTGCCCACCACGTTGGTCAGAATGTTCAGACGGCCGCGGTGCGCCATGCCGATCACGATTTCGTGAACATTATTGGCGGAGGCCCGCTCCAGCAGTTCTTCCAGAATGGCCACCGCGGTTTCGCCGCCTTCCAGCGCAAACCGCTTCTGACCCACGAAGCGCGAATGCAGGAAGTGCTCGAAAGCTTCGGCCGCGATCACGTTGCGCAGAATGCGCCTGCGCGTCTCCGGCTCGAGCGGCCAGCGGTTCTTTTCCGGCTCCATGCGCAGTTGCAGCCAGCGCTTCTGCTCGGGCACCTGAATGTTCATGTACTCGCAGCCGATCTTGCCGCAGTACGTGCCGCGCAGCGTTTCCAGAATCTCGCGCAGCGTGGCCACGGGCCGTGGACCGCCGTCGCTAAACGCTTCGCCCAGGCTGCCGGTAAGAAATTCGCGATCCAGGTCCCAGATGGTCAACCCATACGTCTCGGGATCGAGCTCCGGATGATGGCTGGGCTCATGGCCCAAGGGATCGAGATCGGCGATCAGGTGGCCGCGCACGCGGTAGGCGTTGATCATCTGCATGACGCCTGCCTGTTTGGCGGGATCGGCCACGCTCCCCGCGCCGATACCGGGCGCGAGCCGCTGGCGGTCGGTTTCCCAATGCACCGGCTGGTGCGGCATACGCAGATGATCGAAGACCTCTTCGTAGAAGCCGTCCTCGCCATCCAGCAGTTCCTGCACCCGGCCCAGAAACGCCCCCGATTCGGCCCCCTGAATGATGCGGTGGTCGTAAGTGCAGGTGAGGGTCATCACCTTGCTGACGCCGAGCGTGGCGCGCGTTTCGGCAGCGGTGCCCTGGAACTCCGCCGGATAATCGATGGCGCCGGCGGCAATGATGGCCCCCTGCCCCACCATCAGCCGTGGATTGGAAGCCATGGTGCCCACCGTGCCCGGGTTGGTGAGCGAAATGGTGGTGCCCTGAAAATCCGCGGTGGCGAGCTTGCCCGTGCGGGCGCGCGCTACCAGGTCGTCAAAGGCGGTGAGATACTGCTGAAAATCGAGCGCGCCGGCGTTCTTGATGTTCGGCACCATCAGGCTGCGGGCGCCATCCTTGCCGGCGACATCGACGGCGATTCCCAAATTAATCTCCGGCCGCACCAGGCGGTAGGGCTGGCCGTCTTTCTCCGCGTAAGCGTGGTTCAGACCGGGCAGATCGTCGAGGGCCTTCACCACCGCCCAGCCGATGAGGTGGGTATAGGAAACCTTGCTCTTGGCGAGCAGCGTTCGGTGCTGATTGATGATACGGCGGTTTTCGTCCATCACCTTGACGGCCATGGTGCGCTGCGAGGTGGCGAGGGGAATCGAGACGCTGGCGGACATGTTTTCCGCGATGCGTGCCGCCGCGCCGCGCAGCGGCTGAAGCTGTTCGTTCGCCTGCGCCGGTATAGCAGGCGCTTCTATCTGCCTGGGCGCCGCGGCTGCCGGAGCGGACTTCTTCTCGCCGTTTCCTTCAAATAGGTGCTTCCAGCTTTCGTCCACCGTGGAGCGGTCGTGCAAGTACTGTTGATAAAGCTCGTCTTCGAGCCAGCTATTGATACCCATATCCTGTTCGGAAGGCACAGCCATGTGAGGGAGTTGCTTTCACTTTCTATGATAGCGTGGGGCGGCGTCAGGAGAGCCGCGCAAGGATTTCGGGGGGTACGGAGGCACGAAGGTCCGGATACTGTTCGAGGATTCTTTCGATATCGAGCAGATCCTTACGGCGCTTGCTAGGACGCCGGGTCTCGTCGGTGGCAGCCCAGACTTTGCCCTGTAGTATGTCTGCCAGCGCAGCCACCGGCAGGAGAATGTCGAGGACGTGCCGTTTGGAAGCCCGTTCCACGAACGGGAAGTAACGAGAGTCGGTCTGCACCTGGACTCGAAGCTTCGATTCGGGCGCAGCGACATTCAAGCTGTGTGGGAACCGCTCGACGTCGAAATGGGCCCGCAGCAGGGCTTCCGCCTGAGCGAGCTGATCGACTGCGATCACCAGGTCGAGATCCAGGCTCACCAGCGGCTCGACGTAAGCGTTCACGCCCTGCCCGCCGATGACGCAATAGCGGACGCCATTCGTTTCGAGGAGCTCGACGAGGTTTTCGAGAAAGTTGGACCGGTCCACCGTCACCGCCTTCCAGAACGCCGACGCGCGCATCAGTTCGATGGTAGCGCGGGATCAGACCTTCCAGCCGTGTCCGGCGGTTTAGCCGTCCTGCTAAACTGAGAATTCTTATGGCGATCAGCAAAGAACTGCTGGAGATCCTCGTTTGCCCGGTTTGCAAAGCGACAGTGGAGCTGAAGCCCGACCAGAGCGGGCTGAAATGCGTCGAATGCCACCGGGTCTACCCGGTGCGCGACGATATTCCCGTGATGCTGGTCGACGAGGCGAAGGTCGAAGAATAGGCCGCCGTGGAATGTGTCTTGGATGACCTGCCGGCCGCGGGGCGCATCGCCGTTTTGCGGCTCCGGTCGCTGGGCGATTGCGTCCTCACTACACCCGCGCTCGAAATTCTAAAGCGCCACCGTCCGGATTTGCTGGTTGCGGTGGTGGTGGAACCGCGGTTTCGCGCGCTGTTCGAAGGGAATCCGGATATTCAGGAGATTCTGCCGCCAGAAGTGGGCGCGCTGCGGCGCTTCCGGCCAAACCTATGCCTCAACCTGCACGGCGGCACGCGCAGCGCCTGGCTGGCGGTGGCATCCGGCGCGCGGTGGCGGGCGGGCTTTGGGCATTTTCGGCATCGGTTTGTCTACAATGTGAGGATTCCGAGGGCACAGGAGATTCTTGGCGAAGAGCGGACGGTGCACACGGCGGAACATCTGGCAAGCGCAGTGTTTTATATGGGTGCGCCGATGGGCGAGGTGCCGCGGGCGAAGCTTTGTGCCGGCACGAGTGCCGGCACGGCAAGCACGAGCGCTTGCGCCACCATTCATCCGGTGGCGGCAGCGGCGGAGAAGACCTGGAGCGCCGAAGGCTTTCTCAAGGTGGCGGAGCATCTGCGGAGCATAGGCATCGAGCCGGTGTTTATCGGCTGGGCAGGAGACGACCTCTCGGCTTTTTCGGCCTTCCGCACGCTCGGCGGCGCACCGCTGGGCGAAGTGAAACGGCTGCTGGCGTCCTCTTGTCTGTTCGTCGGCAACGATTCCGGGCCCGCCCATATGGCGGCGGCCTTCGGGCTTCCGGTGGTTGTTATCTTCGGCAATTCCGATCCCGCCATCTGGGGTCCGTGGCGCACTGCCGCGGAGATCGTCCGTTCTCCGGCCGGCATCGCCGGGGTTTCCGTGGACGACGTGCTGAGCGCGCTGACGCGGCTGCGGGTACACGCATGAACAACGTCCTGCGGCTGCTCTCCTATGGCCGGCGGTATTGGCCCCACCTCATCGGGTCGATGCTGCTGATGGCCATCGCGGGCGCCGCGCAGGGCATGATGACGCTGCTCATCCGGCCCATCTTCGACCGCGTCCTCACCAACAAACCGGCTCAGGGCCTGACGCCGCTATTCGGCCGGCCGATTCTCCACCACCAGCTCTATCTGGAACAACTCGTGCCGCTGCATGGCCGCACCGTCTGGTCCATGGTGGCGGTTGCAATCGTGGCCGTGTTCTTCATAAAGGGCGTCTGCGATTACCTGGGCAACTACCTGGTCAGCTATGCCGGTTTTTCCTCGGTGACGGACCTGCGCAACGCGGTATTCGAAAAGGTGCTGCGGCACGGCGCCAGCTTCTTCGAGGCGCACTCCACCGGCCAGCTCATGTCGTCCATCATGAACGATGTGGACAAAGTCCAGGTGGCTACCTCGCAGATCATGGCCGATTTTCTGCGCCAGTTCTTCAGCGCGGCCGCGCTGCTGTTCCTCCTGTTCAGCAACGATTGGAAACTGGCCGCCATCAGCCTGGCTGTACTGCCGGCCGTCATGCTGCCCACCACGCGTATCGGCAAGCGCATCCGGCGCATCAGCCGCGGCACGCAGGAACGCCAGGCGGAGCTCAATCAAATTCTGCAGGAGACGCTGAGCGGCCATATGGTGGTGAAGGCGTTCGGCGCCGAGGCGTATGAGTTCCGCCGCTTCCGCGAAGCCGCGCGCCGCTTGCTGAAGACCAACGTGCGGTACGTTTTGCAGCAGGCGCTCTCTTCGCCCCTCATCGACATCATGGCGGCGCTCAGCATCGTGCTGCTGCTCACCTACGCGCGCACCCAGGTGAAGGCCGGCGCCCTGACAGCCGGCGATTTCGCCAGCTTCGTGGTCGCCTTGCTTGTGCTGCTCGAACCCATCAAGCGCCTGGTGGGCATTCACAATATCTTCCAGCAGGCCATCGGGGCCTCGCACAAAATCTTCGAATACCTGGACCACACCGAAGAGATCGCCGACCGTCCGGGCGCTGCCGGCCTGGAGCGATTCTCCACCGATATCGTTTTCGACGCCGTCTGCTTTCACTATCCCGCCGCGCCCGATGGCTTCGCCATCCACGAGGTGAACCTGGAAGTGAAGGCCGGCGAGGTGGTGGCGCTGGTGGGGCCGTCGGGCGGCGGCAAGACCACGCTGGCGCATCTGGTTCCGCGCTTTTACGAAGTAACCTCCGGCTCCATCCGCATCGACGGGCGGGACCTGCGCGACCTTACCCTTGGGTCGCTACGCTCGCAGATCGGCATCGTGGCGCAGGATACTTTCCTGTTCAACGACACGGTAGCCAGCAATATCGCCTACGGGCGGCCCGGTACCCCGGTGGAAGCCATCCGGCGCGCCGCGGAAACGGCGCTGGCACAGGAATTCATCGAGCGGCTGCCGGAGGGATACGAAACTGTGGTGGGAGACCGCGGCCTGCGGCTCAGCGGCGGGCAGCGCCAGCGCATCGCCATCGCGCGCGCGCTGCTGAAGAACGCGCCCATTCTGATCCTCGACGAAGCCACGTCGCACCTGGACACCGAATCCGAAATCCTGGTACAAAGAGCGCTGGCCAACCTGATGGAGCACCGCACGGTGATCGTAATCGCGCACCGGCTTTCCACCATCCGCCGCGCCGACAAGATCGTGGTGATTGAGCGGGGCCGCGTGTCCGAGGTGGGAACGCACGAAGCGCTGGTGGCGCAGGGAGGCATTTACCAGCGGCTGTACGAGCTGCAATTCGATAACACCGCGGCGGTGGTGGACCTATGAGCATACGCAGCATGACGGGCTTTGCGCGGGTGCGGAAGGTGATCGAACAGGGCGAGATTGTGGTTAGCCTGAAAAGCGTGAATCACCGCGGCCTGGACCTGCACTTCCATCTGCCGCCGGAGATGGACCCGGTGGAGAACGACATTCGCAATCTGATTAAGAATGCCTGCGCGCGCGGGCACATCCAGGTGAACGTCGCAATCACCCGCACTAACGGGGCAGCGGGCGTGCTGAACAAACCGCTGATGGCGGCCTGGCTGGCGGCCTTTCGCGAGGCCATGGAGCTTCATCCGCTGCCCGACCAGCAGCCCGATCTCAACGCGGCTTTGCGAGTGCCGGGCATGCTGAGCGGCGGCGAAGAGCCTGAGATGGGCGACGATTACGTGCGGGCGGTTCTGGCGGGCGTGGAGGAAGCGCTGGCCCTGCTGAACGAATTTCGCGAGCGCGAGGGCGCGGCCATGGCGGCCGAGATGCGCCAGCGGTGCGCGGCCATCGCGGCGCTTGCAACCAGCATCGAAGAGATCCGCGCGGGGGCCATGCCGGCGTTTCAGAAGCGTCTGCGCGACAAACTGGGGGAGTTGCTGAACGTCGCCGCCATCGACCCCCAAAGGCTGGCTCAGGAAGCTGCGATCCTGGCCGACCGCAGCGACGTGGCCGAAGAACTGGTACGGCTCAAGACGCATGCAGCGCAGCTCGAGAGCATGCTGGAGGGCTCCGACGAAGTGGGCAAGCGCCTGGATTTTCTGCTGCAGGAAATGAATCGCGAATCGAACACGATTCTTTCGAAGACCGGCGGCCTGGGCAATTTGGGCCTCACGATTACGGAGCTGGCGCTGACGGCGAAGTCGGAGATCGATAAGATTCGGGAGCAGTCGTTGAATTTGGAATAGGAATGAAAACTCAAAAGAAGGGGGTAGGGACTGGGGGGTGGGGGGTAGGGATAGGAGGCGCTGCGCGCGTCTTTATTAAAAAGATGAGGGCGCGAAGCGCCACCTTTCCCCACTCCCCACCCCCTATCCCCTATCCCCTTCTTCCTTCGCTGTTGTTCTCCCCCCTATGACTACCGTCTTCATCATCTCCGCCCCCTCCGGCTCCGGAAAATCCACGCTGGTCGCGCGGCTGCTGGCCGGCGTTGCGGGATTGATGTTTTCCGTTTCCTATACCACGCGCAAGCCGCGGGGGGCCGAAAAGGAAGGGGAGAATTACCGGTATGTGTCGCGCGACGAGTTCGAGCGCATGACCGGGCGCGGCGAATTCCTGGAGTGGGCCGAGGTTTTCGGCAACTACTACGGCACCCATCGGGGAATTCTGGAGGAAGCGCAGGCAGCCGGATGCGACCTGGTACTCGACATCGATGTGCAAGGTGCGAGACAATTGAAAGAGCAGGTTCCCGAGGCTGTAACTGTCTTTATCCTGGCACCCTCAAGGCAGATTCTGGAAGAGCGCCTTCGCGCCCGCGGCGAGGATCGGGATGAGGTGATTCAAAGGCGGCTGCGGGACGCGGCCGAGGAGATCCGCAATTATAAGCAGTACGATTATGTGCTGATCAACCGCGACCTGACCGAATCCGACGCAGCGCTCAGTTCTATCGTGCATGCCGAGCGGGTGCGGCGGAGCAGGATGGAAGACCGCATCCGGCCGGTGCTGGAGACATTTCGAGTTTAAAGAGGTTTTAAAACATGGCAGATAAGGCCCCACGCAACAACGCGCACTGCACCATCCCCGACGATTCCGAGCAGAGTACCTATCGCTTTATCATCGTGGCCGCCAAGCGGGCGCGGCAGTTGCAGGGCGGCGCCCGCCCGGTGCTGCCGACGTCGTCCAAGAAACCCACCATCATCGCGATGGAAGAGGTTCGCCGCGGCCTGGTGAAGTACAGCCTGACGGGCGAAGCGCCGCAGGAGCCGGTTCCCGAACCAGCCTTGTAATTCCCATGAACATCATCCTGGGGATGGGCGGCGGAATCGCCGTTTATAAGACGGCCGATCTGGCGCGCCTGCTAATGCAGCAAGGGCACCAGGTACAGGCGGTGATGACGGCTGCCGCACAGGAGTTCATCCGCCCGTTGACATTCACTTCCCTTACTGGGCGCAAAACCATCACCGACCTGTGGGCGGTGGAGAATGTGATCGAGCACATCGACCTGGGCCAGCGCAGCGACCTGCTGCTGGTGGCGCCCGCCACCGGCGACCTGGTGGCCAAATTCGCGCACGGCCTGGCGCCCGATTTTCTTACCGCGCTCTACCTGGGCTTTACGGGACCGGTCATGCTGGCACCGTCCATGAACGTCAACATGCTGGAACATCCGGCTACGCAGGCCAACCTGGAGACCTTGCGGCGGCGGGGCCACCGGGTGATCGAGCCGGGCACGGGCTATCTGGCTTGCGGCATGACCGGCAAGGGGCGCATGGCGGAGCCGGAGGAGATCGCCGGCGAGGTGGAGCGCGAGGCACATCGGCGGCACGACCTGGAAGGCGAAGTGGTGCTGGTTACCGCCGGGCCTACGCAGGAGCCGATCGACCCGGTCCGCTATATTTCCAACCGTTCGAGCGGCAAGATGGGATACGCGCTGGCCGAAATGGCGGTGGCGCGCGGGGCGCGTGTGATCCTGATTTCGGGACCCGTCAACCTGGCGCCTCCGCGGGGAGTGGAAACCATCGGCGTGCGCACGGCCGCGGAGATGCGTGAACAGGTATTCGCCCACTTGGGACCGGCGAGCATCGTGGTTAAGGCCGCGGCGGTGGCCGATTTCCACGTGAGCAAAGTGCCCGACCAGAAAATGAAGAAGACCGCCGCGCGGATCTCTCTCGAGCTCGATCCCACCCCCGATATTCTGGCGGAGCTGGGCGGGAAAAAGGGCGACCGCCTGTTGATCGGTTTTGCCGCCGAGACGCAGAACCTGCAACAGGAAGCGCGGCGCAAGCTGCAATCGAAGAATTGCGATATGGTGGTGGGCAACCTGGTGGGCGGCGACACCGGCTTCGAATCCGACGAAAACGAAGTGGTGCTGGTGCTTTCCACCGGCGAAACCATCGCACTCCCCCGCGCCAGGAAATGGGAGATTGCCGGCCGCATTTTCGATGAAGTTCTGAAGCTGCGGCTGGCCCTCAGCGCCGCGCAATGAATCCCGGCCGGTTGAAACAATACCTGGAGTTCTATCGGGATCTGGGTGTGAAAACTATCTATAAGCGGGCGGTGCAAACGCGAGGGGAGCCTTCCGCGGAAGGGGCGGCCGTAATACCGGCCAACACGCTGCCACCGCTGGCGCCCAGCGGCGACACGCTGCTCAAAATCCTGGAAGACATCGGCGATTGCCGCCGCTGCCGGCTGCACGAGGGCCGCACCAGGCTGGTGTTCGGCGTGGGCAGCGAGAGTGCTCCACTGGTTTTTGTGGGGGAAGGGCCGGGCGCGGACGAAGATGCCCAGGGCATTCCGTTTGTCGGCCGCGCCGGGCAGTTGCTCACCCAGATGATCGAAAACACGGCCCGCAAGGAAGGCATTCCGCTGAGCCGCGAAGAGGTCTACATCTGCAACGTGGTGAAGTGCCGCCCGCCCGGCAATCGCACCCCCGAACCCGACGAGATGGAAATCTGCGGGCAGTTCCTTTACCGGCAGCTCACCACCATCCGGCCGAAGGCGATTTGCGCCTTGGGGGGAACCGCCGCGCGGGCGTTAACGGGCCACAAAGAAGGGGTAACCAAGATGCGAGGCCGCTGGTTCGACTGGCGGGGCATTCCGGTGATGGTGACGTATCACCCGTCGTACCTGCTGCGCCCTTACAACCAGGACGCTAAGCGCGAAGCCTGGGAAGACATGAAGAAGGTACTGCACTTCGTGTACGATTGAAGGCGACCGCCTACCCCACGGCGCGCCTGGCCTCTTCCATGACAACTTCCGGCATGTGGACGCCCTGTTCGCGCAGCGCGTCTTCGATGGGCCGAACGTAGATGTCGATGTACTGCCGCGAATAGCGGATCAGCCCCAGGCGGCGCAGCCGGTTCATCTGGAACGTCACAATTTCGCGCGAGGTGCCGACGAATTCGGCCAGCGTGTGGTGGGTGAGAGAAGCGACGCGAGTGGCGCCATCGGCCATGGGCGTGCCCAGCGTGGCCGCCAACTGCACAAACGCCAGCATCACGCGTTCGGGCGTCTTGTAGATGGCCATACTCTCGATGCGGTCCTTTAACTCCAGGCACTGCCGCACCATGTACTGGGTCAAGGCCACGCCCAGGCGCGGCTCGCGTTCGATCTGCAGTTCGATCTCGGAACGTGTCCAGGACATCACCGTTACGTTGTCTATGGCGACTACCGCCTCCGCGCCGGAAGCCCCGCCGATCATGCAAGCTTCGCCGAACAGGCCTTCGGGACAGACGATGCGTGCGATCGTCTGGCCCCCATCGTCGGAGGTGGCACTGATTTTCACACGGCCCAGGATAACCAGGTACAGCCGGTCGGAAGGTTTGTCCGGACCAAAAACGATTTGACCTTTGGCGAACTCTTGCAGTGGCTTTCGGGGCAGGTACGTCAGCGGATCCTCATAGCTCAGCGGCATCTTTCCCTCTAGAACTAGATCTGGCAGTAGAATATCGCGAAGGCCCTAATGTTGGCCATAGGACATTTACCTGCGGTAATTCCTGGATGTCTCTTTTCACACCATTAGTAGCCCGCAATCAGAGCATGATACACTACGCTTTCACCCGTACAGAATGCTGCTCGCCAGAGAATTCGTCTCATACATCGCCCGACAATTGGTCCACAAGCTGACGCCCGGCACCATTGAGACCTCGAACACCGATTTGGTGGTGGAGAAGGTCGCGGAGGTGATCTCCGAGGAACTCGCGGTGGAAGACCGGTTGAACGACGAAGTGCGGGATCTCCTCAGCCAATACAGCGAGTATATGCGACGGGAGGGCGTGAGCTATCAGGAGATGTTCCGCAAAATCAAGAACACCCTGATTTCGCAGCGCAAGGTGATTCGCGCTTCGGGCCGCGACACCGGCGATGCCATGAAGCTCTCGCGCGACAAGGTGACCGACATTTCGCACAAGCTGGTGGAAATGCTGCGGCGCTCGCGCGAGCTGCGGCTCAAGAACAAAGACACGAACGCGGTGCGGCTGGAAATCGTGCGGTTGATGACTGAACTTCTGCAGGCCGAAGAAAAAGTGGACCGCGCCGCCCGCCAGAAAATCCGCTCGCAAAAGCGCGAAATTCCAGAGGGCACCGAGGAGTGGGATCTGCTCCACCGGCGCTACTACTCCGAAGAGCTGAGAAAGCTCGGCATCGATCTCGCGAAGTAGCCGGCCCGCCTTTTCCTGATTGTATAAAATAGGACTAGTCCTGGTTCTAGTACGGAACCAGTACTGCTATACTCAGAGACCTCGTTTGCAAGCGTCATGCCCGGACCACGCATCGAGAATCAAACCATGCCTGACGATTTGGCTCGGACCATGGCGATCGAATGGCGGGCCACTCTGGACGCCATCGGCGACGGGCTGGCGGTGGTCGATGTGGAAGGCCGCATTCAACGTTTCAACGCGGGGCTTGCACGGCTGCTGTCGCAACCGGAATCCCAATTGGCGGGCATGCCTTGCGAGCGCCTGTGGAGCGGCGTTCCCGCAGAGAAGCAGCCCTTCCGCCGCGCGCTGGCCAACCGCCGGCGCGAAAGCATCGAACTGGAATACGACGACAAGTTGCTGGCCGTGACTGTGGACCCGATGTTCGACGCCGCCGGCAATCTGATTGGTGCCGTGCATCTCGTGCGCGACTTGACGGGCCAGCGCCGCCTGGAAGAACAGTTCCGCGAAAGCCAGAAGTTCGAAACCATCGGTACGCTCGCCGCCGGCGTGGCACACGATTTCAACAACCTGCTGACCAGCATCCTGGGGAACGCCAGCCTGGTGATGGACGCCCTGAGCAGCGCCAATCCCTTCCGCGAAAAGCTGGAAGACGTAGTGCGGGCGGGCCAGCGGGCCGCGGAATTGACACACCAGTTGCTGGCTTATTCCGGCAAGGGCCGCCACTTCATGCAGAAGGTGGAGCTTTCCAGCCTGGTGGAGCGCGTGCAGACGCTGATCGAGGCCACGGTGCCCAAGAAGATTCACCTGGAGATGCGCCTCAGTCGCGGCCTGCCCCGAATCCAAGCCGATCCCAACCAGGTGCAGCAGGTGGTCCTCAACCTGGTGAGCAACGCCGCCGAAGCGGTAGGCGAGGGCTCCGGGGCCATCGCGATCTCAACCGGAGTGGACGCCAACGGGTACGTCTATCTGGACGTGCACGACACCGGCTGCGGCATGGACAACCTCACCAAGGCGCGCATTTTCGACCCCTTTTTCACCACCAAGTTCACCGGCCGCGGACTGGGTCTGGCGGCGGTGGCTGGAATTGCGCGCAGTCATAAGGCGAACATCCAGGTGAACAGCACTCCGGGCAAGGGGAGCACATTTCGCATCTCCTTTCCGGCGGAAGAATCGGCCGAACCCGCGCGGACGGAGCCAGAAAGCCGCCGCCAGCCGATGGCCGGCGCCACCGTGCTGGTGGTGGACGACGAAGAGATGGTGCGTCGCATCGCACAGGCCGCGCTGGAGAGCCGCGGCTATCGTGTGCGCGTGGCGGCCGACGGGCGGGACGCCGTGAACATGGCGCGGCAGTACGCCGATATCGCCGTGGTGCTGCTCGACCTCACCATGCCGGTGCTGAGCGGCGAAGAAGCGATCGACGAAATCCTGGCAGCGCGCCCGGGTGTGCGCGTGATCGTCTCCACCGGCTATGAGCGCCGCGACGCCATCGCGCGTTTCGGCAGCAAACGCGTGGCCGCGTACTTGCAAAAGCCCTATACCTCGCGGCAGCTTGCCGATAAGGTGGAAAGCGTGCTCACGGGCCGGCAGGGACTGCCGTAAGCTACCGTTTGTATCCGATCATTCGCAGGAACGAGCGACGCTTCTCCACGTCCTCGGCGGTTTCGGCTGCCTTGGGCACGGCGCCGTCAATCACGCCCAATACGCCGCGGCCCTGGGCGCTTTCCGCCACCACGACTTCCACCGGGTTCGCGGTGGCGCAAAAAATCGAACACACCTCCGGAACGTCCTTGATGCGGCCCAGCACATTGATCGGATAGGCATCGCGCATCACCACCACGAATATATGGCCTGCGCCGACGGCGGAAGCGTTGCGTACCGCCAGCGCTGTGAGCGCTTCGTCATTGCCGTCCGCACGTGTCAGGCACGGTCCCGAGGCCTCATTGAAAGCCACCCCGAACCGGGCCTGAGGCACCGCAGTCACGACAGCTTCGTAAACGTCCTCCACCGTCTTGATGAAGTGCGTCTGCCCGAGAATGAGATTCACTCCCTCGGGGATTTCGAGCGGCACAGTCCTGAGTTCCATAGGAACAATCAGGATAACGCG
>Ga0335079_10006559_pt1 | contig 13311 bp, 16 predicted proteins | sample Lox_Sample_33_FD_206719 | JGI IMG/M metagenome (GOLD analysis project Ga0335079, IMG submission 206719) | Soil microbial communities from Loxahatchee National Wildlife Refuge, Florida, United States - Lox_Sample_3.3 | ecosystem: Environmental > Terrestrial > Soil > Wetlands | place: USA... | reverse complement strand
CGAAGTCACCTCGAATCCCTTCCGCTTCATCCGCTCCAGAGCCCAGTCGAGTGTATTCTGGAGGGACTTTTCTGAACTGGCGGCCCGCATGGAACTTCGGTCACGTGTCGGGACGTATGGATAAACATATCCTGCCGCGATGACAAACACGGATAGAAGTCCGCTTTTATCTAATGTGCAGCAGAACAGATACGCGGAACAGAGCCGAAAGAGCGGTGAGAGGTTCCTAGCTAGGATAGGGGACTGCCGCTCCATCCAGCGTATCCTCATGAAGTATGGAAAAGTCCTCAGTTGGTCAGCCTGCCTCTTTCATCTCGACCGTTACTTCACTTGGCTGAGAGAGAAGAAGGGCGTCACCATGTCTCCAGACGAACTCATTCAGGACAACCTGAAGTGCGTCTATGAATCGGCCTCGATTGATGTCCAGACCAAGAGGCGCCACACAGACTGGCTTGACGAGTTCGTAAACCGGTTTCTTGTGGATAAGGGGATAGTAGACCAGTCGAGAGCCACAACCGCCAGCTTCGTGAGGCTCTTCTACTCAAGAAACGACTCTCCACTCTTCGGAGCTTTCGCGGTCTCGCTTCATGCGGTCAGACCCCCGCCCCCGCCCCTAGAAGCAAACGACATCAGGGCGGTGCTGAAGGCGCTCCCACTCGCCCAGAGGATACCTCTCTTGATGATGTGGCAGGGAGGGATAGAAATCAACAGGGTGCTCTCTCTGACTTGGAGAGATGTCTCAGGCATAGAACAGGGCGACTATCCACTCAGACTGCAGGCATACGGGCGTAAGAGGCACCGAAGGGTTTTCCACACGTATGTAGGCAGGGACTCGATAGCCGGGGTGAAGGCGTGGAGCGAGAAGTGGGCCGACCTTCAGAAGAAGCGCCCCAACCCTGAGGACTTGGTGTTCATGGGCAAAGGGGGGCCGATGAGCGTGGGGAACCTCAACGAGGCGTTGAGGCGCATGGCCCTCAGACTTGCGAGGCAGGGTCTCGTAAGAAACGCAAACCCGCAGTCTTGGCACAGCCACTACCTGCGACACAGTTTTGAGACCGAAGCGGCCCATGCCGGAGTGCCCAAGGAAGTCAGGGGCTTCTTCGAGGGACACGTCACCGACATCGCTTGGGTCTACAACCACACAGATGCAATCCATGAAGAAGACCTCGTTTCGGCATACCTCAAACTGGAACCATACGTCAGCCTCGACCAAACGGAGGCCACCATGAAGCGGGATTACGAAGAGAAGGAAAGAGTCCTACTCAGGAGGCTTGCGGCTCTGGAAGAGAGGGTTTCCCGGATGACTGCTGAAGCAGAGCCTTCAGTTCCCTAATCTCCTGAAGGACACTTTCTAGTTCCTCTTCAGGCACCATGACCATCCTTCTCTTCTGCACTTGGACAGTGTCACTCAATGTGACATCACTTCGTAACTCCTGAGGGATGGAGCGAGCGACGGGTAGACAAGAGCGAGCCTTCCTAGCACGTTCTCCACCACCTGCCGCCTTGCATATTTTGAGTGGGTGAGGAGAGGATACCTAGCCCTCAGTTCTCTCACCTCCTTCAGAACGAGCCTTCCAGCCAAGTCCGAGACATCTTCAGGCGGATAGTCTGACTTCAGTTGTTGCATTACATCTGATTTGCAGTTAACGATGAGATTCTCTTCGATGCTAAGTTTTGCCCTCCTCTCGATAATCACAGGGTTATTCTCGAACCCGATTTCCCCGTAGGAAGTCACAGAACCGAGGCCATTTCCGACCTGCAAGTTGTTTGTCGGTGACTGCTCGCTGAATCTAACCTCAATCGGAGGAGTCGTTTCTGTCGGTTCAAACCCACAAGCCTGACACACTGGCGGGTGGCCGAACAGTTGGACTTGGAAGCACTCTGGACAGGTGCGGTCTATGTGAGGCCTTGATTTCAGCCTATGAGATAGTTGCCTCGCGTTGGAGTGTGAAACCCCCAATTCCTTGGCGATTACGAGAAGACTGCAGGTGGGATGATTCCAGAGATACCTGAAAAACCGGTGAAGTTGGTGGGCTTTGCACCTGCACCCTTCGTCCATTACCAAAACCGTTTCGAGGCACTGGTTAGGAATCATCCGTTGTTCTCTCCATGGTTTTGCACGTGGTCTGTCGGGGAAGCATCCGGTACGACATCTGACGCAATCTGACGAATTGCACCAGATTCTAGCGCCTCTCGCTCTGGCTCGCTCGTTCTTGCCTCTGATTGCGTTGGTGCAGGACGCACTGTGAAAGACAGGTTAGGGTTCGAGGCGAACCAAGCCGCAGATTGCTCGTCTGCGGCGGCCATGACCTTCTGAGTGTCAATCATATTGACTTGGGCATTCTCTTCTTCCAAATCGTAGACTTGCGCGCCATGCTCACCCTTCGCCGGTGCCCCATCACGATTGAACTTGGGAACCAGAACTCCCCTATCGCGTAGTGCCTTGACTAGACCCTGAATGGTTCTCTGGCCACTTAATTGGCTGAGTTTCGTCTCCTTGGCAAGAGCAAGAATCGCCGAGGTGGTTATCGGCTTGTCGCCCCTCGCAAGTTCGCGGCAAAGGTCAATGGCGAGAACCATCTTCTCAGTGAGAGCGTCGAACTTCTGGCGTAGATTCTCGCCGGCTACATTGAGCACAATCAGCAAATCCATGGGGTTGGCAATGAGGCATCTCTGACCGTCCTGCCCTTCGACGACCCTTCTCTGCCTGTAATGGATTCGTGCGGAGGCCCTTATCATGTTGAGGATTTTGTCGGTGTGACGGCGGACGGCTGTTTTGTCCGCTCCTAGTATCTGCTTGAGGGCGAGCGCATACGGGATAACAACTTCTTTCGGTGCTTCCTTGTCTATGAGGCGCGTCATGCGTTGGGCTACCTTCCTCTCATGCGAGTAGTCTGCCTTCTCCCATGGGAACTGTGTGGCTTTCTTCAGTTTCGCGTCTCTTACCTCCGCATTCAGTTCGTTCGAGTCGTGAACGTGGATGCCGTCAAGCCGATTATCTAGTTCTTCTGGGCCTTCAATGTCTGTAGTCGTTGTGATGAAGGTGCCGACTCTAATCTCATTTTCTTTTGACTCGTTTCCTGTGTCTGAGTTGGCCACGAAACCGACCGTCAGCCCTTCTTCGGAGATTGCGACTTTGATGTCGTATTCGGCTGTCGTCTCTTGGCCGTTCTCCAGACCCTTTCGCTCAGCGATGTAGAGTATACGCGGCGGGTTCTCTTTCAGGTATCTGAGATACTTTGGGGTGATGGAAGTCAACTTGCGATACCACTCAGGAGGACAGACTCGTAGGACGGCATCTACCAGATTGTTCTTTCCTCCGGCTGTTTGTCCTTCGACTTCGACGCTCTGATTCTGTATGATGTCGAAGTAGAGCTGTAGTGCGTTGTCCTCTTCACCAATCACGAAGCCTTTCTCAGCCTTACGCTGGCAGACCGCATCTTGAATATGGAACAACAGTGCAGGGTCTTCAAGCCAGAGAGTCGCTTCATCCATGATGAATCCGCAAACGCACTGCTGACTCTCCAATCCCATGACGCTTATGAGCGCGAGTGGTCTCCCGCACTTGGGACAGTTTGGTTGAGATTCCTTCGCTTCTCTCATGCTTTGTCTGCGGCAGAACCCTAGTTCCTGCAGGAGTTAGTCAATAGGGGGGGTCAAAATTGAGAATTCGTGGCGAAAAAGTGAGAAAACCCTAATCTGCGGGAGAAGAATAACACCAGCCATTAGGCGACCCATATGGGAAACGCGGAGAAGGTGTTCGCAAGTGTCGGGGCGGGATGCCGCACCGTCCCAGAAATTGTTGAATATAGTATGAGGAAAGGTGTGCCAGAGTCGTCGGCATACAAGGTCATTGATTCCCTGACAGAGAAATGGGGCTACCTCTCGTTAATCAAGACTAACGCTTCGCCCAAGCCGCTCTACGTTCCGCACAGCCCAGCACTGGAGAAACTTTTCACTTACTTTGAGCACTCTTCTGGCGAATTCGGCACCGAACCGGTTCTTAACGTGCGGGAGGATGTAACCGAAGTTCTAGTCGAAACTAAGGCCAACGTTCCCTCTCCAAACTGCACAGTTCAACTGGCAGTGGTGGACTCCATTCCCAAACTCAAGACACCGTTTCGTTGCACGCTTGACGAACGAAAGGAGTTTCATTTAGGAGAGGTAAGACAATACCCCATATTCCTCTTCTTCAGGCAAGGAGATAAGATGCATCCGAAGTTCATTATTCAAGACAAAGTGGCGCCAATCAAGACGGCATCGTTTGTCTTCCTATTCACTGTCAATCACACCATTGGAATTACCATGGCGCCGTTCTTGGTTATGACCAACGCTCCAACCGAAGTCAAGCCAATCGTGGAGTATGTCAACAGGGCGAGGCACTTGACTTACGACAGAAGTCGAATGACATGGAGCCTTTCCCAGTCCAGAGATTTCACTTCTCACCCCCCATTGTAAGTGTGCTACAGAATTGCCCCTCTGTGGCATGTTCTGGGCCTGTTTGGCGTCTGTGGCACACACATCCACGTTCAGTGTGGCACACCAGAAAGGGGGTTCCAAGCGGGTGGGTTCTTGACTCAACAAAGCTGTGTATGACACTTCCGACCGAATGTCTTACAGTTTGGCCTCCAAAGTATGACAGTTCAACCCCAAACATGGTCAAAGTATGACGCCGGAAGGGGGTTCTACGCTGGGTGCTTCGCCATGAACACACCTAGAGGAATACCATAGGGAGAATCTGATTACGCTGGCTGTTTCGCTTTGCCTTACATTACTGCCTTCGACAGACCGTATTTCCACAGGCAGGGTGGTCGTTCCATCTCCGTTCGAAAGCGGTAGAGAAACAAAATGCCGAACGTTCTGGCAAGAATAGGAACCACCGCTTATATAGAAACTTGGCCGATGTTAGGGATTGAGTTACAGGCTTTAGTTGAGAACCGCTGCGGCGCTTCTGGTTCTTCTTGTGCTGTTGTCGGCCAGCATGGACGTTGTTCCCGCAAATGCCTCAACAACCCAGAACTGCACCGCTCCGGTTGGTGGTTCTTGCACAGTCGCCTTCAACCTTAGCAGCAGTGACCAAGTGTCAGGTTCTGTTTCTGTTGTTGGCGGTTCCAATGACATACAACTCTATGTTACTGACCCGTCTGGGGCACAGATATACAACGCAGGGAGAATAGTGGGGAATAGTTCCTTCTCATTCGCCGCGGATGCTACAGGTGCTTTCATTCTGCATTTCGATAACTCACTCACGTCATCTGCGAGCAAGCAGGTCACCGTAAGTTATACTGTGACAACGGGAGGCCAAGTCCTTGAGTTTCCACCCCAGACAGTCTTGATTATTTTTCTGACGCTACTCGTCCTAACCTCCTACCTTCTCATTAGACGACACATTGAGCACTGACAACTACGAAAAGAACTGGGCGGAGTATTACAAGCAACTCGTTGTGGTAATGGGCTTGCTTGGGGGTATCGCCTTCGCTGGGCTGATTCTGATTCTCGGCTCGCCCAGCAAGTTTCAGATTGACGTTCTGATTGCGCCGTCTTTTGCGGGAATCACGTTTTTTTCAGTGCTTATACCCAGAGACGAATATTTTGGGACGTTAATTCTTCTGCTCATGGCGGTGAGCCTGTTCTCCTTGTTCGGGAGCGTTGCTGCGGCCAACATCGGTTCATTTGGCACTACCAACAACAGATGGCTCAGATGGTTCTCCGAAGGGTCAATCATCCTTGCCTTGGCCTTCTTCGCAGCCGTCTTGCCATTGTTGATTGCGCCAATAGACTTCGCCATAATTGGTGCTGTCATGGTAGTTGAGGTGGCGTTACTTGCGAGTCTAGGCGGCCTACTGATTCACCAGAGATTGCAAATTCGCCCGAAACCGACCCGGTCGGACACATGACCGTTGCCGGAGGGCCAGCAATCCATAATTCATATAACCCAATAGTGAGACAATTGGCACGACACCTGCGAGAAACACAGCGCTGGAAATCGTTGGAGCACTCGCCAGTGAGGTTGGAGTCTATGTCTTATGGCAGGTTCTTGGTGTAATTCCTTCGTGGCTGGCGGTCGGGGCATTTCTTGCATTAGTTGTAGCGTGGCTCCTCCTTTACTTCTGGTATAGGCCCCTGCCCGCATTTTCTGGGACAGCCCAAAGTCCCAAGCCACAGAGACTCTGGTTGTCTAGATTTGCAAAGCGTCCTAACGAGAGCAAATCGGAGTTCTGGGAAAGAGTCCTTGTGGGGATGGGCGGGGGAATCGCAATGGTCTACATAGGTGTGGTGTTCTACGAAGATATGCCTTCAGGAGTGCCGTCATTTACCTTCGTCACTACTACTGTTGTGTTCGTGGTAGTGGGAATAGCACTATTTTCATTCGCGAGCGTTGCGGCCACAGCCGAAATTGCCAAGATGCGGAACAGGAAGACAACAATCCGGATTGCTCGGCAAGATTCTGTGAGAAGATGGCAGCAGTTCTTTGAGGATGAGACATACAAATTCAATAACACATCTGATGGAAAGGAGCGAGCGCCGGTCGTGCGAAGGCTGGTGGAACTACTGGAGCCTCTTCCGAGCAATGAGGCCAATACTTGGCCGGAAGGGCAACGTCAGGCAATACTCGCTTTTGTGAACGAGGCAGGGAGGGCGTTTGATAATGCGGATATCACCTACAGAATCCAGTCAGTGAATGTCATGTGGCTCATATATACAAAAATAGACGCGTCGACAAACGGCCGAATCGCTGAACTGTTCAAAGAGAGACTTGAGGGTGCCGTTGACCCCGAATTAGCATCAGACAAGTTCGTCTTGCTTCTGAGACAGGAAATGCACGAATTTGACGAACCCTTCATGATTCACCTTGTAGAACAGGCAATCTACGACTGGAGTGATGACAGATTTGCGACACGGTGGGTGGATATCAGGCTAGACCAAGTAAAGCAACGCGACATTCGAGCCTTTGAACGGGTCAAAGAGTATCTGAGAACGACTTGGAGGGACAAACAGAAGTCGGAGAAGATTCGGAATCGGGCATCCATTCTCTATGAGCAATGGAAGAAGTTCTAAGGGTTAAGAGACGGGCCGCCCTAGCGTGGGTATGCAATGCAGATGGAGAGAAGGGTGTAGCAGAAATGCAAGCCATGTGGTTGTTGGAGAGTTGAGCGGAAGCATCTATCCCCCCACTCAAGTGACGTGGTATCTGTGCGACGACCACTTCCAACGTTTCGACGAAGGTCTGGAAATAGCCCAAAGAGAGGCGCCGGACGTAAAGACGAAGGTGCTATTCAGACTCTAGCGCCTAAGAGCGACCTGAGTTCGGTTAGAAGGAGCTAGGCCATAGAATGAATCCCGCTTCAGATGGAGGCTTCATCTTCCACGTCAAAGACGAGAGAGTCGTCCCTATCGATTGGCGTGAGTATTCTCGCCTTACCAGTCTAGCATTCAACCTCCTCCCAAAATGGAATGTCGCTGCAGCATTGCTGTTCCTAGCGACGGACTACGGCAAGATACAGAACGCGAAGCTGGAGAAACTTTGGGATGGTCTGAAGCCAGAGGACATGCCAGCGCACAGGCAAGTCTTCGCAATGGAGTGCATCTCGACAACTATGGAACTCATAGAGAATTTCTGCGCAATGTGCTACGCATATGTTGGTGCGATTGAAAACAGCCCGCGATACTTCCCACTCCTCCTCAGGGACTTTGGGAGGGTAAGTCAGAAACGGTATCCACAAGGCACCTTACAGTTCGAATTGGGTAACGTTGAGGGTTTCCTTGATGGCGTCGTTAATTCCCCCGACAATCTGAAGAAGTATCTTTCATGCAAAAGTCAACCTTCGACCGTCGTGTCTCAACGGAATGTCGGTCTCTTGACTCTGAGGACGTATTGGAACGATAACAAGACGTGGTATAACAAATTCAAACACAGCAACTGCGTCATTCCAATCTCTGCAGTATTCGACGTGCCCGGAACGTATTCGGCTCTTTACAAGCTGCCCGACGAAGTTAGTTGGAAAGACCCCAAGGTAGTTCTCCACGACAGGCTGAACCCTTCCACATTTGGTAAGAGGTATAGCGAAGCACTGAACGACGAGGTCGCAACTCTGCGCACAGAATCTTTGTTCGGTGCTTTGGAATCACTGGATGACGCAGGCACAGTTCTCGACCAGTTGAACGTGTTCTGGCAACCCATCAGAGCTGCACAACACAGAGCGCTCTTTGGCGAAGAAATCCGAGCCTATCGTCACGCAGGAGAAGTGTCCGATAATCCAAGTCACACGGAGACGAGACAGGAATCTTAGGTGGCAGACTTCGTCCAACCCCACCACAATCACTAGGCCGTTCTCATGACTAAGACCGAGCCATAGTAGGCATTAAACTGGGCTAATCCTTTTCTTCTCGGATTGCCGTCAGCGTTTGATGAAAATGTCTCTAAATCCGAGCCGCGCGCTAGGTGAGTGACCTTGCAGAGTCGTGGCACCACCTTCATTACCTTCAGAGAACTGGTTCTTGACACCAACTGGATTGAAGTCCCCATAGCCGAGTGGGGGAAATACCTCGAAACGACCAAGATATCTCAGAACCTCGGAGAAGGATGGATGCTCTTCAAGGCAGAACATAGCGCTACGATTGAGTTATTGGAACCTGACGTAATCCGCAGGAGGATGCAATTCAGACCCCACGCAGTTCTTGCCGTCACCAATCAAATGATTAGATACGAGGACGAAGACTATGAGCACGAACTCACCATTAATGAGGACGAACAACTTGGAAGGAAGAAGTGACTATCCAATCCCACCCAAAATCGCTGGGCGCGACATGATGCCCTCGCCAGAGGTCAAAGGTCAGAGTCGCACGGAGCTAGTATGACCGACCAATCGTGTAGTGGTGTCTTAGTCGGTAAATCAGGTAGCTCTCTCCAGCCAAGAAGCCCATTGCGATTGGAAGAAGGAAAAGAACCACAGTATAGATGAAATTGCTCTCCAGTTGGGTTGCAAGCTGATAGGATTCTGTGCTGGCGATAGGAACACTTAGCGCAGCGAGCAACGCGCTAAGCAAGAAGAGAAACAAGAATCCTACCGTCGCCAAAAGACCAACCGTCATCAGGACTCTCGTCTTCCAGATACTTTCAACACCATATCGTCCAGCTCGCAGAGCATATTGAGCTACGCGATACCCAAGGACGCTCCCGATGTAGAGCACTAGAAGAAGGGGAATCAGCCAAACGTATTGGGGAATCGGGTAAGCGGCATTTGCGAAGAACACGATGAAAAAGGACAGAACCCAGAGGCCTGCAACTGTCCGCAGTCTCGAAAACCTTGAGCGTCGCCCTCTACGCCCGCGATAGCTCATGCCCTGCGCCTGTGGACGCAGCACAGGATTCTAAATCCTCATCGCAACTCAGCTGAACCAACCTTCGAAGCGCCGAGGTAAGCATCGCTCTAACCTTCCAAAAACGCTGGGCAACAAGCTTCAGGCCGTAAATCAGGGTTAAGAAAGAGCAGGCTGGCGCTGCATGTGGAGAAGCGTCTGATACAGCATGGTGTGTTTCCACAGTTGGAGCGGTTGGAGTCTCTTCCCTTCAGGTAGCGGGAAGAAGATGAGGCGATGCAGAAAGTGTGGCAAAGTGGAATACAGTAGCGGCAACCCGAAGTAGTGTTGGCACTAGAATGGAAGTATTTCGCTCAACCGCCTGCGCATTCTGCGGGGAATCGATGACTTTTCCCTTCAATTGCAAGATGTGTAGTAAGACCTACTGCCACCAGCATAGGATGCCTGAGAATCACCAATGTCCTAGAGTGATGGCGGCTAAGCACGTCAAGAAGTCTTGGCTCAAGAGGGTCGAGATGGATGTCACGCATGGAAGGTTTGTCGTGATATGTTACGAATGTAATTACGAATCAAGTCCTGAAGACATACTGCTGGCAGATGAAGAGAGGTCACAACACATCAAGTCAAGCGGACATCCAACCGAGAAGGTCTGGCTAAGGATAACGTAGGCTATTTCCTCCCCCACCAAAATCACTAGCGTTCAGACTCGCACAACATGCAGGTCTGTCCCTTCGACTCATCGTAGTAGCGGTTGTGAATCGGGCACCATTCGAGTGGCTTGTCCGTCCCCACGTCAGGCTTGTTCCACCAGTGCTTCTCATCAAAGAAGTCGAGCATAGGTGCTTCAGATTGATGTGAGGTAATATAACGGGTCGAGTGGCCACAGAGAAGGAAGTCGGGAGAGGCTGTTCCGAAACCGCTAGGCCGTTCTCGCAGATAGAACTATACACTCCACAGTGTTACCTTATGTCGTGAGACGAAGAAGCAAGGCGGCAGTTATCGGGTTAGCGACCATTCTCGCATTCATATTCCTCGTTCCCGTTATGCAAGTCAGTTTCGCTCGCCCACCTATGACAGGGGCCTGCACGAACTCGGCTGGTCAAATCATCAGCCTCTGTGCTCACATTCAGGTGCAAGGGTATGGGTCAATCACCTACTGGCTGTTCGGAACTGGCGGGTTCTACGGCACTCTGCCTAACTCTGGATACGGCCTAGCCCTGTAGTCTCTCACGAGACATCCAACTCCACCAAAATCGCTAGGCCGTTCTAGAGAATAGGCGTAAATCCAGCAGAGCATTCAACCTGACGACCGAAGTTTGGGTCTAATGCGAAACGAGGTTGGCTACATCCTGTTTGGGGTGGGGGTGTTCATCGCATACATTTCCTACCTTGGAGTCGTAGGCAACCTTCAAGACAATGGCCCTCTCTGCTCTTATCCACAACCGCTTCCTGCATGTTCGGCTGGCAGGTGGTTAGTCGTAGCGTGGGCGTCAATTGGTGCAGGTGCAGTTGCCATGCTTATCGTTGGGGTGTATTTGGCGCTCAAAAGAGCAAGACCAATTGAGATGAAGCAGCCTAAGCAGGCTGTCCAACCCACCAGAATCGCTAGGCCGCTCTCAGAAGTAGGCGTATATCCCAAATGACCAATCAGTTTGCCCGCATGAGCCTCCTCGACAGTCGCTTGTTCGTAGGTGGGGCAATCATATTGTCGATGAGCACCTTGCTGTTCGCAGGATTCGCTTTCGCTGCTTCCAACTGCCCTCCCCACGCCGACGTCTCGTCGACCTTCTGCTCGGACTATTCGTTGGTTTGGTTCCCACTTGTGGGAATCCCATTTGGCGTCGTCATGGTGGCCTACCCATTATTGAGAAGCCGAAGGGCATTCACAGTATTGTCCAGATGGGCCGTTCTCACAAGTAGAACTATACGCCTCATGAGGCTACCCTCTGAGGCATGAGAAACGAAATGGTTGCCACTTCGCTGGTGGCGGCTGAGTTGAGTGGCGCTCCCACCCGTGTGAGCATTACAGGGGTCTGGAACATTAACGTCACATCGGTTCAGGGTTAGTTCGCGGATGCCGGTTTGCCACGTTCAGTCGTCATCTTCAATTGGACTACCAACCGCCAAGGGATACTACCTCCAAATTCGACAACCATTCAGGCAAACTTCATCTTCAGTTGACATCCCCGTTCTCGTGAGTAGGCGTAAATCCACCAATGCCGAATACCTCTAGCATGAAACGGGAATGGGTAGCCCTCGCTGTGGTCGTAGCCGCATTGTTCCTGTTCCTCGTCCCTCTAGTGCCCAAAGCCCCGCCTTCACATTCAAACTGCGTCTTCTGCCCATTAGACCTCGGAATCGACTACACCTCAACTACCTATTGGTTATTCGGAATAGGAGTCTACCACACCGTTTGGGGAACCCTGGTGCTGAACCTGTGATTATTCTACGTTCCAACCCCACCAAAATCGCTTCAGCGCCGAAGGCGCTCCGCACCTCCGCATGGCACAACAACGCCCAACCTCGCATACCTACGCATAGCGCCGCACAGCCGCGCACACACAAACCCCGCAGTCCCAATTGCAAAACCAAACGATTATAGTTTCATGCCAATGCCAGCAATCCTGCAGCGGGGGTCGCCCAGCCTGGTCAACGGCGCGAGGCTTAGGACCTCGTCCCTCAGGGGTTCGTGGGTTCGAATCCCACCCCCCGCACCTTGACTACACGAGACGGATTGGCCTAGGTTCGCTTTTGCAATGGTCGATTCAGTCGAACATAAGCAGTGGCTAAGTAAGAGAGTTCTCATCAATAACAACGAAAGATATTATGAAAACCGCGATGATAATCTCTTCAGTCCTTGTCAGTCTTCTACTCGTTCTTCCAACATTCTCCATACAAGCATCTTTTGCAAGCAGCCCAACGAGTTGTGCTGCTACCGATCTCCACTCTCGACTGGCGTCACTTGCCTCAGATGTCTCCAGTCAGTCAGCAATGATTTTGGCGAGTCAATATCTATCTGCAGAAGGCTGGGCGGTTCAGAGCATCACCTTCAACAGCATATTCTACAACCTGCAATTTGACAAGACGACGTGTCAGTTCACAATGCAATCAGTCGGGGTGGTTTACGATTCAAGGGCGAGAAATGTGACGATTGAAGTCATAGAGAACACTCAAACCACAAGTGTCCTGAACACCACTACACACGTCTTGTCTATAGCGGGAAAGACATATTGGTCAGGCTACCAATTCAATCACGCGAGTTCTTACGATTCAGAGACTTATTGGACAGTGCCTCGGGCCGGTAATCCTGACACTAATTACTGCGGGAATGGTTTCAATCAGGAATGCATTCTTGCAGTATGGATAGGTGAGTCAACAAGTTACGGAGGTCAAACAGGATTCGCACAAGGAGGATCTTTTTCAGTTGTCAATTGCTTACCGCTCCCCAAAGGGGGTTGGTCATGCTCTTCGTTCTACCAACTATGGTATGAATACCCACCTGCTGGCTGGTCCGTATGCACGAGTAACGTCTTGCCCAATGACATCGTGTGGGGAGTGGTGGCTTGGAGTTCCAACACGGAGTATGTCCAAATTATTGACGAGACGTCCGGAGCCACCTGCTATTCTCAAAAGTCGGGAGTGTCAGAGCCATCTTGGGTTCAGTTCATGGCTGAATTCCCTTCATGGTCAACTCCCCTTGGGTCAGGATACTACTACCTGCCATATTTCACCACGTTCAAGTTCTATGAGGCTGAGGTGAACTTTGTGCCAATTAGTCAATTGTCAAATCCGTATCCGTCATACATGACGAACGGTCCTAATGGAGAGTATAACATCATCTTGGGGCCCCTCTCTTACTCCGGATCACTTGGGGCATACTTCACGCAGACTTGGCAGACAAGTTCAGGCACCTAACACAAAGTGGTGGTCAGGACGGTCTCGTCTAGCGCAAGCGCTTACCTACGCGGATTGGGCATAGCCTTCTTGATC